>Ga0307507_10008912_pt1 | contig 13631 bp, 12 predicted proteins | sample 7_EM_MG_FD_207223 | JGI IMG/M metagenome (GOLD analysis project Ga0307507, IMG submission 207223) | Populus trichocarpa ectomycorrhiza microbial communities from riparian zone in the Pacific Northwest, United States - 7_EM | ecosystem: Host-associated > Plants > Roots > Unclassified | place...
GACCGCTGCGTCCCCGCCCACCGCCATCCCGGGGATGACCCGCGAGCGTTCGTCGATGCTGCCGTGGTCCCCGCCGAGCACCAGCACTCTCCCGGGTCGCCGGGCCAGGTGCCGCTGCGCCAGCGTGACCGCGCGAAGCACCGACGTGCAGTTGATGTGCGACAGCCCGAAGAAGCTCGCGCCGGGCAGCCCGAGCTGCGCGCGCAGCCGGTTGCCGAAGCCGCCGGCCAGGCCGAACTCCTGGGTGAGCATGGTGTGCCCGTACAGGATCAGCCCGGCGCCGTCGCCGCGGAGCGCGGTGCGCCCGGCCGCCACCAGCAGGTCCTCCATCCGCTCCCCCGGCGCCAGGGTCGGGCTGGTGCGCAGCCCGTGGATCCGCGCGAACATCTTGCGCTCCATGGCGTCGCGCCCGGCCCGCACGAGGATGTCCTGCACCGGCTCCAGCCGGCGCGGGAGCCGGACCGCCACCCGGGAAAGGCCGGTCATGTCAGTGGTTGCCATCGGAATTCCTTCGGGGGTATTCGGCGGATCCAGGTTTCCGCTGGGCGTGCGGCCGCGAGGCCCTCGTACCGGGGTTGTACTCGGGCCTTGCGGCCGTGCGTCCAGCGGGAAGCTGGGCCGTCGAGACCCCTGGAGGATTTCCGATGGTGACCACTTAGACCGAGACCTTGGCGAAACCGGCTTCGATGTAGTCGGCGAGGCTGCCGACGGTCTTGAAGACCTCCGGGCCGAGCTCGTCGGGGTCGATCTCGAGGTCGATGGTGTCCTCCAGGCTCATCAGCAGCTCGATGACGCTGGTGGAGTCGAGCGCCAGGTCCTCGAACAGGCGCAGCTCGTCGCGGATCTCGGGGACCTCGCGGTTGAGCACCGTCGACAGCGCGATCTGCAGGTGGGCGAGGATGTCGGTGCGGTTCATCGTGGGCTCACTTTCCTTCGGTGGTGAACGGTCGGTGCAGGTGCTGCGGACGCAGCAGGTCTTCGGGGGTGTCGCGGCTGCGCACCAGATAGGGCTTGCCGCCGGCGACCATCACCTCGGCGGGGAAGCCGTGGGACAGGAACAGGCCGGGGGACGCCGAGGGCCCGTACGCGCCGGAGTTCAGCACCCCGACGAGGTCGCCGGGCTCGAGGTCGGGCAGCTTGATGCCCTTGAGCAGCGTGTCGTTGGGCGTGCAGAGCGGGCCGGTGACGTTCCATGAGCTTTCGCCGGTGGTCTCGCGCTCGGACAGCAGCACGGCCGGGAAGTTCCGCTTGACGAACGAGCCGATGCCGACCGCGGCCATGTGATGGTGGGTGCCGCCGTCCGCGATCGCGAACCGCTCCCCCAACGACTCCTTGATGTACCGGACGCCGAGGACGTAGGTGCCCGCGCGTCCGGCGAGGAATCGACCGGACTCCATGATCAGCCGGGTTTCCGGGTGGGCGCCGTGGAACTTGTCGAGCATCGGGTTGATCTCGGTGGCGACAGCCTCGGCGTCGAGGTCGTCCTCGCCGTCGAAGTACGCGACACCGAGGCCTCCGCCGATGTCGACGGTGTCCAGCCGGATGCCGGTCTCCTCGGCGACGCGCTCGGCGAGATCCAGGGCGTAGCGGGTGTTCTTGCCGATGACGTCGGCGTCGAGGATGCGGGTGCCCATGTAGACCTGGATCCCGGCGACGTCGGCGTGGCGGTAGGCCGCGATCCGCTCGCGCGCGGCCAGGACCTGGGCCTCGTCGATACCGAACTGGCGGGGCTTGCCGCCCATGGTCAGCCGGGAACCGCTGATCGCACAGGTCGGGTTGATCCGCAGGATGACCCGCTGCCTTTTGCCGAGCTCACACGCGAGACGCTCGATGTCGTCGAGCTCGTCGAAGGATTCGCAGACGATGGCGTGGATGCCGGTCTCGAGACACGCGCGCAGCTCGCGTTCGCTCTTGCCGGGGCCGAGGAAGATGATGTTCTCCGGCTTGGCCCCGGCCATCAGCACCGTGCGGAGCTCCACAATGGACGAAACCTCGGCGCGGGCGCCGTGGTCGGCCAGGGCGGCGAACACGCTCACGTTCGGGTTGGCCTTCAGCGAGTAGAAGACCTCGAGCGCAGGATGCAAAGCCTTGCGCAGCCCCGTGATCGTCGCGGCGAGGACGTCGCCGTCGTAGACGTAGAGCGGCGTGCCGAATTCGGCGGCGAGGTCTTCGAACGGGATGCCTTGGATCTTCATGCCTTCACCATTTCCTGCAGCCGCGTCTCGGCCTCGGTCCGGATGTGCAGCGCTTCGGCCGGGGTGTCAGCGATGCAGATCGCGTAGAGCCGGCCGTGGAAGCTGCCGTCGTCGGGCGCCGCCGCGTTGAGGGTCGCGAAGTTGTTGACCAGGACGCCGCTTCCGGTGCCCTCGAAGAACAGGTCTCCGAGCGCCTGCTTCACTTCGTCGAAGGCGTGCGCGCGTTCCAGGCGCAGGCTGATCGTCGCGGCGATGGCGTGCTTGCCCTCGGGGATGAACCGCTCGGCGATCCGGCTCTGGTAGGTCGACATATTGAAGCGGGCGTTGATCTCCAGGCACGGGTAGAGCGTGCCGTCGGCGCCGAGCATCGCGTCGACGCCGACCATGCCGTAGAACCCCTCGGCGTAGAGCGCCTTGCCGATCTTGCCGGTGGCGTCGAGGAGTTCGGCCATCGCGGTTTCGGGCAGCTCGACCGGGAAGCGGTGTCCCTTGTGGACACCGTTCTCGAGCACGGCGGCCTTGACCGTCTCGAACCGGACGTCGCCGGTGCGCGAGACGACGAACTGGTAGTTGAGGTCCTGGGCGTGCTCGATCCACGACTCGACGACGAGATTCGCTCGCGCCTCCAGACCGCGGCGTTCGATCAGGCGGAGCAGGCGGTTCGCGCCGCGCTCGTCCTCGACGACGACCATGCCGCGCCCGGAGACGCCGAGGGATTCCTTCACCACGACCCGGCCGCCCAGTTCCAGCTGGCTGGTGAGCGCCTCGCGCAGCTCGCCGACCGTCTCGACGATCTGGCCCGGGACGTCCCGCAGGCCGTGGTCCGCGACCAGGCGGCGGCTGAAGATCTTGCCGTTGACCGCCTTGCAGATCTGCGCGGTAGTCCCGGCGAGCGGCAGCCCGGTCTCCTTCGACAGTTCCTCCTCCGCCGCCGAAATCCCCAGCGGCATCAGGTAGGTGCGGCCGTCGGCCAGCGCCCGGAGGTCGTCCAGGAGCTTCGGCGAGACCAGCGCGTCCTCGGTGACCATCCGGGCCGGGTCGTTGTTCTCGGCCGAGAGCGTGGTGCCCGCGGCGGCGCCGAGGCGGTCGAGGTAGGCGACGAAGTCCGCGTCCATCTCGGCCTTGAGGACGACGACGTCGCCTTCGCCGGCCAGCAGCGCGCCCATCTCCTCCATGCGGTTGACCGTGGCGCCCGCGAACGAGATGCCCGCGCCGGGCAGCTTCGGCTCGCCGACCGCCCAGCTGCGTTCCACCTCGAAGTTGTTGACGAACACGAAGCGGGCCGACGGGTCACCCGTCAGGTCCTGCTTCAGCCGTGCCACGAAATTCATCGGTCTGCTCCGTTCTCGGGGGTGGCGGGGCGCAGCCGGGCGGCCAGCGTCCGCAGGGGCAGCGCACCGGCGAGCTGGTTCAGCGAGACGCCGTCCCAGCCCGCTTCGCGCAGGGCTTCCAGGACCCGCGGCAGCCGCAGGACCCGGCCGCCGGCCAGGACGTAACTGTCGGCCGGGTCGACCGCGGGGAGGCGGTTGACGGCGCGGACGGCCTCGGTGAGGGCGTGCTCGGCTGTTAGGGCTCGTGAGTGTTGCGGCCGGTTAGAACCGGCTTTGCCACTCACGAGTCCTTCGCCGAACCCCACCAGCCGGGCCACCTCGGTTGCGCGCAGGTCAACGTTCGGGTCCCCATGCAGCTGGACCACCTGGGCGTACCCGCGCAGGAAGGTCTCCACGTCGGCCCGGTCCATCACCTCGTCCAGCACCTGCAGCGCCAGCGTGATGCCGTCGGCCCACTCGTAGATCCGGAAGTACAGATCCGACCCGGCCTTCGCCCAATCCACCGGGTCGGCGTGCCACGCGAGTCTGTCCCGCTTCGCGGCGCAGGAACGCGGTGCGTTGTCGAGGAAGTTGACCTCGGAGACGACCCTGACCTCCTCGCCGCGCCGCGAACTCTCGCGCGAGACCTCCTCGGCGATCCGGTCGAACGGGACGTGCGCGTGCGCGATCGAGGCCTCGATCCGCTCCGCGGCTCGGCTCAGCACGACGCTGAACGGCGGGTCGTCGGTGAGATCGAGCGCCACCAGCGTCGGGTAGGACAGGCAGGTCAGCACCGAGCCGAACCCGCTGGCGTCGCGCTGGCTGGTGTAGAGCCGGTGCGCGATCAGGGGTTCGCCGGTGTAGGCGGCCATGGTCACCGCGTAGGCGGCCAGGTGCACCGCCGACGGCCACACGCGCCTTCTGCCGGCCAGCTCGCGCGCGATCTTCAGCAGCGACGGCGAGGTGAGGGACGCGCTGTGCGCGCCCTCGGAGTCCTTGCGGCGCTTGGCATAGATGTCCGCCGGGAGCCAGGTGACCTCGACGCGCCAGTGTTCGAGGTCCTCCTCCGGGTCTCGCGATTCCTCATAGCGGGCCAGGTCGACCGGCTGGTACTCGACCGGCGCCAAGGCGACCGGACGTCCCTCGGCGCGCCCGGCCAGCAGCGCTTCCAGGTCGGCGGCGAGCACGTCCAAGCTGACGTCGTCGAAGGCGAGGTGGTTGAACACCAGGTGCAGCCGCTTGAGCTCACCGCCGGTGGTGACCACGCACGCCCGCATCGGCCAGTCCGTGCCGAGGTCGAACGGCTTCTCCACCAGCTCCTTGACGACGTCGGCCGGCTTCGGAGTGCCTTCGGTGGCCACTTCGGTCACCGGGAGCGGTGCGGGCGGGGCGACGCGCTGGCGCGGGACCGGCCACGCGGCCAGGTCGTAGGTCGTGCGCAGTACTTCGTGCCGGCGCACCAGATGGGTCAGCGCGGCCCGGACGTGCGCAGGCGTGCAGCGCGGCGGCAGCGGGAAGCTTGTGGTGATGTGCGCTTCGTACCGCGAGGCCGCCGGAACCTGCTGATAGCGCAGCAGGTGATGGTGCTGTCCCCAGCACAGGTCCGCACTCTTCGCCGCAGGCATCTGCCCTCCCACCGGTCATTCGACGTACGCCGATGGTCGCGGATGAACGCGCGTACGTCATTACTTCGCGGGTGACATCTGGTGCGTGGCAAAAAGCTGTCACCGGCAACGATTGACACCGGCCCTGCCGATGCACGAATCTGATTTCGCTCCGCCAAGCCGGAAAGCACGGCACAGCGGAGAATCTCATTTCATCCGAGTACGGCAAGAAGGAGTTCACATGTCGAAGGTCGCCAGCAAGGTCGCTTCCAAGGTCGCGTCGAAGGTCGCCACGAAGAAGGCGTCCAAGGTCGCGTCGAAGGTCGCTTCCAAGGTGGCTTCGAAGGTGGCCAGCAAGGTCGCTTCGAAGGTCGCGTGATCCCCGGCGGTATGGCGGCGCCCTCCTTTCGGACGCCGCCGTCATACCGCCGTATATCACCGATCGCCTTTTCGGATCGAAATCGAGAGAAACCCGGACTGTCCGGGGCAGGCCTCGGTGAGGCAGGGGCCCGGTCGTCGTGAGTGGTAAGTATCGTTCTAACGACATTTACCACTCACGAGACCCCACCCCGCTCACGACGCCTTCCCCGGGCGCCCCGGGTCACCAACCGCTCCTCCCCCGCGACCCTGAAGTCCGTGAATGGCACATTGAGGGTCTTTAAGGCCCTCAATGTGCCATTCACGGCCCAACCCCTATCTCCAGAAGCACCCGTCCGAAGCGGAGGAAACGATGAGGGAAATCATCGCGGAATGCGAGTCGGCCGGTCATTCCCACGGCCTCGCGGCCGGTCTCGCGCTGGCCTTGGCCGGCGTGGACACCGATGCCGCGCCGGGACCGTTCGCCGCCTTGCCGGCGACGGCGGTCCCGGCGGGCACCCCGGTCCTGGCTCACCCCATGGCCGCCAAAGAAGGCATCAGCTTCGTACGGACAAGACGCCGGCACGTCCCGGCGGAGCTGCACACCGGAATCGCGGTCAGGCTCGGCGCGGCCCGGCTGGGCACGACACAGCGTCTCTACGAGCGCGCCGTCGAGCACCTGTCCGCCCGCACCTCCGGCGGCGAACCGACCGTGCGCAAGCAGCTCGTCCAGGGCGTGCTGGCCGACACGCACGTCGGCCTGGAAGTCGCGCGCCGCGGCCTGCGCATCGCGGGCCACGCCGCCCTGACCGACCTCCACGACCGGCTCACCGCCCTGGACTGGGAGCTGGCCAAACTGCTGGGCGCCAGCGGGTACGCGGGCGAGCACGCCGTCGCGGGCGCGTTCGTGTCCCGGTTGGCCGCGAACTGCTGGGTACCCCGGGACGGTGCCGCATGACCACCACGCTCACCTCCGGCCTGCGCGAACTGCGCGGCCAGAGCGGGGAACTCGCCGCCGAGCTGCGCTCGATCGCCCTCGACGTCGACGCCGACCCGCACAACCGCGAACGGCTCCGAAGCTCCGAGACGCTCGAGCTGCTCCGCGTCGTCGGCACGCCGAAGCCGTATCGCGCCTACGACGTGCCGCGCTGGGCCGAACAGTTCACCGAGACCTGCCTCGGCCGGGTCGTCGGCAACATCGAGCTGGCCCGCGGCGACGCCGGCGTGCTCAACGCCGTCGCCGCGCCGTCGCTGGCCGGCTTCACCGTGGACGCGCTCGGAAACGAGGCCCAGCAGGAGTTTTTCTACCGCGAGCTCGCGCAGAACCGGCCGTGGACGTTCTTCGGGATGACCGAACCGGCCCACGGCAGCGACGCCACCGCGATGCAGACCCGCCTGGAGCCCGACGCCGACGGCAGTTTCCGCTTGCACGGCACCAAACGCTACGTCGCCAACGCCGAGCGTGGCGCCATCGGCGTCGTCTTCGCCCGCACCGGGCCGTCTGCGCTGACCATCCGCGCCGCCGTGCTCCAGCGGCCTGCACCCGGGTTCACCGGTACCACGCTCGACATGCTGGGGCTCAGAGGCGCGTGCCTGGGCGAGATGGGCTTCGACGGCGTGCCGATCGCGCCGGAAATGGTGCTGGGCCGCCACCTTCCGGCGTCCAAGCGCGGGCTCTGGGGTGCGAACCGGGCGTTCAACGTCGTCCGCCTGCAGATCGCCGCCCAGGCCCTCGGGGTCGCCTACGCCATTCACGACCTCGTCCGCGAGGAACGTCCACAGTGGACCGGGCACGAGGTCGTCTCGGCCCGCCTGCATGCCGCGCGCGAGCTGCTCTACGACGTCGCGCTCGAGGTGGACCACTCCCCCGACGACCGCCGCCCGCCTTCGATCGCCAAGCTGCACACCACGAATCTCGCGGTGGAGACCGGCCGGTGGGCCGAGTCCGTGCTGCCGCCCGGCGCACTGCTTCAGCACCCGTTGCTGGAGAAGTGGTGTCGCGACGTGTGCGCGTTCGAGTTCATGGACGGCACCGGCAACATTCTCCGCCTGATGATCGCGCCGGCCGCGGCGCCCCGCAGGGAGGGCCCATGACCACGACCGAACCGGCGACCTGGACACAGCGGACGGCCACCGAGGCCGACGCCGCCGACATCCTGGACCTGTTCACCGAGTCCGACTTCCTCTACGGCACGTACCGCCCGTCGACGCTGCCCGAGCACCAGATCGGCGAGCTCGTCGGGGACAACACCCGGCTGCTGCTGGCCGACGGCCAGGTGGCCGGGGTGTACCGGCTGGAGGTCGAGGGCAGCGACCACGGCTGCCACTACGTGCTGCACCTGCGGCTGCGCGCGGCGGCCCCGCTGTCCTGGTGGGCAAGCGCCTACCAAGAGATCCTGCGCGCGGCCCGCTGGCGCACCGAGATCGTCCGCCTCGCCATGCGGATCCCCGGGTTCGACACCCGGGGCCTGCAGGCGGCCCGCGCACTCGGCCTCACCGAGGAGGGCACCCTCGCGGACGTGGTCGTCCACAACGGACAACGCTACGGAACTGTCTACTTCGCACAGATTTGGACGCCGGAATCATGATGCTGCGCGGATACCGGAGCGCCGACGCCGCGCTCTTGACCGGGCCCTGGCTGCCCGGCGAGCTCCTCGGCCTGCCCGTGAAGGACTGGCCGGCGCTGGCCGAGCCGACCACGATCCGTCCCCCGGCGGACTACAACGAGGAGCTCGGCGTCGCCGCCGACGTCGGGTTCGCGCGGTTCGCCGAGCTCGACTGGTCGCACCGCCGCGCCCGCGTCGAGATCGGTCTGCACGGCGCGGATCAGGCCGAGCAGCTGCTGAAGACCGCGGTGCACTACGCCTTCACCGCACTCGCGCTGCGCCGCCTGCACGGCTGGGTCACCCCGGCACTGGGCGAGGACACCGCGATCCTCGAAAGCGCCGGGTTCGCCCGCGAAACGGTGATCCCCGACGTGCTCTGGTTCGACGGCCGCCCGGTCGCCCGGGAGATCTGGGGAGTGGTCCGCCATGACTGATAGTGCGTTAGTGCATGATGACAACCGGGAAAACCGACCCCACGGAACCCGCCCCGGCCGACAGGCCCCGCTATTGCGGCGGCAGGGCGCCCTACCTCATGAGGCGGGCGAACACGGCGACGTGCGCCCTGGCGACGCGATCGCGGACGCGGGTTCACCAATAGACACTGAGCTAAGCCTGCTGGACGCCGCGAGCGCGGTCGTAAAACTGCGCGAAACCGGTGACGCGGCAAGGGGATTCCTCGGGCTCGACCCGGTCACCCAGAACGACCCGCTGCTCGCCAAGCACCTGAGCCGGATGAGCGCACAGGTCGGCCAGGCGGGCGAGACCGTCGTCGGCTGGGCACAGAACGCCGACCAGCCGCGCCAGGCGATGCTCGCCACGACGTCCGACGACGCCGACGCCGTGCGCGCGATGGTGAAGTTCCTCGCCACCTACCAGCGATGCACCTCCTACGTCGCGATGGTTCCCGCCGGCGCGGAGGCCGAAAAGGCGTTCACCGGCAGCGGTTTCCGCGAGATCGGCGTGCTGCCCGAGCACCGCTACGCCGGTGGCACCTACCACGACGTCCGCGTCTACTTCGGCCGAACGGAGGACACATGCCCCGCATGACCGTGCGGCACTTCACCGAGGCCGACATCCCGATCCGCAGCGAACTGCTGCGCGAACCCCACTTCCAGGCGAACCTGACCGACTTCGCGGTGTCCACCGACGACGACGGGCTGACCGCCAACCAGCACCGCACGATCCACGAGGACCACCAGTACAAGCGGATGTTCACCATGTGCGGCCCGAAGGGCGAGATCGTCGGGTTCTCCTGGATCACCAGCATCGACTGGCCCAGCCAGAGCTGCGAGCTGTCCTTCGGCGTGCTCCCCCGCTTCCGCGGCGGCCTGGGCGCCGAGGCCGTCGCCGCCGCGCACGACTACCTGCGCGCCGAGCTCAACATGCGCGTGATCATCAACCAGGTCTTCGCGCACAACACGATGCTGCAGTCCGCCGACGCCCTGGCCACCAGCCGTCAGGTACTGGCGAGCTACGACACCTTTACCGTCGGCGAGTGGCGTTCGGCCTGCTACTGGACACTCACCGAGGAAGACGTGCAGGAGCGGCAACGCCAGGGCCAGGCCCGCCGCCAGGAACTGGCCGAGCGCATCCGCGCCCGCGTGCAGCAGTCGTCATGAGCGGGTATTTCCGTTACCCGGCGATCGCGGGGGACACCGTGGTGTTCGCCTGCGAGGACGACCTGTGGTCGGTCCCCGCGGGCGGCGGCGCCGCGCGACGGCTGACCGCGGGCGTGGCCGAGGCGAGCCGTCCGCGGCTGTCCCCGGACGGCTCGCAGGTCGCCTTCATCGGCGCCACCGACGGTCCCACTGAGCTGTATGTCATGCCCACCGGCGGCGGCGCGGCGCGGCGGCTGACCTTCCAGGCGGCCCGCTGCACCACCGCGGGCTGGAACCCCGGCACCGGCGAGATCGTCTACGCCAGTGCAGCCGACCAGCCCGCCGGCTTCGGAGCGCGCCTGTTCTCCATCTCCCCAGAGGGCGGCGCACCGCGCCCGCTTGGCTTCGGCCCGGCGGACACGATCGCGTACAGCCCGGACGGCCAGGTTGTGCTCGGCCGCAACACCGCCGACCCGGCCCGGTGGAAGCGCTACCGTGGCGGCTGCGCGGGCGAGCTGTGGATCGGCGACGAGAAGCTGTTGTCCCTCAACGGAAATCTCGCGCACCCGTGCTGGGCGGGCGACCGCGTCTACTTCGTCAGCGACCACGAGGGTGTCGGCAACGTCTACTCGTGTCGCCCCGACGGCACCGGCCTGACCCGGCACACCGAGCACGAGGACTTCTACGCCCGCAACCTCTCCGGCGACGGCGAGCGCCTGGCCTACCAGGCCGGGGCGCGCCTCTACCTGCTCGACGCCGACGGGCCGCGCCCGATCGACGTCGACCTCGCCCCGGCAGCGCCGCAACGCGACCGCAGGTTCGTCCCCGCGGGCGAATACCTCGACGGCGCCCGGCTCAGCCCCGACGGCAGCAGGCTCGCGATCACCGCGCGGGGCAAGGCTTTCACCCTCGAACACTGGTCCGGCCCGGTGCGTCGGCACGGCCGACCCGACGGCGTCCGCTACCGGCTGCTGCGTTGGCTGGCCGACGGCAGGCTGGTCGCGGTCGCCGCGGACGAAACCGCCGCGGAACGGCTGGTCCTGCTGCCCGCCGACGGAGGCGAGACCGAGACTGTCCTGCCCACCGGCGACCTCGGCTGCATCACCGAGCTCGCCGCGTCCCCGGCGTCCGGGCTGATCGCGTTCGCCACCAACCGGCAACGGCTGTGGACGCTCGACGCCGACGACGTCCACCCGGAGCCCAAGCTGCTCGACGCGAGCGGGTTCGAGCGGATCGAGGACCTCACCTTCTCCCCCGACGGGCGCTGGCTGGCCTACACGTTCCCGGACACCCCGCGGACGTCGGCGATCAAGCTGGCCGACCCGGCCGCGGGACGCACCTTCACCGTCACCGAGCCGGTGCTGCGCGACGCCCGCCCGGCGTTCGACCCCGGCGGGCGCTACCTCTACTTCCTCGGGCAGCGCGACCTCACGCCCGAGCTGGACCAGGTGCAGTTCGACGTCGGCTTCCCGTTCGGCGCGCGGCCGTACCTGGTCACCCTGAGGGCGGGCGAACCGTCGCCGTTCGAGCCGCGCGCGATCGTGCCCGGCCAGGAACCGGAGACGCCGGAGCGCACTCCGCTCGAGATCGACCTCGCCGGGATCGCCGACCGGGTGGTGCCGTACCCGGTGCCCGAAGGCCGGTACACCGACATCGCCGGGCTGCCCGGGAAAGTGTTGCTGCTCAAGGTTCCCATCGCCGCGCCAGACCCGGCCCGGCCGGACGAGACTCCCGACGGCACCACCGTCCTGGTCGACCTCGCCACCGCGAAGGTCACCGAGGACTACCTGAGCCCGGTCGACGAGCTGAGCACCGAAGGCGAGGTACTGCTCTACCGCACCGGCGCCCGCCTGCGGGTGCTCAAGGGCGACGGCGCCGAGGAGATCTCGGACGAGCACCCCGAACAGCCCGGCCCGGCGAGCGGTTGGATCGACCTCGACCGCGTCAAGATCCCACTGCGGCCGGGCGGCGAATGGCGGCAGATGTTCCGCGAGACCTGGCGGCTGCAACGCGAAAGCTTCTGGGACGCGGGCATGTCCGGCGTCGACTGGGACGCCGTCCACGACCGCTACGCGCCGCTGGCCGAGCGCGTCGCCTGCCGTTCCGAACTGTCGGACCTGCTCTGGGAACTCCAGGGCGAGCTCGGCACGTCGCACGCCTACGAGCTCGGCGGTGAGTACCGCGCGCCCGCGAACCAGGCGCAGGGCTTCCTCGGCGTCGACTGGACGGTCACCGACCGCTGGTGGATCGCGCGGATCCTGCGCGGCGACCCGTGGAACCCGCACGCGACCTCGCCGTGCCTGCGCCTCGGCGCCGACATCCGGATCGGCGACGCCGTCGTGGCGATCAACGGCCAGCCGGTCGGCCCGGCCGGTCCCGGTGAACTGCTGGTCGGTCAGGCCGGCCAGGAGGTCGAGCTGACGCTGGTGCGCAAGGATGTGTCCCACCGGGTCACCGTGCGCTGCCTCGGTTCGGAGGCCCGGGCCCGCTACCGCGACTGGGCCGAGGAAAACCGCGCGTACGTACGGGAAGCCTCCGAAGGCCGGCTCGGCTACGTCCACGTGCCGGACATGCTCCGCACCGGATACGCCGACTTCGTCCGGGGGTTCCTGACCGAGCTGGACCGCGAGGGACTGATCGTCGACGTCCGGTTCAACACCGGCGGGCACGTCTCGCCGCTGCTGCTCGACCGGCTCGCCCGGCGCCGCGCGGGCACCGAGCACGGCCGCTGGAGCGGCGCGGCCCCCTACCCCGCGGAGTCGGCGCGAGGCCCGATGGCGGTCCTGGTCAACGAGCACACCGGATCCGACGGCGAGATCTTCGCCCACGTCTTCCGCGCGCTGGGCCTCGGCACGCTGATCGGCAAGCGCACCTGGGGCGGGGTCGTGGCGACCTGGCCGCGGCACGTGCTCGCCGACGGCACCGTGACCACCCAGCCCGAGTTCCGTTACCACCTCGGCGAACGACCGCTCGAAAACCACGGCGTCGAACCCGACGTCGTGGTCGATCCACCGCCCGGCCGGCACGGGACCGATCCCCAGCTGGCGGCGGCGATCACCCATCTCCGTACCGCGCTCGGCGGCGATCCCGCCGGGCGCGGTGCGGACGACCCCGCGGCTCCCGCGCCGCAGCACCCGCCCATGCCCCGGGCGGCGTCGCTGTCGCGCCGGAAACCGCCGTCGACGCGGTGACGCGGTCCGCGGCGGGCCGGCCGGTGCTCCCCCGGCCGCCCGCCGAACGGGCGGGACGCACCCGGCTGCCTGCGCCGGGCGAGTGTCATCTGTGGCTGGTGCCGGTGTGCCCGCGCCCGGGCTGGCTGCCGATGCTCGACGCCGGCGAACGGCACAAGGCCGGGAGGCTGACCGGAACGCCCGCCGGGGACGTCTTCGTGACGTCGCGGGGCACGCAGCGGCTGGTCGGTTCGGCCTACCTCGGCGTGCCCCCGTCGGCGGTGGTCACCGACCGGGACTGCCCGCACTGCGCGGCGCCCGGCAAGCAGCCCGACAAGCACGGGCGGCCGCGGTTCCGGGCCGCGCCGTTCGACTATTCGGTGTCCCACACTGAGAAATGGCTGCTGCTGGCGGTCGCGAGCGCCGGTTTGGTCGGCGCGGACATCGAAGACCTGAACGCGGTGCCCGATCCCGAGGCACTGGCGAAGGCGTCGCTTTCGCCGGGTGAACAACGGCACTACGCGCGGCTGCGCCCGGCCGAACAGCCGCAGTGGCTGCTCTCGTCGTGGACGCGGAAGGAGGCGGCGATGAAGCTGACCGGGCTCGGGCTGCAGGCGCCACCGAACCTGGTCGACGTCCGCGGCCCGGTCGCGACGGTCGGCGCGGTGCCCGGCTGGCCCGCCGGGCCGGTCCATCTGCACCGGATCGGCGCCCCCGGCGGGCACGTCGCGGCGCTGGCCACCACCGTGCCGCTGCTGGGCCTGCAGCGGTTCGATCTCCCCGAGGCGCAT
>Ga0307507_10008913_pt1 | contig 13631 bp, 18 predicted proteins | sample 7_EM_MG_FD_207223 | JGI IMG/M metagenome (GOLD analysis project Ga0307507, IMG submission 207223) | Populus trichocarpa ectomycorrhiza microbial communities from riparian zone in the Pacific Northwest, United States - 7_EM | ecosystem: Host-associated > Plants > Roots > Unclassified | place...
TCGACACCCAGGCAATCAGCAAATAGAGATCGTTCCATCTATTTCAATTGGGTCCATTTCTTTCTCTGTCATCTTACCATTGTTGAGTCAATTAAGCAATACGGCATCAGAGCATTTCACCATCGATATATTATCCGGCATAGTAGGAGGTCACAGCAACACACACGCAGGGTGGATCCGGCACGCGCGACACACCATCCAACTAAAGGGAAGTCAGTCAGGGAGCCCGTCACCGGTAGTACTGGTGCCGGTACTCTACTTGTACTCATCTCGCCGGAATTAGTCATAGGTCACGTGAACTGTGGTCAAGTCACTGTACATGAAGCTCGGTTAGGTATTAGGTGCAATGAAACGATAATCAACGTCGGAGCGGCATTGAAGAACCTCGGTTTCAAGCACTTCAGATCCGTTCATTTTCACAATGGATACTCCAATTTCAGTCAGATTCCCAACCTGAAGAACCCGCTCTCATCCTCAGGTAATGTACCGGTACTTCTTCACAGTCCACGTGACCTATGACTAATTCCGGCGAGGTGAGTACAAAACCCAACCACAAAATGTGCGAATTCGCATTGGTCAGCTGTCAGAGTTCAGCATTACACGCCAATCATTATTGGTGTTTGGAGTCCCTTAACCCGTTTCCAGGCACTGATTTTGTTCCACCCCCTAACCCCAAAAGGTGTAAATGGTGGTTTATCCGACTATCATGGGGGAAGGTCGAGTTCGTTGATTGGCTGCCAGTAGGTCTACTCTCCATATGAGCCCATTACTTTGGTAGGCGATAATTGAACTAGTCTAATTGGGGTGACGGTCTTGCCTGCCCCCGGCTAGGTGCACCCAGGATAAATATATTGAATTAAGCTAAAAGTGAGTGAAATTCGGTACAGACGGAGAAATCGTACCACTCCACTTCCGGCATTTTTCTGGTATGTAGAGTAGCCTATCACAGCCGATTACCATATTAACCTGAGATTTACAACTATCAGACCACAAAAAATCACTCGCCAGTAACCCTCCATGTAAATTTTTTTCGCAAGCGAATACTAATTCACTCAATGAAGCAAATGTTTAAATACAAAGTGTCGGGAATTCAGCGGAAAAAAAAGAAAAAAGGGGGAAAGACGGGCGGATGTGTGGTGGTGATGATGTGGTGACGATGTGAGAGACTAAGAGCACACGAGTGGAGAAAGGAGACTCTCAGGATAGGAGCCAGAGGGGGGAACCACGCGGCAAAATTAAACACCTAACAACATACGGCGGGGATCCTCAATGTAATCCTTGACCTTTACTAGGAAGGTGACCGCCTCGCGGCCGTCGAGGAGACGGTGATCGTAGGTGAGGGCGAGGAACATCATCTGTTGGCGCTATTAGTATGTGTTTAGGGGGTCTTAAGATGGCTATTCTTACTGGTCTTATCTCGATCTTCCCGTTAATAGCAACAGGCCTGTCTTTGATGGCATGAAGCCCCAAGACAGCAGTTTGTGGAAGATTAATGATCGGAGTGCCGTAAAGGGAGCTATCACGGCGGATCAGCAAACTTAACTTCTCGTTATCGGAAACGTGGCTCTTACCCGAAGACACCACCGTTGGAGATCTAAAAAAACGATAATAAAAAAGTGGCATTAGTGAGGCTGAGGGTAACCGCAGAGGGGGAGGCCCGCTCACGGTAAAAGTTCCACCCGCCATATCCTCTATGGTGAGCTTCCCATCCCTTGCTTTTTTACCCAGTTCGGCAATAGCCTTTTCAATTCCCACAAAGTCCAACGCTTCGGCATTTCGTACGACGGGGGTAACAAGCCCCTTTTCAGTCGCAACGGCAACGCTAACATCGACATAGTCACGGTACACAATGGTATCACCACCGTTAGGCCCCTCAATTGAGGCGTTGACGGCCGGGACATCTCTCGAGGCAAGAACACAAGCTCGAGTAAATGCGCTCATGAAACCAAGCTTGATACCAGTCTTATCAAGGACCTTGTCTTTGTACAATTTCCTCATTTCCACGAGGGCAGACATGTCTACTTCGTTGAATGTTGTCAGGGATGCAGCAGTGTTCTGGGATTGTTTCAGGCGCTCCGCAATTCTGAGACGCATGCGATTCATTTTCACCTAGGCTGGGTCAATAACTTCCAACTGCCCAAACGTTATGCCCTCATGTATATCTACTCACACGCTTCTCTTCGCGGTTGCCGAGCCCTCCTTTGCTAGGGGTGACAGGTTTGGGTGGCTCTGCCTTGGACCTCTGCTGTTCAGTTTGCTTGGGAGGTTCGGGGGCAGGAGGGGAGGATGAAGGAGTAGGTTCTTGCTTTGTCTCTGATACCGGCCCACCTTCCTCACGCTGTTCCTTAGGAGGGGCTTGTTTGCTTTCGGGCTCTTGGGGAGCAGCATCCCCCGATGCCTTCGGCTCTTCTCCGGCTGTTTCCTGGCTCCCGCTGCCCTCCTTTGGAGCTCCCCCGAGATCCAACTTGAAGAGGTCCTGGCCGACGGTGACAGTGTCCTCCTCCTTAACAAATAACTCAATGATTGTGCCGGGCTCTGGGGCGTTGACGGCGACGTCGATCTAAAAAAAAACATTAGCCACAGCACTTTTAAAAAAGCCCATTCATAGCAAACACCCACTTTATCGGTTTCGATGGTCGCAATTTCTTCATCCCGCTTTACAAAGTCACCAACCTCTACAAGTCTGTTAGTCGAATTTTTTAAAAGATCCACACAAGAAAACAATTACTTTTGGAGAATTGCTTTAATGTCCCCTCCGAAATCGACTCGGCCATTGCGGGAACCTTGACAACCATATCCACTGCATGGAAGAATGCCAAATCAGTATACTGAAGCTTATATTGACTCATAAATGAATCTTTCTAGTTTTGTTTTTTAAACGAACCATAAGATCGGACTTGGGCATTGAAGATCGGTGATGCATTAACAAACTGTTGCGATCTCCTGTAGACATTGGGAAGAGAGGTAAGCCACCCAACCTAGTATCAGAATATTCAGAAACCAGAAAGAAAGAAAAGGACACAAACTTAGAAGCACTTCCCAAGAGTCCACTATTGTACTGCGACAGCCGTGAAAAGGACCGTATCGAAGCTTGGCGATACGAGGAAACGGAAGTGGCCGAGAGAGCCGCAGTGCTCATGTAAGGAGCACGAGGAGTAACTGCCAGAGGCAAGCGACGCATAGCCAATCTACGACAAGCCATGATCTATCTCTGAAAAGTAAAAAGGAAGCTAGAAACAAAAGTACAGGAAAGAAATGCCAGATCCTGTTGTGCTGTGTGAGGTGTGTGGGGTGTTGGAGAATGTGCAAAAGAGAAAGGGATCGAGGGAACGGAAAGGGAGGGGGGGTGGAAAAGATCAGAAGTGGGTAAAAAGGGTATGCGGTAACTTTTTAGGTTTATTTTCCTGTTTTCACTACAAACTTAGAGCACGGAGACTTGAGTGAGAGAGAAACGACAAGAGAGCCAGAGATGCGCGATGAGAGAATTCCGTCTGCAGGCCAAGAAATCTTTTTCTTTTCGGGGCCGAGGTCGAACACTGGGTGCTTAGAATAATTTAGCAGCGGTTTAGAAAGTATTTAGATGTCAGGTGATCCCTTTCGCGTGGTTCAAGTGCGAAATAACATTCTGGCGTCCGATCACTTTATTGATCGTTAAAATACTAGTGTTCAAGCATATGTTTTCCAGGACATCCCTCCGAAATTACTAAGCGCGGAGTTGGTGGGAACGCACATCCAACTCCATCATCATCATCATCATCAGCAAACTCTCGTCAAAGCCATTGGAACGAAATCAATCATGGCCACCACATCCATAGTCAAGTGAGTTTGTTCAATTTTTCGCTACTTTGCTCCTCGATCTCACGGTTAATGCTTTTTCCTACAGAAGCCTTTACCGCCGCAGTCTTAAGTTGTCCTTGGACTGGTCCATTCGAAGGGACGTCTGGAGACCCCAAGCGCTTAATATCCGGGAGCTATTTGAAGCAAACCGGGACATCAAGGAGCCTCGACAATTGAGGGTATGGAAACTCGCTCCTTCGCTCCTATATTGATGGACGGATGGATGGATGGATGGATGGAGGACTGACGTTTATGGGCTGTGAAAGGTTATTCTTCAGGAAGCGGAAGAAACATTGGAGAGATGGAAACACCCAGATCCATATAGGGCTCCAACTGCGCCTGGAGGTAATTATCAAATCTTAAGAGATTTTCCGCGTCGCAAATGTACAATTTCTAACAAGTTCCTAGGCTCCAAATACGAACGAAACATTCCGCCTCCTATGATTGATCGTATGCCTACCCCAACCCAATCAATGACAAGTCTATACTCACTCTACGTAGCTCCTGCCCCTCTACACTAAACAAACATGGGATATCCGTAGAACCAGGATGGGTGCGGTTGTATGTATATACAACAGATCAACAGTAGCTGACAAACGGGTACGATCCGAGTGAAGGGCCCAAGTTTATCTGCAGTCACCATGACAGTATAATTACCCTCGATACAAAAAGTAAAGTTGTGCGCTGCTTCTACCCGCAATCCTATTACACATCTACCCATACAGAGACAATCCGTCCAATCCCCATGTAAAATATCTCTATGCATAAAGATAACAACATAACAGTCATAAACCATAACCGTCATCACTCTAACAAATTCCACCCCTCTAATGGCATACTGCCCCTAAACAATGACCCAGAACTCCATAAAAATGCCAGGTGACGTATACTTATACCTCCTCAACGTAGACCGCCCAATGATGCGCCTTATCCGCTCCGAACCACCCTCTAGCAAGTGCTCCACCACTCTCAGTCGGCTGACTGAAAGCAACGTCATCCTTCTCGATTTTCATCCCGTAGATAAAGTGCTCCCGCGCACAATCCAGCAGTCTCGTAGCAATGCCTCGACGACGACGGTCAGCACATACCCATACACGGGATATACCGAGGATAGCGGAGCGGGGAGTTTCGCTATGGACAAACCTATTATCAACATAGAGCGCACAAGACAGGAAGAAAGAAAGAAAGAAAACGAGAACATACGAAACCGAAATCGAGCTCCCTCTATAAACCATACTCTTCATCTCTCCAGCCACATCATCATTCCGAACCTCATCCCCAACAACCCGGTAAGCCTTCCAAATCCTCTCAGCAAGACACAACCCCACACACTTCTTCCCAACCACGTACAGCAGCACCCTAAACCTCTCCCCCCCATCACCTCCTCTTCCCTCTTCTCCTTTAACGCCCCCCCATAGCACTCCCTCCCCAATCTCCCCAGCCGAAAGTTCCGACTCCACAACCTCCAATACCTCCCTCGCCTTTTTCCTCTCCACGGCAGCGCTCTTCCGATCAACAACGAGCACAAACGAATCCTCCTCCTGCTCCTCCTCCCTCCCTCTCCAGACAACCTTACTCTTCTTAGCGTCCAGAATAGTGGGCTTGAAGTCCACCCCACCAACAGACTTCGCATGGAAGCGCTTGTGCAAAGCGTCATCGTCAGACGTGCAGGGGTAGTATGACATTCCGCAGGTTTGGCAGGTGGCGCGTTGCGGCTGGCCCAGGTCGATTTTTAGCTGTGTTAGCTTTTTCTGCTGCTCTGGTTGTCTACGGCGGCGGGAGGTGATGGAAGCGGTAGCAGTAGCGTTCGTGCGAGCTTCCACAGAGAAGCCGAGGAAGGGTTTCTTTACTGGTGGTGGTGGAGGGGAGGAGGAGGAGGAGGCAATCCCCTCACCATCCTCGTCGTCGTTATCTGAAGGAGCGGGAATGGAAGAGCTCCGACTTGGAGATGGGGTATCCGTGCTCGTACTTGTATCCCCACTAACATCTTCAGCCCGTCGCCGTCGTTTTTTGGCAGTTCCAGTTGTGTCTTTTCGAGAATACGTCGTTCGCGGAGGAGCGCTACTTGTATCATTAGCATAATTGCAAACATCCAAAACGCGGGAGAAGAAAAAAAGGAAATAACCGTTTCTCCCTAGTCCCTGGAAACATTTTTTTTTCCTTTTCCTCCCTCCTCCTCTAGAATCTTCTTTGTCTTTTTTTCGTATGATATACTTATATATCCATGAGTGGGGGAGTAAAATGAAAATGAATGAGTGGAAGCAAATCAGTTGCTATTACCCAGGGTGCAACGCGTTTCTTCGTCGTCGCCGTGACACGGTAGTGCGTGCTGTGTGTGGCAGGAAGCGGGGGGAAACGCGTCGCGCGTTTTAAACCTAAAGTACAGTACTAATTGAGCTCGATAAAGGCTAGCCATCGCACACAATAGATCTTGAAATCTTTAATAATAAAAATTCATAAGGGGGAAATCCTGGGCCAAGTCAACCCCCCCTTTTTTGTTTTGTTTTCTTTTTTGTTTTTTATTCTTTGGAGGAATGTATTCATAGAATATCACTCGATCTTTAACTTTTCTTCTTCGACGGGTTAGAGTATCGAGTACCGTATGATAACCTAACCAGTGCCAGCGCGATTTAGAGTAGAAAGTATTACATCCGGCACGAAGCTCCCCAGAGAAAAAATTGTTATAGCTATTGATTGTCGAGAGAGAGCGTACTCGAGTACTCTTAGAGAGAGAGGGGGTATGTCACGATTTGTCGGAAACGACTAAACCGAGTTATGGTATGGTATGATAATACGGTGGTTTGGAACTTGGCACGAGGGGCAATATTATTATCGTATGGTTCCTCTACTACTACCGGTAGGAAGTGTATCCAATCCTCCCGATCTGACCTACACTACTTGTATCATAGTTCTTATGGTATTATACCCTCTGCCCAACTTTATAGTACCTCCCTCACCTTCCCGGATCTCCGATCACGGATCAGATACCGGTACCGGTAACCAAAGCGAAAAGTCCCGTGACGACGAAGAAACCCGTATCCGCCGCCGATTTATCCCGTCTACTAGTACCGGCATTCTCTATTCCCGGATCTACTATATTACACACCGAGAACTGCCGTAACCGTTCCGTAACCCTTTTGGTCTTAGCGATCCCTACTAGATTGAACTTTGTTCCATCTCATTTTTCAACGTCTCGTTGGGATACTGTCGTGGTTTTTTTCCTTATAATTCTATCACTGCGATACTTGATGCCTGCTGCACTGTAAAGCGGCTCCTGGGGTGATATGATGCGTGACTTAAGATGAAATGCTAAATGGGCGAGCCTGGCTTCGTGTCGCAAAAGTAGAAATAAGATCAAAGAATTCCGAGTGGTTGTACGTTCTGAATATCGGCCGCCTTTTGTTAAACTAAAGTTTTTTTTTCGGAAAAAGGTATTTTCTATCATTTCAATCCAATCCCGCCAATCCGTCCATCCATATCGTCTAACGTACAAACCCTACAAATGGGCAAGCTTATAGAAAGCAAGCAAGAAATTTGGTCCAAGGGAAGAAATCTCGAGTACTAGACTCCTCCTAGTCACCCCTCTAGAATTTGTAACAAATCGTAACACGCTCAAATACAAAGTGGTAATCGGAGATTTCATAGGGGCACAAAGCATAGTTCAGAAGAACCCAGTAACCGGCATTTCGTTAATGTACAAGAACGCATGACCCCGAAAAAAAAAACAAAAAAACGTTGAAGACAAAACATGCCCCCGAAAAGATATAAGAGAAAAAACCGATTGCCAAAGACCCCACTTTGAAAAAGTATAATTAGACAAAAAAAGAGCCGCTCCTAACATTTCAAATCTCTTTCGGCATATAATGCAAGTGAAAAAGGAAGTGAAAGGATAAGCCCAGAAGTAAAAGGGTTTCCCATTTTTTAATGAATGCCTAGTTGAACAATTTATTTGGTGGAAGAAGAGTACTTGGTAACAGCCTTGGTACCCTCAGAGACGGCGTGCTTGGCAAGTTCACCGGGGAGGATCAAGCGAACGGAAGTCTGAATCTCGCGGGAAGAAATGGTAGACTTCTTGTTGTATGCAGCCAACTTGGAGGCCTCAGTAGCGACACGCTCAAAGATATCTATTCAAATCAGAATTGTAATTTTAGAGATATCGAGCCTAGGAAAAAAAACTAACCATTGACGAAGGAGTTAAGGATGGACATGGCACGGTTGGAAATACCAGTGTCAGGGTGAACCTGCTTCAAAACTATTTTGGATCACATCAGCTAAAATGACTCAATTCGAAAAGTCTAGGTATGACAAACCCTTGTAGATGTATGAGGAGTAAGTCTCCTTTCTGGTCTTGGTGCGCTTCTTCTTCTCACCACTAGCAGCAGCGGTCTTCTTTCCAGCCTCCTAAAAATCCAATGTTAGAGATCCGTTTCGAAGATTGATCGCGTTTGATCCAGGTAAAAGGAAAAAAAAAAAAGCGCATTTCAAAACCAGAAAAATCGAAAAAATCTTTTCACTTTGAAAGACCAAACAAATTAAGCGAGGGGATCAAACAAACCTTCTTCTCGGGGGCCTTTCCAGCTGGCGCCTTTCCGGCGGTGGTGGGCTTCTTCTCAGCAGCTTTTGGAGGCATTTTTGAAGTTGGGTTAAAGAGTTTGGTTTTTTAGTTGTTTAGTTGGTTCGTGAACGAGAAATGAAGACGTAGATGAGCAGAGGGGTGGTTGCGTGTGGATGGAGAGAGAGAAAGAGCAATAAGTCGAGCCGTGGGGAGCGACGGGTTTATATAGGCACAACCAGCTTGGTTGGCATCAACAAGGTTTGGGTTGCGTGACGAGGGTTGCTCATCAGTATGTAGGGTACGCGTGTAGAAGGGTGTGGCTGGGGTATTATCTCTGTGTTAGCCTTCTCCAGCCCCCGTGATTTGAAGCAATTCACCATCGCCTTTCCAGCTTATCGCTCCCACAATCCTTACTGAATTTCTTAACCGAAACGCGACCCACACCCTCTCCGCGTGTATGGAACCAATGGTATCGTTCCGTTTGTATGTTAACCCTAGCCCATCCAAATGTGAGCCTAACTCAGTCAGGCTGTGAATCTGGGAAAAAAAAATAAAGAATAGGAAATAAAAAAAAAGATAGAAAAAACATCTGTTGCGGTCGCGCTTTTCCTTCCCCCAGCAACCAACCAACCACCCAAACTCTACCCCTACACCCCCCCCTGCCGCTAACTGAGTGTGATGCAACCTGCCTCGACTCAACAGTATAAAGGCCTTTCCATCGCCCACATCTCTCTTTCTCTCTCCTTCTCTCGTCCATCCATTCTTCAACCTCACCACAACGCTCACCAACTCACCGCTACATACCACTTTCAACGCGTAATTTCGCTCAACTTCGGTTTTCAAGAACTTTTTTCAAAACCCAAACTTAACACCAAAAATGTCTTCCGGAGGTAAAGGTGGAAAAGCTGCCAGCGGCAAGCCCTCTCAGAGGTAAGAGTTTCTTCAGTTTTTGGATCCGATTTCTAAACATCAAAAGTATTGTGACTTTTTCACGATGTTTTTTTTGGGGTTTGAATTTTGGATTTGAATTTTGGAATTAATTTTTTAAACTTTAATTTCTGACTTCAATTTTTATAGCCGTTCTTCAAAGGCCGGTCTCGCTTTCCCCGTCGGTCGTGTTCATCGTCTTTTGAGGAAGGGAAACTACGCTCAACGGTTTGTCAATTCTGTCCAATTTTTATAGCTATTTTATGGATCCGGAGGTCTTATTTGAATCTAGTGTTGGTGCTGGTGCCCCTGTCTATCTTGCCGCCGTTCTTGAGTATCTCGCTGCCGAAATTCTCGAGTTGGCTGGTAACGCTGCTCGCGATAACAAGAAGACTCGTATCATTCCTCGTCATCTTCAGCTCGCCATCCGCAATGATGAGGAATTGAACAAGCTTCTTGGTCACGTCACCATCGCCCAAGGTGGTGTCCTGCCTGTAAGTTTAATATTATCTCGCTTGTGTATCGATTATGCATCTTTGATACTGACTCGGATATTTCAGAACATTCACCAGAACCTTCTCCCCAAGAAATCTGGAAAGGGAACCAAGGGCGCTTCTCAGGAGTTGTAAACTTCCTTTTTTTCGATATCAAATAAAACAAATAATCTCGCGCAATCAACGCATTTCGTCTTGTTTCTTTCTTTAGGGATCGGTCCTAGGTGCGATTTTTTGTGTGGAAATGTGAAAAAAGATCTGGGAATGAGGGGGGGGCGGAAAGCGAGTGGTTGATCGAATAAATTCTACGGGTGGTTATCGCTGGGGTTTTTTTTTCTAGTCACTTTTCCTCTTTCCCTTGGTTTCGGGTTACGATCACAAATTCAAACTCGATAAACTTCTTTGGGACTTGGCTTTTTCCTTTTTTTCTTCGTGGGCATTTATCATGTATTATAGGCGTGTTTGATTCAATGATTGGGGTCTATTTCATGTAATTGTTTCTCTTACGCAAATGGAATGGCTGGTTTGATATGCTACGATATTTTTATTTTTTGCTACTATTCCTTTAGCTCTGAGAAGCTTCATTATTTGAGGGGTTTTTCTCTTCTCGTTGCTAGAAAAACCCACCCGTGTTCAACTACTGTACATAAGCTACAGTATAGAGCTTATTTCTATCTACCCATCCATGCTCTAAAATAGCCCTACAAACTCCGGCTTATACTACCTATTACCGTACCATACTCTTACATCTCGATATCAGAAAACTCGAAATCCGTATTGACATAAACCTTCTCCTTGCCCTTTCCTCCCCTCCCTCCCTTTGCGGGCGCAGATTTACTCGCACCCCCACTCCCACCTGCACCTCCATTCGGCGTCTCCATTGCCTCTAGGTTGGAAACTCTAGCCTTCTTCCCGATGGACTTGACATCTGCATCGCTCATACTCTTGCGCTTTCTATTCCTGCTGATATTCGCACCTATAGCGCTAGTGCTCATGACGCTGCCACTGGCGATGGTCGTGCGCCTGCGTGTGTTGGTTACAGGGGAAGTGGGGGTGGGGGTGCCGAAAGAGCGACGAGATTTTCTGCGCCCGCTGTCCCAGAGTGAGCCTGTCTCATCTAGGATTCCAGGCGGGATGGCGAAGCCGGGGGCTAGTGTTGAGGAGTGGGGGTTTCGGGTGGGTTTTGATTTTGGCGGGGATGCGGATGGGGACTGGTTCCGGGGGATGTTAGTACTTTTGTTTGTATATGTGCGTGTTAGGAAGGGAGGGGAGGGTGTTACATTTCCGGTGGTGGAAGAGCGAGCGAGAGCTGGGATGTGTACTTCTGGAGTTGGGGGTAATATTTCTTCCTTCTCACTCTCTTTCTCTTTCACAGGCTCCGGGGATCTTTTTTTCTGTGCTTCTGCCCATGCGTTGATATGGCCCCTGGCCTGATTCTTGAATATAGAAGATAGTCCGGAACTTCTTGTTTCTCTAGGAGGAGCAGCAGGTGTAGTTGGCATAGCCATAGCCCTAGCCGCAATCCCAACAGAGGTAGCAGGCGTCCTTCCAGCCTGCACCTCTCCAGCCTTTATACTACTCTTTGCGCCTGCGCCAGCATTTGCAGCTGCGCGGGCTCTTGAACTGGCTGTATTCCTCATGGCGCCTTTAGGCGACTCAACAGCCTTCTTCTCCTCTGTGCTCTCTTTCTGGGCTTGCTTTGTGCGCTTATTATATTTCCCATTCGTACCCCGCACTGAGCTTGTTCTCGTAGCGGGTAGCTTCTCCGAAGCTCCGGGGGTGGCGGAGGATCTTAGGCTTGCTCTTGCCTGTGGCTTTGGTGTTGGTTTAATAGTTGCCCTGGCAGGGATTATGTCTTCGCTGTCGCCGTCGCTGGATTCGTCCATTGGTGTTGGTAGGACTTGTTCCTGGCTGTCGTTTGGCAGGGTGAAGTTTACAAGCGCGGCTCCGTTGACTTCTGTGCTTGTGGTAGTAGGTTTGGTGGATTGTTTTGGGCTTTGTCCGGGACTCGCGGGAGCGGTTGTGGTAGGCTTCTTGGTTATTATGCTCCTGGCCTTTTTTGCGCCGGCGGCAGCGGAGGAGGTAGTTGTGGAAGCGGAGATACTAGGACCGGCGCCGATGCTCCTGCGTAGAGAACTCGGGACCGTGGGGTTGTTGTTGGTACTACTGGTAGATTGAGAATTGGATAAGAGTTTGCTTATAGCCTGTGCGAGAATTCATTGTCAAGTTAGCCCTGCTTCTCGCCTCAATCCACCGCGATGGCTTCGCTCATCTTCAATTGGTCCGGTGGGAAGGGGGGGGGGGAAGGGAGTTACCCGCGGGACAGGGGATTTAAAAAACAAGTTATCAAACTTTTCGTTTACGGGCTCCTTTCCAGCCGGGGGTCCCATCAGGCCAGTTTTCAGAACACTCCCCGCTGCTGTCGCTGTTGGCTTCCGGATCCCACCACCACCACTGCGGGTGTGCGCATTGTTTGAAGTTTTAGGGCTAAGAGATGATGTAGCTACGGAAGTAGAGCCGCGGGTGATCGATCCTGTTTTTGGAAGGCGAGAACGGGGAGCGGTCGGGTTAGAGGCCTTCTTGCCAGTGCTCGAGTCGGAGGGTGGAGTTGGCGGCATCGCTGTGTCGCCGGCGGATCGGGTGTCTGTTCCGACGGGCGCGTAGAGGATAGGAGAGGTGATTATGACCCTTGTCTCTAAAGATGGAATTGTTTTCAAGAGGTTTTTTTTGGCTAGTCGCTGTTGGGTGGTGGAAGTGGTGGAAGTGGGAATGCGGGAGGGTGTGAAGGGGGTGGTTTGCGCGGGTTTGGGTTGGTTTGTTCAAGGTTTGGGAGGGTTTTGGCAAAAGGCGCCGGTGACGCGTGCGGAGGCTTGCGTTGAAGTCATTATGGATCACTCGATTTCGGGCTCAAATTCACCTGGACGGGGCGCACACTATAGTAGATGCTAAAAACTTAGTTGAGAGTTCTGAGGATCTCTGGGCTAACCCTTTTCTGGAACCGAGCATAGCTTGCCCCTTGCAAATATCTATCGCGGGCAATTGCAATATCGGCACTTCAACGTTTTGCTTGGATAATGCTTCTCTCCCCTGCTGGGTTGCATCCGAGCTATTATAGGTATTTGTGGCTTCCTTCCCCAACTCAATCTTGAGTTTGATCCCTCCAGCCTCTTAGCCTCACTGGACCTTTACGAAACGCCATAGCAGCTTAATCGTGGGTGTTTATCGAGTACCAGTATCTCAGGACGGTGAGAGAATTATGGCTATCTGAGTACTGGTTCCTCTGATCTGGACATGGAAAACGGTTTTTTGTTTTGCGGTTGTTATCGTTCTCTAGACACTCTGGTGGCTTATGCCTGCCTGCTCTGGCGGTACGATAAGTACGGGATAGGGGATCGTCATGCTTTGGATTTCTGTGAGCTATCCCTTCGACTGATGAGACATGCAGATTCCGCTCCTTCCGTATACGGTAACTCTAAGCTGTGGCTCAGCAACTTTCCACCAATTAAAGGTCCATATTTCATAATTTTTTGCTTAGCAAAGCCACCGAGCCACAGAATAGAGCTACCGTATACGGAAGGAGCGGAATCTGCACGTCTCATCAGTCGAAGGGATAGTATCGGTGCTATATTCTAGAATAGCTAGGGTTTGAATCGAGTATTGTGGTACTGGTATGCTGCGGGCGGAATTGCTCATTGGTGTCTACTTACCAAATCCAAAAGTCTACGGAAATCTTGGCGCCAAGTGAAAATGTGAGAGGTGATTTATCCGCTCGCGTCCACACACCACTCTTATCAACCGGTGATCCAGCGTGTCGGGTG
>Ga0307507_10008914_pt1 | contig 13630 bp, 9 predicted proteins | sample 7_EM_MG_FD_207223 | JGI IMG/M metagenome (GOLD analysis project Ga0307507, IMG submission 207223) | Populus trichocarpa ectomycorrhiza microbial communities from riparian zone in the Pacific Northwest, United States - 7_EM | ecosystem: Host-associated > Plants > Roots > Unclassified | place...
CGGTTGTTGTCTTTAGGGGGGTAGGTTCCCTGTGCTGTGGGAGCGCAGCTACGGCGGCCCAGGTGCGGTTCGCCTGTGGGGGGGGGTTTTGTTTATCTTTGATTTTGTTTAGCCGTTGGAGGATTTGATTGAGGGTTTGCTGGAGGGGCGCCTGAGGTTTGCTGGACTGGAGCCATTCTGCTAGCTGCATTAGTTTGTAATGGCTAACAGATGCTCCCCCACAGTTCCGGATACTAGACGCGTCCAAAAGGCTTTGTATTTTGTCAGATGCCTTCTTAATTGGGGTATTTCCGCTTTCTGGTGTGGTATTCGCCCGTCCTTGTTGTTGTTATGGGGGGCCATTGTTGGGTATGGGTCTGGCGGTCGCGCGCGACTGCGTACCACCGTCGTTCCACCTGTGCCTCCCCTGTGATGCATGCATCTCAGGGGATTATCAGGGTGTTTTTCAGGGTTCTTTTGGTTGGTTTGGTCTTTTTGGGCCGGGTGCAGCAAGAGCTCCAAAAGTTCTTTGTTCTATAAGTAGCAGTAATAGTAGCACCCAGTATATTAGCAATTAGTAAAAGAGTTAAAAAAGTAGTAGTAGAGTAGGTACCTCTATAGCCGCGTATATAAATATAAGTAGAAGTCTTAATAGGGGGGAGGTATAATAGTATAGGCGGTAATAGTATAAGAATAAAGCTATATAGATATTAGCAATATCTATATTATTAATACCCAGATATTATACCTTTTTAGTAGGCGTTTTAGCTAGACTATTGGCATGGGCTAACTTTATACGTTTTTTTACCCTTAAGTATAACTGGCTCTAGATTTAGTAAATTTTCCTATATATATATTAGCTAACAGAATAATAGTACACTATTAGTATATACTTTTCCGCATAATCTACCGCCTATATAATATCTTAAGTATATACCCCTAAAATCAGGCCTAAAGTCCTTTTTATAAACGCAATATTTATAGCTATGCTTCTTATATAGAGTATATAGTAGCTTACGTAGCTTACTAAAGCTACTCTTGATATTCTAGACGTATATTAATATCTACTAACGACTTTCCTTTATATTCTTCTACATACTAGCTTTTAGAGTATACTATTTATTTATATTTATGGTGCTGTGGAGATTATAAAGGCTATAGAGATTATAAAAGTCGGCGTTATTAAGATGTTTGTCTTTACCGCTATTTAAAGATTTACTATTTAAAGAAACCTTATAAATAGTGTTTAGGTTACTATAAGAGGTAAATTAATAGATAAGATATTAAAATAGTATAACTAATATATATAATTTAATAGCTATTTTAGCCTTTAGATTTATATTAGCAGCCTTTTTAGCCTGCTTTTAAGAAAAGAAAATTATTAAGCCTTATTAAGCCTTCTTTTAAAAGTATTAGGTAGCGGTAATAGAGAGGTAGATAGTAAAGAAGTAGACAGCCAAAAAACTAGTAGTAAAGTAATTTATAGCAAAGATATAGGTAACGGAAAGGTAGGTAGTAAAAAAGTATATAAATTTTTAGCGGATTTCGCTCTATTTATATTTTTATTATCTACTAAATCTAATAAAAAGCACTTTAGTATATATTTTCTAAAATTATATTAGCTATAGGCATAATTTAGTATTAAAAAGCTTATTCTTTAGAAATATAGTCTAAAGGCTTAATAAGAGTAGTGTAACGTGTCCCGTCCCTACATCGCTATATAGCTAAAAAGGCATTAAGTGCTTGCGAACTTATTGCAAGCGCGGCGGGATCTAATATATATACTCTTATAAGTAGCTATAGTGTGCTTAATAGTATTCTTATTTATCTTATATATATTAAGTTTCTTAACCGCCCAGTCGCTATTATTTATAAGTATAAATAGAGGCGTTATAAATAGTAGAATGCCAAGGGATAGTGGATAAAATAATAATAATAAAGTTTATAGTGTAGTACTATAAGGTAGAAGGTTAGTGGAGAAAAAAGACGTATAGAGGTTAATTTAAAGTAAATATCTAATCCGCAAATTTTATTAAAATAGCGTATTAATAAATAATCGCTGCTATGGTGACTTACCTAAGTAAATATTAATAGTGCTACTTATATTTACAGATATTAAGCTACCAATACTATATGCCTCTTCGCTACCTAGACCGTAGTAATATCTACTTTACGCCATCTTTTAATTTGCTTACTAACGCTAATAGCTAGCTCTCTATTATCTATATATATATATATTATATCCTAGATCTAACCCTATTTAGCGGCTTAGTAGACTCTTTATTAAGCTATTTATATAAAAAAGGAACTAGATATTATATATTTTATTAATAAGGTAGTAAGGAAGGCTAGAATTTATAATTATATAAACTATTACTCTTCTATTTAGGATATATTGCTAATATAATTTAGTTTTCCCTACTATACCAACGCCTTTAACTACTAAAGGTTATAGAAAACGTTAGGCTACTTTAGTAGATCTTTATATATTATAGATCTAACAATATTATATAGAGGACTAAGTTACTATACGTATTATATTCTACTCTAGAGTTCTACTAAAGAAAGATAGTAAGGTAAGTCTAGGTAGTTATAACTATAACTAAACTATAATCTAACTAAAGTAGAACTTAATTTTACTAAATCTAATACTACTAGATATTATAGATAACCTTAAGGGCAAGAAGTTATTTAATATACTTAAGAGCTATAATAACTGGCTAATATAGATTATATGTTAGATATAGTGTGGTTCTATCCTTATTCTATTCTAGTTCTATCCTAGTTCTACTAAATATTAAGTATAATATTAAATATAGTGTATAGTGTAGAGTATTTAGGTTAGGCTTTCTCTTAAATATTATAATATCTTTATATCTAGGTAGTTACCTTAATATAACCTCTACTCCTTATACTTATAAATATAAAAATTTATATTAACTAAGTTCTTATTCTAATTTTCTAAGTTTTAACTCTATTTTCTAGTTTGCTAAGTTCTAACTCTATCTTCTAATTTTATAGTTTAGTTACTTTTACTTTTACTTCTATATATAGGACCTAGGCTTTTTATTTATAAATATTTAATTAGGCTTATTAAGTAATAGTTATATGAAATAAAGATAATAAGCTACTCTTATATCCTAGATATAGTTAGCCTATAAGCTGGATATATTAAGGATATGTTTACAAAACCTTACTGTTTGTATCACTCTGTGTGATATAAAGCGTCTCCCGGGTGGTGAGTCTTCCACGGGGCACGTAGCACTATAGACATATAGTGCTAGTATGCTCGGTGTGGATGTGACTGACTTCTATTAAGTAGGCCACGTAGGCCTCTATATACTCTATGGAAAGTGGGTCCAAGCGACGGAAGCGAAACAGGTCACATGACCAGGTCATGTAACCTATTTACATTCAAACACTTACCTAATAGTAAAATAGGCCTAGGAGATAGTAAAACTTAACTATTATTTAATATTATAATAGAGGAAATTAAAAGATACTAGCTTTATAAAACTTAGTAAAAAACAAAATGGAAACCACGCATCAGGAAATGGAGGTTCCTTTACGGGCAAGGCGCGCTCGCTTCCCTACCCCAGTTTGGCCAAGACCCAACCTCAACCTCGACCATAAAAGGCCTTCTCCCTCGCTGCTTTTGCCCTCATGCTCCATCTCCTCTTTTCTTTCCCGCTACCGTGCCACCTCAGACTCTAGCTGTCAGCCGTGAGGCATTTTTCATCCCCTTAGCGTCTATGCAGGTGCTCTGCCCGCCTTCCCCAATCTCCGCATGTTTCATACTAACGATCACCCAGCGCTGCAACTCTTCGGCCCTTTCCATGGGACACATTCATACTCTCTCCTGGTATCAACACATGCTTCAGTCCTACCGTATTCCTCCTTTCTTCTCTCCTCTCTCCTCTCCTCCTGCCCACGTCCCCTACCGATCAGTACACCAGAATAACATTTCCGTTCATCCTCTTCTTTACCTCCGCCTCTAGCAGTGTCTCGGGCGTGACTACAATGCGCAACTCAATCCCTGTCGAAACAGCTATAAATGGCTACGAGGCTGTACCGAGAACCGCCTGGCAATGGATCACACGGGTTACAGCTGCTGCGAGCTGCGGGACGCGTCAGGCAGTGTCACATTGCAGCGTCACAATGAAGGCGAAGCCGGACGCCGAAGTAGGTCCTCAGCGAAACCACAGGCCAATGCCAGTCACTCAGCTTGGTTAAAGCTGCGCCGCCGGAAGCTGGAAGCCCTCGCCCTCCTTAGCGCCTTCTTAACCTAGGCCTAGACCTTACTCTTCTCTGACAATTAGAGGATTGCATTGCGATCAGAGAAGCCGCCGGGCTTTAGTCTAATCCAGCCCCCTGTTCAGCTGAGGAGGCACAAGTCACGGAAACATCCTTTGCATAGACCTAAGACTTGCAAGGCGGAATCTGGAGGTGAACGGCCCATCCAGTAGCACAGCCTGGCTTCTGGTGGAGCTGGTGTCATAATCTTACTCTTAGCTGACGAATACTGGAGAAAAATTCGCGCATTTGATCTCCTAACGGAGACGGACTTCATGCGGTGGCTGCATCAGCTGAAAGGGCGCAGTGAGATGGATACGGGCGTGATCGCCTAATCTACTCGCGCTATCTGCCCCCTTACGTTGTTTGTGACATCCGGCTGTGGGCAAGGGTGAAAGCGAGGCTTTTGCGCATATTTCGGAGGTCAAGTAGCGGCTGCAAGCTCCGTAGAGTGTAACCAAGGAAGTTCCTCGGATCCAGGGGAGAGATTCAAGGATGCCCTCATTACTCGGAGTGTCTTTTAATGCTCACAGCAGAATCACGGCACGCCCCCCACCTGTCCAACCCTAGGAACCATGGTCTCGCAGAGGATCTAGCACGGAAGATCCAGTTTGCTGGCATAATCGGGTTGGAAAACGGACACGTCAGCGCTAGCCCTAACTCTAAGGAATAAGGGTAGAGGAGGCACTTCACCACCAACCTCCTTAATAAGGAGGCTTGGTGTGATACCCCTATCAGAGGCTGAATGTGCCAGCTCAGTTGGTTGGGTCTCGATCGCAGTTTCCTGATAGGCGTTGATCTTATAACAGAGTTTAAGCCCGTGCAAACCTTCATGCGTTGCGAACGGTAATTGCCAACGGAGCGTAGATTACACGTTTTGATTCGCTATTGAGCTAGTAGGGTTATTTTGGTGTAGATACTGCGGATGTGAGCTAGTGGCAAAGAGGGGACTGGCGTGGACTTAAAAGCCCAGCGTGACCCGTCCTTCAGGGCTATTGGAAAGACAAGGCAATGACAATTCTAACAACAATGGCGGCAGCAACAGCGGCATCTTCTCAACCCCTTCGTTTTCATTCAGGAATTTCACTTAATAATATCAATTTCTACACTGCACCCCCTAAAAAACCGAAGGCTTCTCAGCATCATGCGATTACGGCTTCTAAGGCAAATGTGAGCAACAAACCCAAAAAGAGGACGAAAAAGGGGAGAGTACCTCGCTTCCCTCCAAAAGATAATCCTGTGAAATATTTGGCCTGGTTGCGCTCAGGCAAGTTATTCCACATTGCCTTTTTTAAACATTCCACCTAATAAGGCACTCGCAGATTCTGAGGCTTTTAACAAGTATGAAGATATTCACAAGAATGAAAGTAACAGCCAAGACACTGGAGGGAGCAATTAAGGTAATTTAGCAATTATCCCCTCCCTCTTTTCCTAACAACTATAAATATGTCTAACGGCCAGCAGCGAATCTAATATTTATTAAAGATAATACAGCTGACCTAGACTTGGAACTCGAAGGCGATGGGGCCGGCAACACTGGCAATAAAGCTAATAAAGTCGGCGATCAACTAGCACCTCATAAGTTAGGTATGCACTTCCCCCCTATACGACGGCCTTGCTTAACAATTATTAGGTGACGGAAATGACCGCAGCGATGAGGACGATGAGGATAAGGAGCTACCTTTAGAGGAGCTAGAAGATCTCTTTGGCGCATCTTCGTATAACCATCTCAAACCCACGGCAGAAGACGTCAATGAAATGGATAGCCTAGCTAAGGGAATTGATATTGCGACTGTCCCCCAGGCTAAACAGAAGTTGGAGACCCACATAGTGACTAACCAAGACTCCTCAATAACCAATGATACAGATGATATTGGTAAGTTATTAATATTAAAAATATCATTACCACAACCTAATAACCATAACACATAGACAATCCGCTTATTAGAGAGGAGGGTAATTACGAGAAAGGGGATACGGGAGGCGAATTATCCTTTATGCCAAGGAAGCGGAAGCTTAATCAGCTCAAACAGGACAACGTCACCAATCATAATTCTAACAACCCTACCAAAGAGAGTAGCGGGGGTGGCGAGGACGGCAAGGACGGTAATAGTCCACGTCCCCAGAAGCAACAAAGGCCACCCACCTATCGCGAAGACTTGTCTTCTAGCCCCCCTATCCCTCCTATCCTCGACCTCGACTCTCAATACCCACAAGTTGACCAGCAAGTATCCACTCCGCGGCCCGCCAGCCCTTCGCTTCAGGAGCCTACCCTTCTCCACAGCATTAAACCGCCGCATGACGAGGCTAGCAATCGTACTTACAACAAAGACGAGGACGGTAACAGCGGTGGCGTCGCCAACAACCGGAGCGACATTTCAAACCCAGAGCCTGCTATGAAGCGTCGTACCCGGACTAAAAAAGACAAAATCAACAAAATAAGCTTAGATGATGAATGGGAGATCAACGATATTCTAGGGGAAAGAATAACTAAGTCAGGGCGCAAATACAAGGTGGCTTGGAAGCCTACCTAGGTTCATAAGAGCGGGCTTTCGAATTCCAAAGATGTCCTCAAGTCTTACCAAAAACGCGTTCGGCAAGCCAAAGCTAGATCGTCGCAGGTACACTCTTTTCCAAAGTTGCGAAAGTGAAGGGGAGAGTTGCCGTGCAGAATGGAAGGGGCTAGTAGCTTAGGCGTATTCTTGTGTTTCGGTTAGTGGTGGTTCTTTTACTAATTGAGGTCCTTAGACGCTATTCTCAGACGAGATTAGTCTTTATAGCAGATACACCAAACCTGTGCTACTGTTTGAAATTGAAGGCCCGGCCTGCTATATAGAAGAAAAGGGGCCGGCCTGCTAGGCGGAAGAGACGGCAATAATAGTAGTGCCCTTCTTTTGGCTTGGAGGTCTATTTCTTGTCATATATTCTATTTCTAGCTTGATCTATTTATGGCGCATTTCCTGTCACAAAAGGCTACATAAAAAGGTCCGCAAGAGCATCACTTTTTCAAGGGCGGTGAGCAAGAGCCACTTATCACCACTTACAACGCCACAAACAATAAAGAATGCAAGGCTGAAACAACGTTCACGACTTGGCCAGCCGATTCGAATCACGTGACACAGTTAAAACTGAGCGGCAGTCCGAATAATATAAAGTCGGGCGTTAATAATTGATTAACTCATACATACAACGTAAAGGCGCATAAACTGGCTGCAGTTAATTTGCCTTACAAATAAGAACAAGCCACGAGAATCCAATCCTCATAAGATATTTTAGTCGGCGGAGGGGCCATATATATCTGGTAACTCCGATGCACAGCTGAAATGCGCGTCATAGCGGACGCCTTACCCGTTCCACTATTCGGCTGGTGGCCTAATCATACACGTGATGTTCTGCGCTAGAAAGCTTTGATAGTGGGGCAGGGCGAATCCGGCCGCTCAGCTCAAGATAGCCACTTGGCAATTATTTCATACAAGCCTTCCCGTCAGGCACCAACGCCTAAGCAGCCATAAACCTATCAGCTACAGCAACACCTCTATTTTCCCTCATAAATTTCCTTCAACCCTACTTCGCTAATCGTTTGCAGCGCAGTTCCGCAAAGCTGCTCTCCATTTAAGCCTACGATCCACCTCTGTTTATATTTCTTGCGTTCCGCCTCTCGCAGTTATCCAGCAATTCTATTCTTGCCACCAAAGGTGAACATTAGCTTAGCCATTCCATCCCGCGCAGCATGTGCCTAATTACTTACATCTTCTATAATAGTTGTGCTTCAATGCGCATGTGCTTTGCGGCCTTTTATTCTGAAACAAATTCCCAAATCGGCCGCCATTCCTCAGACGACTATCCGTGATTAAGAACGCATTGCAAAAGACAATATTTGCTCAATATTTTATGTCCACAGAACACCTCTTCTTTATAGCCACCAGTCCCGTAGACTTGCGCGGTCGCACTTCTAGCCATACAGATTATGTCCGCTAAGGCCGGGGATAAGGCGCTTAGTGGGGAATAGGAGGAGATCGGAGGTCATAAATTTGAGATAACGGAGGAGATGACTATGACATTTAAAGGCAGATCATGCAATATTCTAGATGGCGAAGAGAAGGTAGTCGACGAATTAGGTACAAAAGATGGATAAGTAACAAGAGAGGTTCTTGCTGGGTATCGATATTATATAATAAGGGCACGGATTAAGTTTGAAAAGAGGTAGTAATAAGTGGTAATCCAAAGCGATATATGTCATTTATTTATGGATAAGAGGCAATCTCTAGCTTCTTCTACGGTATTTCCCTAAAACTCTGGAGTATCTAGGTCCCCTAAACCGAATAAATTAAAGATGTTCCATCCATCCTTGTGGCCAATCCTAACTAACAAGAGAGCGTCCTCCTTAGGCTTTTCTAGCATATACATAGACAGGCAATTCGTGACCGCTAGTCCTCCTCTCTCCTTTTCCTTTCTCCATAAATTGCTCGTCTTCATCCCGGTGCGAAATGGCTCAGGGAGGTTTTCAATTATATGGCGCCTTATAAATGAGAAAGAACAGTACTGGCCCTGTCCCGGCAATACTGGATATCCCGTCAATGTTAACCACAAGCAATATCTCATTAAGGGTCATTCACAGACCTGGAATCTGCTGTGATTCTAACCGGGGACGCTTCAATGATGGTTCATCTGTAACTTGACAATACGCTAGCACAGTGGCGCTGGAAGGACTCTTAGGAGAGGTATCTATCTTAGATAAGCATTAAACACACTGGATTTTAGAGAGAGGTGTTCAACCTTTTTTTTTTTAGTTGTCGGACGAGAGGGCGCTTTCTTTGCGCGGTAAATCTCCCTCTAAGATAAATAAGCAGCCAGTTGATAAGCGTCCAAGACCGGTATACTAAGCGTTTGATTCGCGCCTTGGGAAAGTAGAGCTTTAGAATGCCTCTCCAGTAACTAAGCGTCTTCAATTAGTGTCAAGTGTTCCTCTAATAAGAATCATTAACAATTCATTTAAAATAAAAGGTCTTTCATACCCGTGGAAAGATTGACCTCTAAAAGAGGATGTTTTCGAGGTGAAGTACTCCTTGCGTCTGGATCCGTTTCATGAGGTTATGGACTAAAGGCCAGTGAATGCGTCTCAGACAAAGGAGGATGCGTGCTTTGCGATCGGCCTTGCTCTGTTGAGAATCAGTAATGAAGTCATTCAGGATAGAAGAGTTTCTCTACCGGTGGCGATAGTCGCCTGTGAAAACCGACTTTTCTAAGATGACGAAATCAAAGTGCTAATCGAATTGGCCTCACAAAGTTCCTTCGCAACCACAGCCAGTCCTAGTAGGTGCGGGGCAGTCTCCCACCAACTTCGAATTTTAGGTAAGCGGGTGTGAGGCGCTATTTCACTCAGCTTTGAGATGGATACTGCTAAGGTGAACAAGAGGAACACTTTAGGACCCAAGAATCGGAAAACGTTTGTCAAAAGTTCGCGTGCTTGTAGCCTCACACTGCGACGTGACGATAATCGCTTCGCCAACCTTTCCGCATCCTCTCCTAGTAAATCGCAATATAATTTAAATGCATGATCCTGGTTTAAGAGTAATGAACTCGTGTCGTTATCAAATATCGCTAATTCTTTTCCGAGTTTTTCGATTAGCCAGTCATTCCATTCTATAGATTTTGAGGACATAGTGAAATTGAAGACGGACAGATGGGACGGGGACAAGAAGAACAAGAGGGGACGGGAAGGACGAGGGCGAAGGTAGAGATTTAAAGGACAGGGCAGGGCGGGACAGGCGGGACGGGACGAAATGTGGCGGAGCCCAGCGAGTTTGGACCAATCGCGGCGGCACACCTGCGGTTATTCCCATTCCGCATATGCTTTTCACTTCAATCAAGACATCCACCTAGCTCCTATGCATCAGGTCCACAGAATTTATGCAGCCTAGATAGGTAACGGGGTCCCAATCATATTCCTTTCCGCATCGTTTCCAGTTCAAACAACATCAAACAGCCACAAGCCTCTACTGCATATGCAACTGCGTATCTATCGCATCTCCTTCCACGTCGCTCTAGTGTCGGAACTGAGATACCGAATACAAGCCACGGCTCCGGTTCTGCAGTCACGGCGGGATTATACACCTTCACTCAGTTAAGTTCTGTGCCACGTCAGAAGCGATATTGACATGGCGTCTCCTAGGATAAATAGGGGGAAGTATTTGCATGGCATAAAGCGGGTTCTAGTGAACATTCGCGGCACAGCAGCAGCTTAGGTCCTATTAAAGGGTATAAAAGAAGGCGGATCTTTCAAAGAAATGATACCATCTACACTCAGCTCCTCACTCCAATTTTCCTCCAGAGACCGGTACTATTAACCTTCTCTAGCTACTTCTCTAATCTCATACTTCGAATCGGCTCTACCCTTTAGGCAACATGCAGACTACATTAAAGACCCCAAACACTCCTCCGGGCAGCCCTACTCTATCACCAGCTTAGCAGCCCCTCACTATTTAGCATGCTCTGCAATTCCTAGAGCTGCTAAAGATAGCTACAGCAATAAATACATTGTCTGCCTCTACCTCTACCCCAGGAGGCCCAGTTGTCAAGCCACCAGCCCCAGAAGACCCTAAAACTAAAGCGATATCGCAAGCCTCCAGGTTAGAGTACAAGACGGTAAACAAAGTGTATATCTTCACAGGCGTGCGTATATAGTCCTGCTGACACTATTTTTTCACAGTTGGGATGAGAAAGCTTATCAGTACAAGATTGCTGAGCCAGTAACCCCAACAGGAGAGGTTAATAAACTGGACCAATACGTGTTTGTTAATCATATTCAAATTAATAGGCATGACACTCTTTACAAGTGTCTTCAATTACTAAAGATAAATTACAGATAAGAAAACCAAAGACCCCACGTCTTACATCAATGTTAAGTCTGAGGGGTTGCGAGACGTTTTAAGGAAGGTCCTTAAAGATGTCCGCAGGATCTGTCTAAGAGAGGACAAGCCTTCAGTGCGGAAAATTTCCGCTATTAAAACTCGCCGGCTTATATCGCGCATAGGTCAAACAGAACCTCCTATATAATTTTTTCCCGGAACTGGAATTATATCAAAGTAGCATGAACGTCGACTCTAAGAACGAAGTGTATTTAAAACATCTAGACCTCTTGATTGGCTTTATTGAAACCACCTACGCATCTACAACTGAACGCCTCAAACCCCTTCTTAAGAACCATAAAATTACGTATAATCTGCTCTGGGCTCTCTTTAAGCCGAACTCGGAGGTCTATACTACCTGTCCCAGTACTAGCGAACCAAGATGCGTTAAGTTTAATTATGGTAAGAAAAAAACAAGACTAAGCGGAGCCAAGTACTTTCATCTAGACTGTCGCTACTTCGATTTCAATGGGAAAGTGTTTGGAGAAGCCGCCCTTAAGCTTACTATTAAGAAGTTCCAAGAAACAAAACGAATAGACTTCCTTTAGGCATTTCCTCTAGAGTACTACCGAAAATCGAGCGAGATCAGAGCACGGCTGATTAGATATAGTCAAACGTTTAATAACTTAAGAGGCGTCCACCACCGCCAGTACCAAGGGACTGCCTTCTGCAAGGATAAAGACGGCAACAGGATTAAAGTCTTTGTTAAGAGCCAAATTATGGTTAATACAGCGTATTTCCGGCAAATTAACCCTAATTACGCTAGACCCCAAATTAACAAGTCGCCGGAAACGCTAGACTTGTGGGCCATTATTAATTCCACAGGGAGCTTGAATGAAAGGAAAAACCAAATTAAGAAGACAGATTTAGATCCAACTAAAATAGAGAATCAGGATTTCCTAGTCAGCAGCCCAACTGTGCTAGGTTTTAGTCTAGGTGACAAGCTCTAGCATACGTTACCTTTACTTACGCGTAAGCGGCATTTGCTAACGCGCTATAGTTAAGTTTGCAGTTGCTAATATTAGCAACATCACGTAGAACCCTTCTTCCTTTAATAACCTTAGGATTCCTGCTTAGCAGAAGGAGATTATTTAAGCTCTCAGTAAAACCTACTTATCTCAGGACTCTCACCCTATCTTAGATAACTTTGTATTGGGCAAAGGGCGCGGACTCGTTACCCTCCTGCAGTATGTTACCATACCCTCTCTTACAATATTAGTTACACCATTATCTACTAAGACAGGCAAATTAGTGGGCCGCCTAGTGTTGGTAAGACCTTAACAGCAGAGGCGATATCAGAATACCTTAGGAGACCACTTTACGTCATACGTCTCCATTCCCTTACAATTGCGGCTCTTTCCAACTGAGTAGATATCTGCTGGAGAATTAGGCACGACCGCGGATATACTTAAGGAGAGGCTTTCTTATATCTTTAAGATAGTAACTCACTGGAAAGCCACTCTGCTCCTTAATGAGGCGGACGTGTTTATAGAACAGCGTGCTACCAATAATATCCATCAAAATGCCCTTGTTTGTGTATTCTTGCGTAAGCTTAAATACTACGAAGGAATCTTATTTCTCACAACCAACCGGGTAAAGACGATTGACGAAGCTATTACAAGCAGAATACACCTCGCGCTTTGGTACGGTCTATTAGATTGGAACGCTCGAGAGGCAGTTTGGAGGAGTTTCCTTAACAAGGCGAGCACAACAAAAGAAGCCACAGATTTCACAGAAAAGGACCTCAATATTCTGGTAGGGAAGGATCTTAATGGCCGAGAGGTAAGAGCCTTTGCGTCTACGGTAAAGCCGAGCTGATTGATTTTCCGATCTAGATTAAAAATACTATTTTTACGGCTCAAGCATTAGCTAGCCATAAAGAGACGCAAGTGTCCTTATCACATCTAGAATTCGCTATTAGTGCGAACGTAGAATTTTAGCGTGATTTTATGGGAGGAGGCAAGTTTGACAATATATAGTCCTATGCTTAGCTCTCTTAAATTTACCGGGGTATTGGGGGTCTACAGAATGCATACCTTTTTAGCGCGTGGGCAGATATACGTTCGGGATTCAGCTATCTTTTTCTTTTCTTCTTTTTTCCTATTTATACTTGTCAATAGTTGGAGGCAGTACGTTACTTAACTATACTGTTTATTGGCTAGTTATATATATACATATATATCCCAATAACTTTGCGTTATACAGCTTTGACGTAACATGGATGCATAGCCTTAATCCCAAAACGTGGAATCCAATATCACTGGACAGAGTTGGTCACGTGAGCGGGTTTCCATTAAAAATAAGATAGAGAAACTAGAACTTTATTATTTTCCCAGATATACTATCCATACGGGATGGCGTAGAAAATAAGAAAAGAAAAGCTAGTAATTTTAAACGGTTTTAAATAAAGTTCCGTACGGGATAGAAAATAATAAAAGTATTATTTTTAT
>Ga0307507_10008915_pt1 | contig 13628 bp, 15 predicted proteins | sample 7_EM_MG_FD_207223 | JGI IMG/M metagenome (GOLD analysis project Ga0307507, IMG submission 207223) | Populus trichocarpa ectomycorrhiza microbial communities from riparian zone in the Pacific Northwest, United States - 7_EM | ecosystem: Host-associated > Plants > Roots > Unclassified | place...
AGCGTAATCAGCGCGAGTGCCAACGAAAACAACGAAGTATCGTCATCTGTTTCTGGTGCAGTCAATTTCATTTCCGTGTTCCTTTTGGTGTTTGGGGCGACTCACATAAGACGTGGGTGAGGTCTAATGACGCTCGTGGTCCTTCGAGCCTCATGTCGTTCAAGGCAAGTAGTTACAGAAATGGTCGTACGATTGTGCACAAATAAAGGGTGCAGTCAATTCATTCAGAGTGTCAACGAGAGAGCGGGCCGAACCCGCCGGAGAGATAGAATGCTCTTCCCGAGTATGCCTACGGGGGAGAGTAAGTAAAGTACACAGTCAATCGTTCGAAATACAGCTGTCCAGTATGTGCTTAGTACGTTCAAGGGGATAGTCATGTCCAGTTCCAGTTCCAAGTCCAATCAGAGAAAAAAAGTCGAAACAAGCTAACACTTAGTTCTGATCCTCGACCAAACTACCAGCAGCCTTGAGGTCAGCTTGCACCATCTCATGAACGAGGGAGTCAAAGTCCACTTTCCGCTTCCATCCGAGAAGGCGCTCAGCTTTTGCTGGGTTGCCGAGCAAGAGACTGGAAGAATGGAAATGTCAGCTGCTTATCGCACATGCCGCACGAAAAAAGACATACTCGACTTCTGCGGGACGGAAATATCTGGGGTCGACTTTGACGACGCTCTTCCCCGTCTTAACGTCGATCGCGTGTTCGTCCTCTCCCGCCCCTTCCCACCTGACGCATGATTTAGAAAAAGTATCATCTTCAGTTTAGAATAGATGCACCTGAGCTCGATCCCCACTTGAGTGAACGATTTCTCCACAAATTCACGGACGGGGTGAGTTTCTCCCGTGGCGAGAACAAAGTCCTCGGGGCTGGGCTGCTGCAGCATCAACCACATCCCCTCTACATAATCACGAGCTGCGTCAAAAGTGAGTGAAAGCTCATCGACCAAGTTGAAGTGATCAACGCACCATGGCCCCAATCACGGCGCGCATCCAAGTTCCCCAAATATAGACACGCCTGCTTCCCCAGGGAAATATCCGCAGCAGCCCGCGAAATCTTCCTCGTCACGAACGTCCGTCCCCTCCTCGGGCTCTCATGATTAAACAAGATCCCATTACACGCATACATCCCATACGCCTCTCTATAATTCACCACAATCCAATAGGCGTACAGTTTCGCACAGCCATACGGAGAGCGGGGGTAGAAAGGCGTCGTTTCGCTCTGAGGCGTCTCGACGACTTTGCCGTACAACTCGGACGTCGAGGCTTGGTAGAACCGCACGTGCTTCTCCAGCCCGCATGTTCGGATAGCGTCGAGGAGGCGGAGAGTGCCAAGCCCATCAACGTCCCCCGTGTATTCTGCCATCTCAAAAGAGACTTTAACGTGCGATTGCGCGCCAAGATTGTAGATCTCCGTAGGCTGGACCTGTGCAATGATGTACACGAGGTTGGTGCTATCGCTGAGATCACCATAATGAAGCTTGAACTTGATCGGACCTATCGTGTGCGGTGTGAGCGCGCATTCATATTACGGAGTTTGGGAGAAAAGAGGGGAAAGGGGGGGTACGTACGCTCATGCTGGTCTTCGTATAGGTGATGCAGCCGACCAGTGTTAAAGCTCGAAGAACGACGAATGATGCCGTGCACCTCGTAGCCCTTGTCAAGCAGAAACTCCGTCCTGAACAACCCGCTCACTTAGATCGATCAGGCGCCGCTTTATCTAGGCGCCTACTCACAGATACGACCCGTCCTGCCCAGTAATGCCTGCGATACAACCAACGCCAGTCAGAACGTTGTGCACACGAGGTAGATGAATGGGTTGAGTACAGACCAGAGATGAGCGCGACTTTGCGCTTTTGGAACTCCTCAGGGGACGGGAGGTTGGCTCTTGCGAGTGTGCCTACGAGATCAGCGATGGACATGATGGGTGTAGTGGATAACAAAGGGAGTTGGGCGTCAAGTCGGTTTATAACCGATTATAAGGTAGAGTTTGTCGGAGATTTCAGACAGGAACATAGCGAGCGCCAGAGCATATCAGTTGCAAACCACAAACCTATATTTGGCTTTCGGCTTGTATGGTCTTCATCATGACAAGTCGGAGGTGGGGCAGTCAACCTGCGAGAGGGTAATCCATTTGAATATTCGGAATACACCATTTCTGGAACGGAAGCCTTCGAAACAGCTATCCAGACACGGGATAGCGACTTATGTGTTGTTTGTGGTCATTCTCAAATACGGATCTTGAATTACTGCTACATCATCCCAAAGGTAGAAGATGACACTGTGCGTTATGAATTACTGTTTTACCATACCAGAACTGATCATGGTACAGTGGGAGGAAATGAAGGGTGCTGGTTTTGTGCCTCAGATAGCAAAGGGTGTTGAGCATGAGCGCGCAACGGTATTCAACTGTGCAATACCCACCATGGTCTATTTAATAGGCATTGCTTCTATATACGCTGGGTGCCTCAGGTATTTTTCAAGCTCTGAAGCCATGCCTATTCTTAACCCACTTTAGCAAGGGCGTTTCATTTTTATAAACCATTCCCAATCGGAGAAAAAGGAAGACTATCATGGAAAGGCGATATACCTCAACGCAAGTGACAACCGAGTGCCATTTCATGGTGCCTTTCTTTTCCATGAAATGCGAGTGCGTGGTTTCTGGCCACTGCGCGAGGATCGAGCTATCCCTTGTCCTGCCAGTTGGGTTGATTGGCTTACTAGTGATGATGAAGACAACAACAATGGAGACGATATGGATAGTGACAATGGGGCTGGTGGTGGTAATGATGGTGGGCATGGCAGTGGTGGTGGTGACGGTGACGGTGACAATGGCGATGGTCGAGCGCGTGGTGGGCGTGGGCGTGGCGGGGATGGTGGGAAAGTCAGTTATGGCCATGGTGAGCAAGGTCGTGGCCATGGCAGCAATAATCAGACCAGCGGCCGCCGTCTTCGTTCCCGTGCTCCGGTCCCTGGCCCCAGTGCATCTGGAAAGATGTTCATTCCAAGCAACCCACTGAAAAAGTCATTTGCGGAACAACCCAACTGGAGAGCAGCAGTTATGGAGGGTACAACTTGGGAAGGTAGTGCAGATGAGAATGCTGCCAAGTGGTGCAAACTCAATCGCATTGAAGGATAACTACTGAAGTACTTTCTCGAACTTAGTTTATTCATTGTTCACATCCATCGTTTCTTAAATCTCCTCATTGTTGCACGTAAATATCTCAATCACGCCAGAATGCAGATTCCGCCTCCATAGAAGCACACTTTTTTAGAGAGGCACTAAACGAGACCAAAACAATTCATGCTGAACAATGATATAAGGTAATGGTGTTCTCGTTCGAAGCCAGCATCTTGACATCTACATTAGTGTCCAGCCACGCAAGCCATTTCTTGAGATATGATACCCACGACCCGAGACCAATTGATTTCACCGGATGTCCAGGTGCTTGCCCCTTGGTCAAAACTGCCTCCTCGAGAGCCGACACTTACTTATCACCACCCTCAACCAAAAATCCACCTCAACTAACCGATGAAGCGAAATGGTATCTGGGAGTTGAAGGTCATCGACGTGTCAACCATCGAAACAGAATTCAATGCATCGAAGAGCGAGGTGCAGCGAGTCTTCCGTTAATATGGAGATTCCTTAACTGGCATACCAGGGTGCTCCTTTACAGCGCTATCTCCAGGAGCTCATGTCTACTAGAAATTGGGCGAAGTCAACAGTACAAACTGCTCGGGCATCACTAAGCGTCATTAACCACATCACAAAAGATATGAGAATTTTTCCAGATCGACGTAGTTAAGATACATGAGCGGGTGTATCAACCCCCTGACCATGAGCACATCATTTGCAGACCCGCCCACAATACCCTTCTCATACGGGGTCGCGGTGAGAAGCAGCATTTTCTCCTCAGCACCAATGACGTTGTTGGTCCATGTCAAGATGTCCGACGAGAGTGGCTGGCTGGAAGACTTCTCCTCATCCATTGAAGGACATTCACTATACCCAAATCCAAGGTCACTTAGCCAAGCCCTGTTCAGAATATCTGACTCAGTCAAAGACTGAAGTCCATCTTCGGAGCCTTGACAGGTGCCAGGCATCATCTCTTCCAAATCCAGACGAGAAGGGGACTGGAATGTTGGCCTAGCTTGCAGGGCATCGGTCTGTTCATTGTCCTTGTCATGAGCAGAAGGCCGCAATACCTCGAAAGTATCAGATCGGTTAGAAACAGGAACCGGTAAGGCGTTGCATGGATTACTGCCCATGCAGACAGATGTGTTCAATTGACCCCCCTCGCTCGGGAGAGGATCCCAATACCATAAGCTTACAATTTCTTGTCCCATGGTAACAAGGTCGCTGTGATATTTACTTGAGGACTCGGATGTGATTGAATTTAACCGAGGGAGGTTGTGTAGGAGGGAGAACGGGATGGATAGCAACGTGTTGATAGGGGGAAATTGATTACTGGAGTATGGCTCAACGCCAGGACAGTCAACTGGCTTATAGATTTGAGTCGGATACGTTTGCACGTTTTCGACTGGGTATGCCGTGGGTGCGCAATGCCAACGGTACAAACTTTCCTTATATCCCTGGCATGATGGTCGTAATGAAAATGATGGCAGGAGAATCCAAATGTCACTCACCCCAAACACTTCATCATATGTCGGTCTTCCAGGATCCGCGCGACCAGCATCAACCTGATTCAGCCGATACGTCTTGAGATCTCGTTCATACGCAAGGGTTTTAGCCACGTTTTAGCGATAATGTCCTCATGCAAGAAAAGTGTCTGAAAGGTTTTAGGAGAGTCCATGCCGACATATAGGTCGACTCTGACGTCAGCGTTGTTAGTTTATGAATAAAGCGGAGCGTACGGGGTACCATATTTTCCTGCACCTCAGCGGCATATGCAGGGTGCCTGTCTTCACGAAGGTGGCGGTCCAACATCTCTTTAAGCTACTGTCGTTAGAGTCGGTGGATAAGACAGCTCTATAGCACTTACTCTGTGGCTGGGGTTTATGGCCGGGTTCAGTATGTGAGCCCACCGAACTGCCTGCGTTGTGTGTGTAACAATACAGGCGCCTTCATAAAAGGCCATCATCGCACCGAGCTCCAAAGAAGGGACGACGTCGGTCCCCGTTCGTACGCTCGCCTGGGTGCCAGGTCCGAGTCATACACGGAACATCCTGAGACACAAAGGTTGTCGACGTCTTCCATAGGCCCGGAAAGACTAGTAAGAGCTAAGAGCTAACCTTTCGTAGTCAGCCCTGCCAAACAGTACCGGCATCACGATTCAGAGAGGTTCCCATTGCTTTATGTTACTAATTTACAAAGTGGTCATCGGCTTGTTGGAACTTGGTATGTGTCGGTCAATAAGGCTGTTACGTTTAAAATGCTGAAGTCCTATCAAGTAGAACCGCGCAACAACTCATCTTCCTTGAAAGTTTTCACGACCTAAAAAAAACGAAGATGAGATCCGGCAAATCCACAAAGAATCCATCCAAACCTTTGCGAAGAATTCGTCATCTGCCAAGACGCGGACCCCAGTAGAGGCAAGGGCTTTCGAGACATCAAGGCAGGCATTGTGCGATGCGATGGTCGCTGCAGACTCAGCGAAAGCGATCGTATGGTTTCCACCGTTCTTGACAGTTGGGATTGCTATTAAAAACAAGGTCATTCAACTTGTTAGGTGTCTTGGCATAGAAATTGTAGGGTACCAAATCCGGGGTGCAACGCCGGGAGTGCTACAGAACGAGTTCGTCAGACGAGAAACAATACACTGATAACCGTTACAGACCATAAGTAACATTTCCCTGGGTTATTCTAGTCAACTACGCATTCTTAAAGGAGGCAAAACAGACATACGAAATCGGTTGACGCGCTCTTGATACCCCACTCATAGTCGATGGTTCCATACTTGTTGAGAATGACATTTGCCACTTCGTCTCCTGAGTGCGTAGTATTGTTAACAATGTAGAGAAAGGAATTCAACAACGAGCTCACCAAGGGCCTTATTCTGCCTCAGATCGAAAGTGGCACCCGGGTACTTGATGGAGACTTCACAGCCTGTGGCAAGACCAGCGGCTCTGCAAGGGTAACATTAGCTCAGAGAACACTAGGATAGTTCGGGTGCCTACTCAAAGCATGGAATCACGCGCTTGAGTGTCTCTTGCATCCCTTCACGCGTAGGTGCACGGACGTAGCAGCTGCAGAACCTGTTAATTTAGCACTTCGTGTTCATTAGATCTTTGACACTGACATGAATTTTGCATAGTCAGGAATGACTAGAAATATAAATTAGTTGATCAAGGAATAACCGATGAGATGATGCAATTACTGTTTGCCACCCAGTCTTTGCCTTCAAAGATACCATGAACACGATGTGTAGGCTTCAATTGCTGACGTAGAGCCGATATGTTGTTATAGCCGAGGACGGCGGCATCAAGTGCATTCTTCCCTTCCCAAGGTGAAAGAGCCGCATGAGCGCTAGAAAAGACTCAGAATGGAGCTCAAGTGCAAAGGTGGTATACGTACGTATGTCCACGATATTCAACAATCAGCCGCTGAAGAGCAAGGCAGCTAGAGAGGCTGACCGAGCCGACGGGGCCAGGTGCAGGGTGACACCTGCTCAAATGAATCAATTCGAAGACGATGAGGATGTTAGCTTCGTTGCACACATTAAACAGGCATCCATCCCCTTATATGCACCTTTTTCAAGAAGGATCACCTTGCCGGAGCCACCTTCTTCAGCTGGCGGCAAACACGTTTGGTTGAGCACAAAGGCAGACGAGTAGGAAGTCCTGACTCCTACCAGGCGTTCCTAAAAGTACAATCTTCCCGGAGATGTCGTGTTTCTCGAGTACGGCTTTAATGGCTAACGCAATTGCAACACCTAGAAAGCAGCAGATGTTTGCAAAAAAAACGTCAGGTAAAATTCAGGGAAAGCTACCTGAAATTCCGATGAGATTATGGCCGCAGGCATGACCAATGCCTTCCAAGGCATCCATCTATATGGATAGGTCAAGACAGGCGCAAAGTCTCCCCAGATAAGATAGCATACCTCAGAGTTGATGCCAATCGTTCTCCCTCCCGATCCATGCGCAAACGTAGCCTGCCATGCGGTTGGGAGATGGAACTGCTTCGTCACCTCAAATCCATGCTTTGCCATGAACCCAGTGTAAACGTCGTGGGCATGACTGGAAGTTTCTTGAGTAAGGCAAGGAGACCTGATCATCGACTCAGACGTACTACTCTTCAAATCGGAGTTCAGGATGCGCTGACGAGGGATATATCATTTAGATTAGATCGCTTATATTGGTTTTGAGCACTCACCATGAATGTCAAGACTAAGAGCCCTCAACTCTGCAACCAGAAGCTTGATTGTAGATTCGATTGTCTCGAGGACATCGGGCCTATAAAGATCGCTGAAGCCCGGGCGGTGAGGCTTTGGCTGAGCATTATCGTCAGGTCGCCACACTTCGTTGACAGAGAAAGTTTCGTTGGTGTGGTCGCAGATGCACATAGCGGTCCGGGAGAGAGTGGAAGACTGAGTGCCACACGCTGATGAGCAGGCATTTATAACGAATCTTCTGCTGTTAAGCACCGCATCGCCAAAAATCTGTTTTTAAGAAATTTAGCCTCTTGGTCATCGTCCAGCTGTGCAAAGATGTAAAGACGTCAAGAACAAGTTGTTGAGGGCTGTCATCATGATCTTTCGATCAACGATGACAACGGAAGCTCAACTTACGGCCTTCATCGCGCGACAACGCACTCTACTAGCCAAAGAACGAGATGCTGAAGTCGAACGAAGCTCATTGCTCTTGTCCAACTGTGGCACCAAATTGCTAGAACAGAAGGGACTGTCATTAGGCGGGCTTGGCGTCTCAAGCATCAACATTGGTCTGGGTGGAAAAACGTACGTTCACGGTAAAATCTTTCCAAATATCATACACTGATCTATTCAAAGGGTAGGTTAGTTGAATTAGAACGCCCGTCCGCGTATCACTCTAGCCCACTCTTTCCTCCACACACGATCAGGTTGGCACTCCATTCTACCCGTGGATTTCCTTCAAATAACGTGTCGTTAGACCAGGAGATCTTGCTCGGATTGAAGCTAATGTGTCACCGGGCGGGGCCACGAAGAAGGCCAAAAAACCAACCTCGACCGACACAAAGTCGACTCAGGTGGAAGGCGTCGTTTATAAAGTGAGTGAGCCTGCACCAGCTTCATGTTCTCATGATAATTCTACAATGCTACAGGTCTCCGATACACGTATCGTCATCGCGGTCGAGCAGTCAGACTCTGCCTCGGAAGACCTAGACCTCCCAGAACGTTGTCGCGTCGTCAAGCTTGCAAATAATGTGACCTACGATCGGTACATCTCCTTTGCGTTCAGCGAGGCTTAGAACTGAGATAAGCTTTGAGCAGCATGGACAAGGCAATTGATCACCTTGAGAAGACTGTTATACCCACTGTCTGTCGTGTCAACCTGGAATATTGAGAGTATTACTTAGCTCTTACAGGGCGATGCCTCGAAAGCGGCAGTGAACCCCTTGATTCAAGTCCTCCTCGGCATAACACCGCCCTCTGGAAGAGTTCCCCTTGATAATATTGTCTTTTTCGATGAACACCTAAATGAGAGTCAGAGAGAAGCTGTCAAGTTTTGCCTGGAATCGCCGGAAGTGGCATGCATACACGGTCCTCCAGGTATGTTCACCTTCATCCTTTTATTCCTTTTACTGATGTGGATCAGGCACTGGGAAGACGCATACGTTGATCGAAATTATTCGCCAGTTGACGGCTGAAAGCCCCACGAATCCCAAGCCCAAGCGACTTCTCGTCTGTGGCGCCTCCAACTTGTCAGTAGACAACATTTTAGAGCGTCTATTAGCACTGCCAGCCGAAGGAAAGTCTGAGAAGTTGAAAGTGACACGGATAGGTCACCCTGCCAGGGTGATGACGCACGAAGGCATCATAGAATCCACGTTAGAGGTCAAGGCTACTCGGACGGAACAGGTGTGTTCATCTCCTTTCTCTTCTAAGCCTTCTCTCTAAATGCTTTGCTAGGCGGCACTGGCCAAAGATGTCAAGAACGAGTTAGAGACTGCTCTTGGAGTTTTGTCTGGAAAAGGAAAAGGTGCGAAAGGAAAGAGCCCAAGGGGCGCGGAGCGTAAAAAGATGTGGGAGGAGGTGAAGGCTCTGCGAAAAGAGTGTGTTTACCGAGCCTTTTTTTGTGAAGTTCTTTCCAAGGTCTTACGAAACTCATGCGACCAGGTACCGCCAGAGGGAAGGCGGGGTTGTGAAGTCTGTCCTTGGGGAATCGCAAGTGAGTTCTAGCAACAGTTACAGATCCATTTCGTTCAACCTCATCGACGCAGATCGTTCTTGCTACATGCCATTCTTCTGGTGGCCGACAGCTTCGTTATCATGACTTTGACGTCGTTATTATTGATGAAGCGACGCAAGCCCTCGAAGCTGTGAGAGTCACCATGTATTGTGCTACCTTATCTCCTATCTGACGTTCCTATTAACTGTAGGTTTGCTGGATTCCCATCTTCAAAGCAAAGAAGCTCATACTGGCGGGAGATCCTATGCAGCTCCCCCCAACCATACTCTCAATTGGGAACAATAAGAAAGCAAAAGCAAAAGCTGAAAAATTTGCATCAATAGCCACGAACAAATCATCGGGGTCAAAAAAAGAAGTAACAGTGAAAGCAGAACCGGAGGAACCCATGGAGAATGACTCAGGCTCTGGTACTGATGAGAGCGAGTCGGGAGAAGGGGATGAAAGTGATGTTGTTGAAGGAGAGGAGGCCCAAAACCCTGAGCCACTACCCTCGAAACTCAAAACGTCGACAACAAGGCGCATCGAGCTTATGCCTCCACGTACACTGGAGACCACCCTTTTTGATCGCCTCGAGAAGATGTACGGCCCGAGCATCAAAAGGATGCTCAAAGTCCAATACCGGTTCGTCTTCTTTCCTCTTTTCCATCCACTTCCTTACACCCTTGATAGAATGCATGCTCAGATCTGCGCCTTCCCGTCCAAGACCCTATATAGCTCTAAACTTCAATCCCACTCCTCCGTTGCCGCACGCCTTCTGGAAGACTTACCCAACACACATGCTGATTCAGAGGAAGACGTCAAAGACATGCTACAGACCCCAGTAGTGTTCTTCGATACTGCTGGCTGTGAGTACTTTGAGAGGCTGGATGGAGATGGGGATGAAGGAAGCAGATGCAACGAGAACGAGGTGACTATTGTGAAGAATTGGGTTGAGAAACTCGTAAGTCACCCTTCCACACCCTGTGCCTGTGACTCACGTTTTGTAAAGGTGGAGGTTGGCATACAACCAAACCAGATCGCCATTATCACTCCGTAAGTGGAGATATTGAGAGCTGATTATTGTAAAGCGCCTGAAGTCTTTATAGATATCAAGCGCAGGTGACGCTGCTGACGTCTACCCTTCGCCCAACATACGGCCCCGATTTGGAGATCGGCACAGTGGATGGAATGCAAGGCAGAGAAAAGGAAGTGATCATCATCAGCTTGGTTCGAAGCAACGACACCGTAAGCCTGTCTCCCTCTTTGCTGAGGAAATTCAATGTTTGAACTCGTCTCTTTCCGCAGAGGGAAGTTGGATTCCTGAAGGAGAAACGCAGAATGAACGGTGAGATGTTTTTTTCTTTCAAACAACATAGTTGACCAACAGTTATTTCTTGCAGTTGCTATGACTCGGGCGAAACGTCACCTTGTGAGTCAAACTCAAATCACTTAGGATGACCTTTTTATTCTGACCCACCAATTCGAAGTGCGTCGTTGGCGATTCTTCAACTGTATGTCATGGTGGATCATATCTCAAGAAATGGCTTGCGTGGCTGGACAATAACGCAGATGTCAAGTACGCTGGCCTCGAATAAGGACCCCCATTACCTTATGTCGTCGTTCACCATGAACTGCTTTGGTCTCGTTTGGTGTCTGTTCTGGACAATCGTCTCAAAGTTAAGGTCTATAAAACGTTGGAGGCGTTGAAGACCGTTTTTAAAGTGTTGACAGAATCGCTGAGGGTAAATCATAATAATAAAAAATCAAATCGAGAATTTTTGCAGATCTACGAAGTCGAGGTACACAAGCGGGTGTATCAACCCCCTGATCATGAGCACCTCATTTGCAGTTATCTCCATACTACCTTTCTCGAACGGGCTGACAGCTAAAGGCAAAACCTCCTCCTCGCCACCAACGACGGCAATTGCTCATGACAAAATGTCCGACAGAACTGGATGATTGTCATGTTCATCCTGGTGCATCGAAACGAAAGATCCTTCGCCTGATTCCGTTTCAATCTCGACGCGCTCTCCGATTGGTGGCTCCTGGCTATGTTCAGAGCTTTGGTAGACAGCAGGCATTGTCACCTTTGAAAACCTGATCAGAAGAGGAATGTCGAAATGTCGAGGGATCTTGCCTCATAGCTGTATGTGTCACCCTTGTCACGATCATGCCCTCCTGCGGCCAATCTCTATGTCGCAACACCAACTTCTTTATCGAGTACTTTGCCCTCGACTTGATCATGCAAGACGGCGAGTGCGTGGGTGTCATTGCTCTGAACATGGAAGACGGCACAGTCCATCGTTTCCACTCGCACAAGACCGTGTTGGCGACGGGCGAGCGTACTTTAGCTGCACGAGCGCCCACACTTGCTCTGGAGATGGAAATGCCCTGGTAGTTCGTGCCGGACTTCCCCTTCGGGATCTACCAAATACACCAGCGATGTCCTTACCATTGACAAGGATGGCAATGACAAGATCGTCCCTGGTTTGTACGCTGCCGTAGAAGCCGCTTGTGTGTCTGTGCACGGTGCCAACCGTCTTGGTGTCAACTCGCTGCTCGATATCGTCGTGTTCGGCCGTGCTGTCGCCCACCATATCCGAGACACACTGACACCTGGCAAGCCGCACAAGGCGATCCCAGAGGAGGCTGGCATTGAGAGCACTGAGTTCCTGGACAAGATTAGGTATGCTTCCGTTGTGAGCTTCTTGACATGTAGCTAACGAACGGTTTGATTAGGCGTCCTGACGGCTCAGAGCCAACTGCCAAGATCCGTCTTGACATGTAAAAGGCCATGCAAACCGATGCTGCTGTCTTCAGGAGCCAAAAAACTCTCGACGAAGGTGTCGAGAAGGTTTGCTCCATTTATAAAAACTTTGGTACTTAATGTCGGTATCAAGGACAGGAGCATGTGCATGATTTGGAACTCGTAATATCCTCCAGTGCGCCATCCAGAGGATCACCTCTTCTCCTGCCCGTAAAGAGTCTCGTGGTGCTCCTGCTCGCGAAGATTTCCCAGACGTGCGTTCTTCTCCCTTCATTCCGTGACCAACTCATGTCTCTTTCTAAACAAAACAGCATAACGACGACAACTGACCCTTTCATTCCAACACGATGTCAACTCCCCCGACGTCGAGCTGAAGTACTGCAAAGTTATTGACATGACGCTCGATGAGGCCGAGTGCAAGCCCGTGCCTCTGTTCAAATGTGTGTATTGGACAACAACGGTGTCGGATAGTTGGGCTGTAAAGCATGACACTACCCAGTTGAACTGACAATTTTGCTATATAATCCCCTCTGTAACACACTGGAACATCATGTATATTACCAGACCAAAGACATTAATATCACAATACAGAATTACATGTACAGGTGCTTAAGAAGTTTAGCCATCACTGGGTCATCTGTCTTCCCAAACAAACTCGACTGAGGATCGCCTGTGTCTTTCTTTGCTTCTTCTTCAATTAAATCATTTGCCGTGCTGGTGTCGAAATTGAAAGGTATGTCGGAGTCTACTAGTGCAACTAGAGAGAGCATGGCTACATGTATTGATGGTCGGGGGTGCTGCAGTTGATTCCGCATAGTTTTGAACAGCTGGGAACCATCTCGGAGCTCGTGGATGACATGGACATGATACAGCTGGACTGCCAACCGCACATGTTCTTCCGGCATTGTATCCAAGGCTCCACGTGACAGCCTCATGCGCTTCGTCGGGTTTGGAAATGTAGGAAGGATGGGCTGACCAGCTAGATGGAGCAGCTGATCGCATGGAGATGGTTCTAATGGCCCATGCAGATAAACACCCTCCAGAATGGATGTAACTGCAAGAAGTAAGAACACCAGTCAAGAAAATGCTAGCAGACTCACTATAGTCTAAGTTTAATTTTTTCATCTGGGACTTTATCTCAGCACTCAGGTTGGACATTAAATCATCATTAAGAACTAAAAGAAAGGTCAGAAAACTTTCAAGAAGAAAATCATATACTAGTAGATACCTTGGAGAAGTCGACTGTAGGTTTCAAACCTCAAAACAAGAATGTGGCGGTCAACCTCTATTTGTAACAACACCTTTTGAGATTCCCTGACGGCGTCAACTTCATGTATTTTTTCGTCAAAATTTTTCAACCACTCCTCCAATCTAAGAATTTATTATTACAAGTCAAAACAAGGAAAGCACGAGAGATAGATAGATAGATAGATAGATAGATATATTCCGGAGCGGTCCCAATGAGGAACAACCGGTTCCCGACACACAACTGTAGCGTCTAAATACAATCGTGCTACGGAGCACACCACACTGCCACTGT
>Ga0307507_10008916_pt1 | contig 13628 bp, 11 predicted proteins | sample 7_EM_MG_FD_207223 | JGI IMG/M metagenome (GOLD analysis project Ga0307507, IMG submission 207223) | Populus trichocarpa ectomycorrhiza microbial communities from riparian zone in the Pacific Northwest, United States - 7_EM | ecosystem: Host-associated > Plants > Roots > Unclassified | place...
ACTCCTGTGCAGTACGAGTAGCGTCATGCTTTATGACTTGGCTTGACGTGGTGCTATCACTGGCTCATACATTAGAGTCATTTAACCCTGGGTTGAAAAACGTCGAGCCGAAAGACTTTGATGTGTGTGTGTGTGTGTGTGTGTGTAACGCCATTTTGCATATAAAGCTGACGGGCCAACTCGAAACTTGGCACTCGAAAATGGCTTTTCAACCCGGGGCTGAATGCCTCCGATGCTTCTCTGTTCGGCTCGTCTTCTGGAGTGCAATCCTGTGGGGTCGTTCCCTCTCTCCGATAATACCCCTCTCTGTACCGCACCGTACTGTGCCATACAGTACCATAAAAATTCGTGAAACTTGCTACAGTATCTCTGTCAGCCCAGGATAGGCTTAGTTCGACGAGTCAACAGAATCGCGAATATAGCCACACCTCGTCATACTGTACGAAGGTACAGCATGTAAATTTTGAATATTTTACTAGCAGGGGGTGTTACGCTAGCAGGGGTCAAGGCAGCAAATTGGGTATAAGGACAGCGAATTGGGTATAGTGGTTGCCCAATTCACCTCCTCACCCCTGCTAGCGCAACTCCCCCTGCTAATAAAATATTCAAAACTTACGTGCTGTACCTTCGTAAGGAACGCCAAGAGTCCAGGGTTTCTCATTCGTCATAGCAAGGCTCATTCGTAATACGGTACAGCGATGTTTCCGGTACAAGTATAATATAAAAGGGTTCCGTTGTATTATAACGAGGTGCGAGTGCACCAATCAACTTAATGAGGAGTAAATTTAATAACTCCTGAGATGGTGATCTTATCGTGTCGGGAAAACGCCGATCATTCTCAGGAACTTTTTGTATAGTATCGAAATCGGGAGATTGCTGTATTATACTCGTACTCACGCCGCGGCCGAGTTGAAGTCGGACACTTTGTAATATAGGAACTGCCACTTTAAAAGTGTCCGGCTTTCAACTCGGTCGCGCGAGTGCTCGTACAAGTACTGTACAAGGCCGAGTGGATTTCACCCGTTTTTACCCCAACCCTAACCCTACCAAACATCCCTACCGTGCACCACCGCATTAGCGGTATGATAACTTAATTCATCCACAGGCAACATGGTGTCTTACGCTTATCGTCATCTTGAATCACTCGGGAAAGCCTCCTCCCCCCTCCCCTCCCCTATCGCACTTATCCTAACACGTATCATAATATTATAGTACAACACGGCAAGCTGAACTTGATAAATAATGTGTGAATAAATTTCGCTAAGGATTACCAAAATGAAGTTCTATAAAAACTTGAGAGCAGAAAGTTTACCAGCGAGAAGAGAAAGAGGAGAATAGAAAGGTTTAGATCGAAGGGGTTTCTGAAGGAAGGAAAGAAAGGAAGAGATGGATAAAAATAGATAAATGTAAATGTAAATGTAAATGTAAATGTAAATGCGAAAGGGAAAACGCCCCCTTCATGCCTCAGTGTGTTACCTCCAACGCCGCTGATACCAGATATGATGTTATGAATGATGGTGATGAAGATGATGGTGGTGGAAGAAAGGGGGGGAGGAAATAGAAAACAAATGTAAAGCAAGTAAGCAAGCAGGTACAAAACGACACGCTATGATAAAGCAAGACGCTATGATAGGGCAAGACAAAAAAAGATTTCAACCAACGGTGATAGACCTCCTCTCCCTCTCACGCTCACATCTCCTCCCCTGCGAGCCTTTACCAAAGCACATCTTCCCCATCATCTCCGCCAACCTCTCCGCCATAATCACATCCTCCTGGCTCTCCCACATAGCGCCCGAGTGCACCCAATCCCACACGGTATTTCCGGAGCAATCCTTGACGTAAGGGTCGGCACCATACGCGAGCAAAGTCTTAGCGCAAGGCTCATTATGCCTCTCGATGGCAATGTGCAACGCCGTATCCCCAAAGTAATCCAGAGCATTAATATCCGCACCACTATCCAGCAACAGCTTGACCATCTCCTTCCGGCCAAACCGAGTAGCATGATGCAAAGGCGTATCCCCCGATCCGTTCCGCGGGTTACGCTTAGCACCCTTTTCCAGAAAGAGTTTAGCAATGGCGACGAGGTTCGCACTCGTCTGCTGCACGACCAGGTGCAGCGGCGTGACCTTGTGCTCGTTCTGCACGTCCGGGTCCGCTCCCCGGTCTAGGAGGAATCGGGCAATTGCCTCGGAAGAATTGCGTGTGCCGATGGCAACGAGGTGTAGTACTGTGTAGCCATGCGTTGCCCGCGCGTGTATGTTGGCGCCCTTGTCTAGGAGGACGCGCAGGACGCCGAGGTGCTCGTACCAGACGGCTTTGTGTAGCGCTGTCTTCTTATCCTCCGAGTGTGCCATGTCGATGTCCGCGCCCATGTCTAGGAGCAGGCGGACGAGCGATTCGTGGCCGCGCCAGGCGGCCCACAGGAGCGCTGGGATGCCGTTCTTATCTTCGTTTGCTCGTAGGTGTAGGTGTGGCGTTAGGAGGGAGGCTAGGCGTCTGTTCGCCAGGATCAGGGCGGAGAGTGACTTGACGTCCGGGAGGTTCTCGGCTATCAGGAGTATGAGCTCGTTCGGGAAATCAAGCAATGGCATGATCTTGGGCGGGTTGAATGGTTTTTTCTTCATCCTGGATTATGAGTTATGTCGCGAGGAGTATTAGGTTTGTGTTGTCGTCACACTTGTGAGTATTGTTGCTGAGCCCCGGTTTCGGTCACGTACAACAGCTTCTTTCCCCCTACTTCGGGGGTGAAGGTAGGACGGGAAGTGTATTTAAGTGCCACCACCGAGAAAAAAAGGGTTTAAGGGAGGAAGTGGGGGGGGGTGGTGGTGGGGGGGTGGTGGAGTTTTTAATAATTAATTGTCTTTATTTCTTTTTCTTTTCTTTTCCTTTCCTTTCTTTTCTTTCCCTCTGGCCCCTTCCCTTCCTCTTCTTCCTTTTTCTTTCCTTTTTCCTTCCTCTCCTCTTCTCCCTATTGAATGTCGGTAGATTTTCACCTAACCCTGGGAAAAGCCGCGTGCATAACCGTAATAAGGTGACTGTGGCTTTCCTTCTTGAGGGCGGTATGACGTTGGGCCAACAAACTTAGGAATCCTTATCGGAAACTGGGGATAGAGCGAACGGCCAGAGTGTCGGGTCGGGTCAGCGTTGACAAAAGAAATAAGGAAATAGAAGTAAAAATAAAAATAAAAAAAACAGGAGGGAAAGAAAGGGCCTGCATTCACATTCTCCATCACAGGAAGGGCAGCAGAAAAACAAAAATCAAATTGCGACCCGGACATCGGACTGGACGGCTCAGTTTCAGGAAGGAGGGAAGAGGAACTCAACAACAAAAACACGCGTCATAGACCCTTTGAAGAGGCAAAGTAATAAGAATAAAAATAAAAAACAAAGACTGTGGGTAGGACCGAAGTATCCATACATCACAGGCATGACAATATCTGGGCTCCTTTCGACGGATAGATAGTGAAGTGAATAAATAAACAGCCATAACGCAAAAGGATAAAAATAAAGCCAAAATAAAAATAAAAATAAGAACAAGACTGATAAATCGATGAAACTCAATGTTCTTAACGGTCTACGTGGTTATGTGAATAATGAACTCCCCTCCCCCCTCTCCCCCGGCGAACGTTTCATCGATGGAGGAAAAACAACCCACGTACAATAGTAAATTACCCCGCCGAAGGACGTAGTATGATAGCAAAGGAATAGGAGGGGCAAACGTTCAACTTTACCGACTCTGTTGGTGGTGTGATATGAGAACTACACCTCATCATTCCCAGAAACGATCGTTCCAAACAGAACGAGTGTTTGAGAGCGAAGGCCTTGATTCGCCTGATTTTTCCATCCCATAGGATGAACTCCTCATCTCCACTCTTTCTTGTATTGTGAATACCCGGATAGTCATTGTGTTCCGGGCTGGAACGGTGAACCTGATTTCGTCGAAGCCTTATGTACACAGACTGGCATGTGCGATGGTGAGTAAGGTCAAGAAGGGAGACGCGACGAACTGTAGTTTCGTTTCACCTGATCACGTGGATGTCGTAACGATTTCCAGCGTTGTTGCCAAGAGCGTGGCCGGGTCTGGTCTTCATGGAGTGCAACGTTAGTCGTCGACGGGAGGAGCGGGCCGGTATCGATAGGACCGGTGAGAAGGAGAAGAAGCACCATCTTTACCTTCACGACGTATCAGTAGTACCGGTGACTTAAGGGGAGGAAGAAAGAAAAAAAAGAGAGGAGTCAACAATAATATATAGGCACAACCAAAAACCTAGCTTTTTAGTACCGGACAATCCTTCAGCCTCGCAGGACAGCTACAGAAACCCCCACAACCCCTTTCTTTCCCCCCAGCGAGCTCACTATCCATCCGTCGGTCCATCCAGAAACCACCAAAAGGAACGGGACACCGCAGAGACTTATATACCGCACCAGGACCCTCCCCCCACCACCACCAACCACCACCAGGGCAATAAACCCCGCAGCACCCGTCATGACCTATATTTGCACCAACTCACCACCCAACGCTTTGTCTATTTATCTACCCATCTATTCTGCGGGTAAAGAGGCCAACTTGGGCATCGAATAGGGTCCATTCCCAACGCGAGGAAAAGTGCGATCGCAAACATTGTGGTATGTGTATTTTTATATATACATATAGATGTGAAGGGTCTGTTAAGGGTCTGTTAAGTTAGTACCACCGGACTCGAGTACAACCAGCACAGCAAGGCACGAGAAGGAGGTGGGCCACGCTGTCCATCCATGTCCTGTTTCTTGCTATTGTGGTGAGTCATTTATCACCCGATGGGGAGTTTTGTTATATCAGGAAGGAGTAGATGATAAGCGATAACGCATCGTCTTTGGTTTATCATGTTGTTAGAAATAGAGGCGGAGGATGTTTGATGGGATCTGAACCGTAAAAGTAGTGAATGAAAGAAAGATGATGGGGCAATCCGAGTTTATTAAAGCTTATCTAGGTAAGTCCTCGCTTCCTTATCTGAGCATCCCTTTTGAAAAGAAAAAATGACGGGAAAAAAAAAAGGCCCTATGGATAGCTTCAATATTTTCTATGGAGAATGCCAAACCCATGCTATCGGAATTATCATACAAACCGAGCCCCTTAATGAAGTTGAGGAAACATCGCAAAGTTGATCGCGCGAGTGATCGCTCGTGATGAATGCTCACTAAAGAGAAAAACGTGTATACAGGTAATGGCATGGCCAACTCTGCTGACCAGCCATTTTCCATTCATTAACTGCATTACCTTCTCCAATCAAACCCGGCCCCGCAACGAGCACGCCCACCAGGATAATACTATTAAACAGCACCAAGAAAAGAAAAAAACTCCTTGCGATTGCCCGGAAAATTCCACCCTGGGAATTAGCTCGTGCAGACAAATCAAGCAGAAACAAGTAGAGGGGGCACTAGGGAAGTAGAGAGACGAGGGAAAAGAAAGCTGAGGAAAGGGTGAGTGTTCAACTTTTGTTATTCTACCAGGCCAGTCAACCAAACAAACTGCCAACAATAAACACACAAACGAAGCAAAAATAAGTGCCGAAATTAATCAAAAGGTTCCATCATCTTCGTCATCGTATACTTCCACTCCCTGTAATACTCGGAGTGCGCACTCGAGTCGACGTCTGTATTCCTCCCGCATGTCTTCGCGGCGCTCCATTTCCATTTTGCAGCAGAAACTTCCGAGGCCTTCTATCATTCGCTCTATCAAGTCTCTATCTCCTTCGTCGAGCTTCAGTTCGATCTCGCTGACGTTGTCCGCGTTGGTGACTAGCACCGAATCGATTGATTCTGAAGCGCCGATCGCGATGGAAGATTTTCGTTTCTGGGATTTCTGTGTCTCTGGGGCTGGAAGATATATCGAGGAGTTACTTAGTGAGTTTGTTACCGCTGAGGGTTTTGCTTTCGAGAAGGCTACGTTGGCAGAATATGGAGAGCGGGGTGTATGTGGCGCACTGTGATAGCCATCGTCGCGGGGTGAAGATGCTGCCGGGGCCAACCATTCTGAAGCGATGACAGGCGGACTTGGTTCAGTCGGGTGCCGTGGTGCCGGGGCTGGGACTTCGGCTGCTGTTTCGAAAGATTCGATCGAACCATGGCTATCGCTCCTCTTCATTGTCGAAGGGGACGTCGGAGAAGTTTTGAGGGGCTCAATTACAGCTGTTGCAGTTGAGTTTGTTCCGTCACTGCCGTACGACATGGGTCTTGTTATAGTGCCGTTGCTTCCAGCATATACCCCATTCCCATAGAACAAGGAGTCATATGAAAATGCATCTTCCCTGTCTTCATGCCGTTCTTCAAATGGTGAGGCTGAGTTGCGAAAGGGTCTTGGACGGGGAGTCCCACTTCTGCTAGAATAGTCGTCCGGTATATCATCTTCGTGATCGATCGTTCGCCAATTCTCATTCCCCCTATGGGTCCTCTCCTGCTTAATATCGTCTAAGGTTGGAGTGACGCTATCATGTGAATCGTAGGGATTTGGCGTAGACCTGAGACTACTTATGCTCCGTCGCTTCATTGAGTCCGAACGAGTTTGTTGCTGTAGTGAAGTAATTTTCCCCCTCAGGTCCTTCATCTGATCTCTCAACACCCTCATCTGCTGGGTGCTCTTCGACCTCGACATTTCCGACTGCGGCCTCTCAATCTCGGATGGATGTTCATTCACATCCTCGATTGTCCCTAACCCATCACCGTTCCTCCCAATACTCCTCCCATTCGCGGAATTATGTGAAGAATACGACCTAGGGACTGCACTTTCACTCGCGGTCCTACCATGTGATGTACTATTATTATTAAACTTGAACCTCTGTGAATGCAAACTCGGCAGCTGTCTAGGTAGCACGGCGACCGATTCTAGTTGCTCTGTAAAGCTGGTGGGTGTAGTGGAGGGGGACAGGATGAGCGATGATCTCGCACGGGAAATATTCTGTCCACACAAATCTAACTTTTTTTTCGCATTGGCCAAAATCCTCTCCGCTTTCCACGATAAGTCGGATCTATCCTCCCCTTCGTAGACACTCCCTTCATACATACTCTCTCCGTAAATACTCGCATCATCACCGATCTCCGAGGCATTGTCGAAGCCGAAGCCCTCTATCTCTATCGTGCCGTCCGAGAGAAACGAGGCAACAGAAACCGAGCGTACTGTGGGTGGGGGACGCAAGTGGTTCGGGGAGGGTGAACGTGGAGGTGCAGGTGAATGCTCTGAAATATCGGGCAGTAGGGAGGGCGTTCTCATGGACGATAACGAACGTCGGGGAGGTGCGTATCGGGAGGGGTTTGTTGCTACCCCCGTGCTAAGGGAGTAGGGTGTGTTTGTATGCATGTTGAGTAAGAGAAAAAAAGGGACGAACGAGAAAAAAAGGGTAAAGAACGTATGATGGGAATCGCAAGAAAAGATGTAGAAAAAAACAAGAGGACGGGGCAGTGGCAAAGGGGCAAAGAGATGGAATGGAGGGGGAAGGGGAATGCGTAGGTAGGGGAAAGGGAAGAAGGGATGGGGGAAGGGTCAAGAGATGAGAAGAGCGAATGTGGGTGGAGATGTTTGTGGTCAAGATGTTGGCAGGGGGACGAGAATTACGGGAGAGGGAGGCGGTGAGTGGTGCAGTACGAGTATACATACTCGTACAGCACAGCTCCACGGAGCAGCCAGCGGAATGAACAAACGCTTGTATGTGGACAAGGAGAGGAAGGAAGAAATGGAAAAAAAAAAAAAAAAAAAAAGAAAAACCGAAAATAATACAATAATACGGTACTATTCAAGCAGTACCGTATATAGTATCATACGTATTAGATTCCTAGCTGTCAGAGCCAGTACTTGTACGGTCTTGCATGCTGCGCTGTGGGTATGTACCAGTTGCAGAAAGTATGATAGCTCCTGTGTTACCCCGAGAGTGGCTTTTCTGCGCTTTCAATCAGCTTGCAGAAGGCGAATCCGGGGACAGGGGAATACTCTTCTATTTGAGCGCTCTATTCATATCATTCGTTCAGCACCAGTGCTATGCTCGAGTAGCTCCCCGCCACCCCATCCGAGGTTTTTTTTTTTTTCCTCCCTACTCCCCTCCGCCATCGGAATTGCGAGTGAACTGTAAATGTGTGGGTATCTCCAAGCAACGGGACGGAGCGACAGGAAGTGGCTCGTTGGCCGTAGCTGGGGGACAAGGGAGGGGAACAACAGTTCAAGGACTACCCAACCATCTGGCGCTCATATGCCCCCCCCCCCCACAGAGTCGGAGCTGGCGAATAGAAGCTATGACTTCGGGATGCTTCGGAAATCACCGCAGGAGAGACAAGCCTGGGCATCCCATTTCACAATTATTGCCGACGTATCGCCTGGTAGAGATGCTCCAAATCTCAAACGCGGGATCGATATCATGAACCGGGAAAGTCAAGTTGTTTCCTCACTTTGTCCTCATGATAGATTTCTCGTTACCAATCCATCTAGCCCGCCAATCTTATGCGATGGTCAACGGCCGATCAAAGCTTGGCTTGCCATACTCGAGTACGGCACGAAAATCTCGTCTCCCTCCATCCCGTTATTAGCGGCGGAACCATTCCTTTTGCTCTTATTAATAACGCTACTGTCGGTTATCAACACGGCCCGGATATATCAAGGGCTGGGATATTCCCGATATCCGGGAGCATTACTGTGCGAGTAACAAAATGCTGTTTATGGTTGCTATGACGATAACAACAATTTCGTGCGAGTACTGGTAGATAAAACCGTTCTACCTTATTATCCTGGCCCATTCTGTCCAACATCCTGGTAATCGGGCGTAACCCTTCCGAATGTTGTGTTTCGAATACGAGATTTGATCGGGAATACCGCTTGGTGGGTTATGAGCCGTTTATTGAATTGTGGGGTACAGCAGTAACAAGTGGTGAGCAGATAACGGGATTCCATGCGGGGGCTTTAGGCTAGGGTGATGTTCGCTACCGGTTGTGAGAAATGATAATAGAATATATTATTATCTGGAAATGTTGGTCTAATCAAATTTTTAGTGGTAGAATGTACAGTACCGTACCATCACACCCGGCTATGTACGGAGGGTTTAAATGGCTAGCGGTGCGTTGAATTGGTATTGTATATGCGGTATTGGCTTGCATCATTCCTGGGACGACATCAGAGGTCACGGTATCTGATTCGAACCTTATACCGGCTCTTTAAACAAACTTCCATCGACCACCGATAAATGATTATCTATTTTCAATATGTGTCCTAAGCAGCTTTCGAAGCACAATACAGCGAGGGTGGTGGGCGTCGGTGGAAGACATTTTGAGATCCCTAGATTCAAGATCCCCCAAACCTCTCCTAACATCTACACCGTCCCACAAATCACTCTGCGTCGGAGGCGCCGTGGTCACCGTTAGAATCCCTTTTCACACTATTTCTGACCTCCTAATCCACTGACTAGGTACCATGGTCAGCCATTTGTAGCTTCTATTATGGTGCATAGGGAATGCAATCTCTAACTGATCCTGTAATCTACTGACTTGTGCTGTAGTGCCCTCGAGGACCGTACCTCACGCACGACACTATAAGAAATCCCACCAGTGTTTTTCCCATCAGCCCGGAAGGGGCAAATATAAGCATCATTTAGAAGGTCAAATGCCTCGAAATTAGACTGGTACTGGAGTTTCGCTTCTGCTCTTTTCTCTCTGTTTGTGAGGGGAGGTTTCTAAAGCACGTTGGGTTCGCTTTGTTGCGGTACCACATTCGTATGATGGGAGGTGGATGAGAATTGGGAGTGCCTGGGCCTGTCTTTGGCTTTGGGACTGACTGACTAGCTATGATCTAGCGCTTAGTCTTCCAGTCTAATTCATCGGACGTCACTCGGTAAATGGCAAAAGGCAGTTGTTGGAAATAGCAGTTTAATGGCTGCACTTGGTGTGGCCGCTGTGGTATGTGTATGCATCGGTGGAGTGACGCGCAAGGTATGAAAAGTTTTCTCACACCTGTTTTTTCTTTCCTTCTTGTCTTTCTTGGATTTACTCTTTTCTTGCTGCTCACAACTTTCCTCAAGAATTTCCTTTCTATCAACTCACCACAACCAATCATGATCTTTTATCTCCGCTTAATACAGGGCTCTGGGTCTCCACTTAAGCCGTTCCACTCCGCTGCGTAAAACCCTCACCGCCGATCATTACCTCCGCATCAATTGTTTTCAACAGCAGCCCACATAGGGGCGATAGTAGTGCCGAACTTAAAAATGGAGTGCAATAGCCGAGCGAAGTCATCGTAGGTCATAAATAGAGCGAACGCACCTTGTGCACCTATTAGCTAGACTAGTCAGCTAGCAATCCCAAAAATCAAGTTCCAACCAGTTATATGAATCATCTGACGCATGATAGGATTCGATAGGTGTGAAGTAGGAAAGATTGCTATTGGGAGACTATTGAAACGAGCTCATCGGCTCCATCACATTTGACCCTTGCTGAATCTTGCCTTTCCCTGATAGGCACTGTTTTTAATATGAAACTGTATGGAAAGACTGGTACGGATGATGATTCAGACTGGGCGTACTTGTAGGTCGCGTTTAATAGGGTATAATTGCGAAAGACCTCTAGCTTCTTCTGGAACTAGGTTGCATCGCATCTTTCCGTAAAAGTCAGATTTGCTCGCAGGAGGGTCTGTGTTCCTTTCCTTCTCCTCCCGCATTGCTCTTTTTGTTCCTGCACTTTTTTTCATTCTTTTTTCAAGGCATTTTTCATGCTAATATATCTCAGCTATACATTTACTGGAATTAAGATCCGTGGAATGTCCTGGAATTGGAAACTATACGAGGTCTAGAGTTTCCAGAAGGATTTCCCATACATCATATATGAGAACTCTGCAAACAGGGGAATTCCTAGAGGGTTGGAAGTCCTGGAGGTGGGGGATATTGGTAGTTCCACTGTCGTTACTCCAAGGCCGATCCTTTCCGCTGCTAGCTGAATGGGCACTTAGCTACAGTGGTTAAACAATCAAAGGGATAACCACGACGGCTATTGAAGGACACCAAAATGGAACTAAAAAGGCTGAATTTTAGTAGGATAATAATCATAATAGTAGTTATGCTCACAAAAGATATTGAATTGTGAGTAGAACTAGCTAGTGGAGTACTCAGATGCTAGAGGATATATGACCTGTCAGCAGTGAACTGAACCCACTACTCAGCAATGAATTTGGGCAACCATGTAAAGAATATGTTACTTGATTTCTGTCAACACTATCAGATAATTCTGTAAAGTACCCTAATACAGGATCCACCCCTTACTTTCGCTGAAAGTTCTTGTTTTTAACTTTGAACAACCCTCTGTGGCAACGACACATTGGTCAGCACAAGGTGACATTCAGTATCATGATAATTAACTATGGAATTGACTCTAGCACTTTCGCTAATTAAATTGGAGGACAATAGTCTATTTGAGGGATCATGAGTTAATATACTACACAAAGCATGCTACTTGTCTTATGCATATTCTGAGTCCTACTAATTTTGCTCTATTCTGAGCACAATGCTACCCCACAAGCAAGACTTCACCATTACACAAATAGGTATGATGACTGTTTAAGGGATACTTTGACTATTGCTACTTAGAGAACAGTAGTGTAAGGAGAGATATGATAGTTTCATCATAATTATGAGAATAATTCTTTACTTTGCTCTATTTAGTTACTTCACTTCTGAGCACTTCTACTATCAGCTGTACCCGCAATGGGCCTTAATCTTCTTTAGAAGGGTCCCGAATACTAGTTGGACTAAGCTACTAGGGTATGAGGGAATAGTTGGAATGTTACTTGAACATGGTGCAGTTGTTCCTGATCCTCCAGATGAGAGTGGCGAAACATGACTTACTACTACTATAGTGTTTATGTATGAGGAGATTTTATAAATATTCCTTGAGCACCCCAATGTTGACCTTGAGAGTCCTGATAGGCTTGGTCAAACCCTACTTGAGGTAGCTGTTCATGATGAGTATGAGAAAACAGTATAAATGCTACTTAGGCAGGGTGTCAACCATGAGAGGTGTAGCAAGTTTGGCACTCCACTCCACATTATTGCTACAAGCAGGGCCACACAGGTGTGGCAGACCTACTGTGGTGTCAAGCAGCTTCTGTTCATGTTGATGAAAGTGGATAGTGGAGGAATAAAGATTTCTTAAATTCTATATATTCTGATAATTTGTTTAGTTAATTTGAATACGAGAGAAAATGAATGAAGTTTCTGATTTACCTATCCTTGAATTCAGCCTTATTCTAGTAATTAGATTGATCTGTTTGACTGTTACCCGTTTAACCTATCGGCCTATGATTAATCATAAATAGAATGACCATTAAGCAGATTACGGAGGTATAATCGAGCAGGATCTGATCGAGATAACACTACAATCTAATAATTGAGGAAACTGGAGGATACTGATCAACTGATCGATGATGGCTACAGCTTGACCATTGTTGAGTATAGTTGATTATTGTGAACTATGCTAGAGTATGATTGATTTTGTGTCTAGTAGGAATAAAATATTCCTTCAATATAGATTATGAGCATTTCAACTTGTGTTATAATAAGATCAAAAAATCTCTACTCTCCTCCATATAGGTATTAGGATAATTTGTAGCTTATTTAGAATCATTAGAGGTATTTACTAGCTACTGTAGACTCCAAACAATAGGTATGGTGCAATTATGAAAATATCACTATTCAGAATAGCAGTTTATTGAAAAGCTAACAGTGTAAAGTCTGGCTAAAAGAACTGATATCTATTGCCCAGGTGACCCTATATATAACTTCATTGTATCACTCAATTACTAAGATATAGCAGAGTTATCACACATAATTTATGATACATGAGTACTGTTACAATCCTCTCTTCTCCGGGTGATACTTGCAGCAGGTAATCGATAGTTCGCTAACGATCACTTCTATTAGCCCACTAGTTGTTGCAATAGCTAAGTCCGTTAACTCCTATCTAGCAACGTCGATCGCTAGGCTCATATAAGACAGTTGTGTCTTGATTCCTGAAAGCATGATAGATAAAGATCTTTGTATTGAAAGTATAGTTGTAACCGCCTCCTGAGTGGTGGCGGGAATTGATAGGGTAACGATACTATCTCTATACCAAAGTGCGGTATGTAATGAGACTAAGTACCGGAGGCTTAGACTAAGTTGTTGTAACAAACTTCTTACTATATCGCAACTACCAAGTAGCTCCTAATAGCTAAGTATGTTTGGGTCTTTACTGTATTCTCGAAGCGAATTGAAGAAGTAACTGTTCAACCAAGTATATTGAAAACTCTGTCTGTCGAAGTCTGCTCTCTCTAAGTCCGGAGAATAGCAGGTCTTAAATACACTTGTCAGGCTAACCGGAGCCTTGTAAACAATAATCATAAAGGCTCGCGAATGGTAGCCTTGAAACGTTACATAAAACATATCAAGTATCAAACGATATCTTGACACAATAAAATAAAACATACTGAGTATCAAACGATACTCGAAATCAAACACAAAATATTATGAGTATCAAACTCAATCATAAAACATACTGAGTATCAAACGATACTCGAAACCAAACATAAAACATCATGAGTATCAAACTCAATCATAAAACATACTGAGTATCAAACGATACTCGAAACC
>Ga0307507_10008917_pt1 | contig 13627 bp, 12 predicted proteins | sample 7_EM_MG_FD_207223 | JGI IMG/M metagenome (GOLD analysis project Ga0307507, IMG submission 207223) | Populus trichocarpa ectomycorrhiza microbial communities from riparian zone in the Pacific Northwest, United States - 7_EM | ecosystem: Host-associated > Plants > Roots > Unclassified | place...
TTGGCCAAAATAGAAAAGAATAAGGGGCTGCCATAACTAGAAAATGAAGAGATTGACATCGATTGGAAATGGTTGTGGTGTGGTGGTCATGCTATCATCCACAGTGTTGGTGGCCAGTCGATTTCAACGTCGGAGATGGTGTGAGAAATGGAGGAGGGGGAGAAAGGGTTAGAAATGTTCTTGTGAACTCTTTGATTTCTAAGAGAATGATGTCAAATTTCTAGTTCCCTAGAATTTTATAGCCTAGAAAAATCCATCATTCAAAGCACCTAATGAACACTTTTGTTATAGGACATGTAAACAAAATATGGTCTTTATTTTCACCTGCAAGGTTGCAAATGAACACTTTATGTTAATCACACTTCCCATCTTAGCTTTGTGTTGTAACTTAATTTTAACCTTCATTTCGATCAATTTCTTTTTAAAAATACAAGAATTTCTCATAAATGCATTTTGACACTATTTGGCCATTTTTTTTTTTGCTTACTTTATGCACGTTGATAAATTTTCAAAATAAAAAAAGTTATAAGAAAAATTATAAAAAGTAAATCAATAAAAAAAACTCTTAGTGAGCATAGTGGAAAGCATGCATGTTGAATTATCCTGCAGTTCAAATATGCATGTTTTATCCTGCAGTTCAATACACTTAAACACAAATTAATCAGACATGCTAATTGTGCAAGGACAAGAAATTTAATAAATGTTGAGGCTGCCAACAACACCACAATACAAGCAACAACTAAATTTCTCAATTTTAATAAAACCTTTTTGGTTACAAATCTAGGTAACAATTGACTAGCCTAAATGGGCACGCGAAATTCCATGGAAACTGGGTTACAGTACAACTCTTTTCACTATAAAAATATAAAAAAAACTGAACTAGTATAAAGATTAACAGAAAAGAAAAAGACATTATAGACCCAGTAACAATTCTCTTTATCCTTTCATAAAAACTAGAGTCATCAGGTGGACAACAAAGGTCCCCTTAACATGGTGGTGTTGGGTTCAATTCATGCTCCCTCCATTCTCTCTCCACTCCAAATGATGATCGTTTCTTCTTCAGATAATAAGAGCCTAGTTCTTGGAAGACGAAGAACCATAGCCTTTGGTTCCAGCATTGCAGTACTGGCTTCCTTACTCAACTTGCACAATCCCAATTCAAACCCTCCTTTGCTTCACTCTGCTTTTGCCCAACAACAAGATGAACTTCAGCAACAAGAGGATAGAGTCGCTGACCTCTTCCAGGTTCCTCTCCCTCCCCACCCATTTAGCTTTGGACTTAAATCATTGAGTAGGAGATTATTTTTGTTTTAGATGTGCTAATTAATGACCTTCTTAAGTTCTTGGCTGACTGACTATCAACAATGTGGTCACGGAGTTGTATGAGAAATATTTGCATCGCATGACTTGAATTTTTCCCTCATTGTTGGAGTCATTATTTGTTTATGTTCATGCTAGTGAAATTTTGTAAAATTTATTATGTAGGAATCCTCACCATCAGTTGTTTTTATCAAGGACATCGAGTTAGCTAAAGCTCCTAACAGGCCTGAAGATCGGTTTATGCTTACAGAGGATGAAAATGCCAAAGTCGAAGGAACAGGTTCGGGCTTCATCTGGGATAAGTTTGGTCACATTGTATGTATGCAGTTATTCTCTTTTTATGTTATTAACTCTAAAACTTGTCTCTGGCAAATGTGATCTCTTCTTGGTTTACATGTAAATGAAATGATTAAAAGAAACTGCTTTGCCGATCAATACAAATTAGAAACTTAATTATCAGTATGTTTTACGGTGTCTATCCATCTTTTTTCATCGTCTGAAATATTTAATCTTACACATGCTTGCATTGTGCTGAAAATCACACTTTGATTCAAACCTTATCCAATCCTTTGAACATTCTTCTTGGCTTGATGAAGTTATTTCTTTTAGATCACAGGTATTAATCAGATATGCTTGAAAATGTTGTTCTCATCTGTTACAGGTAACAAATTACCATGTTGTAGCTAAATTGGCAACAGATAAAAGCGGATTACAGTGTTGTAAGGTCTTCTTCGTTTTTAGTAATATGCATTTCTGTAATTGTAGCTTACCTTTTCTTTCCCTTGATTTTTTTGATAATTCAGCTGAAATACTTTTCCTGAGAGGTCAAGTGCAGTGTCCACCATCTGAATTAAATTGCTCCTGGTCTCTTATCCTACAGGTATTTCTAGTTGATGCTGGAGGCAATAGCTTGTACAGGGAAGGCAAGATTATTGGTTTTGATCCATCTTATGATCTGGCTGTCCTTAAGGTATCGGATCGAACTTATGTGCAGTATATTTTAAACCTGTTCTTGATATATGCAGAGTACATTTTGTTACCATGATGAAATCATTAGAAAAGTTGCAATCGAGCAAGCAATGTCAGGGAAAGTTGCATAAGCTACCTTATGATCTAGGGCCCACTTGATGTCACTATGAATATATAACATATTTCGTGTCATTCAGAAAATTCTGAATACCACATGCAATTGCCCGATCATGCTCTGATTCTGTTTTTTGAGAATGCTCTTTGCATAACCCTTCTTTTTGGTTGTCATAAAAAAAATGAGTATATTTTTTTTATTTATTTATTATTATTTCTAAGTAAATCTTCTTATTCTACTGTCACCTGCAGGTCGATGTTGAAGGATACGAATTGAAGCCAGCTGCTCTTGGTACTTCTAGGGAATTACATGTGGGTCAAAGTTGTTTTGCCATTGGGAATCCTTACGGATATGAAAACACACTAACAACAGGGGTAACTCCTTCATTAACATGTCTGTTATATAGATATTTTTAGGACAATGGTCAGTATCTACTTGTAAGTTCCATGACTGTAAGCAAACATCAAATAGAAACATCCAGGCCCTTTTCATTGCAGATCAACTTTTCTATTTAGGGCATTCAAGAAGAGCAATAGTTCACTTTTCCTTTTGTGCTTGCTTAGCTATAGCCTGATGCCTTCTCTGGAATTATTATTTAGATTACTAAATGTAGCATGTCATTTGGAACACATATGACAAGATATTTATCGCTGGAAATTAACCAAATAAATAATCAAAAGCATGATAATATGATATTGAGTTTCAATGACGCAGGTGGTCAGCGGCTTGGGTAGAGAAATCCCTTCACCAAATGGAAAGGCCATTCGTGGAGCTATTCAAACAGATGCAGATATTAATGCAGGTATCTTAAATTTCTTTAAATTAAACATTTTAGAATTATCCTGGTTTTAAGTTTCTAGCTCATTTATTTAAATATTTTTTTCATTACTAGTTAGTAAAATGAGAGCAGGCAACTAATTTAAAGGGGCAAAATTTGGCTTCTCTTGAGTAGGCTCTGTGAGACTTAGCTTTCATTCACTTCTACTTAAACTTGCTGGCTCTTAACTTCATTAAATAGTGTTGTGGTATTGACTTCACACTGGAAATATGTGAGGTTTTTTCAATCTATTTTTCTGTTTACGTACTTTTATTATAACTATTGGCCAAATCTTCCACTTCTAATCTATTCAACATATACAGGGAATTCAGGTGGACCATTGATTGATTCATATGGACATGTCATTGGAGTCAACACAGCAACCTTCACCCGGAAAGGTAAAATATGCTTTTCAGTTCTTTTGTTTCTCTTCATTCAACCTTTTGAGCAACACTTTAATAATAAATATTACTTTTCATATATCTTTAATATGTAAATGGATCAGCGTGGACTTGGACAAACTGATTTAAAAAGGTTGTCAAGGTTGTCTTTTGTGACATCCAAAGTTGTAGGGTTCTTTGGTAGTTTCAGCAAAATCATATCTTCTCAACCCAAGTAAAATAAAGAAAGAAAACCATGCTAACATTTTGTATGTAGTAAGGCATTTGTAGACTCAATGATAGTTGTTTTGAGCTTGTTTGTTTCTCAAATCTGCTAATGCTATTTCTCAAGTGAGAAGTTCATGGAAGATTAAGAAAACAGGGGGAAGAACTCCCTTTTAAGAGTGTCCTAAATTCCTGTAAGAATTACTTGTTATAAACTGGGGAGCAGGCTCTTTATCTCCAAATGATGATGTGCGTAGTTGTATTATTATTATTATTATTGCTGAAAGTAATTTTTTTCTAGCCATTGAGGTAGTCTGTTAGGATGATGCTTTTCTCGATTGCATGTTGAAACAATAATAGCTGAGTGGAACATCTGAACTGCATGTTGAAACAATAAGAACATTGTCCTCAACTGTTAGCAAACTGATATGGCAGTAAAAAGAAAGAAAGAATGGCAGTACCATCATGGATTGTATAATAGGAGAACTGAATTCTTTCAGTTCAAAGTGCATAATATATAATCCAGGTTTCACATTTATTGCAGGGACAGGGGCATCCTCTGGTGTGAATTTTGCAATACCAATCGACACGGTTGTGCAATATGTACCAATTCTTATTGTTTATGGAACTCCTTATAAAGATAGGTTTTGATCTTGTTTATCTTTTGTACTTGAGAAAGACTTGGGAGTGTAAATACTGCGAGTTAAGCAAGGTCATCGTTATGCAGGCAATTCCAAGCATGTGGTCAGTGTATTTTTTGGGTTTTTTTTTCATATGGTATATAAAACTATCGTTTTCCTCGTTGTATTGTTGATGGATTTTCTGCACTTGGCATCCACCATTTTAGTCTTGCCTTGTGAAGTGGGGAACTAGATTGTGGAATTGCAGATTTTATAACTCGACATGAGACATCCTGACTGCTGGACAACAGCAGATTTCATTTAGTGTTAGAATGACTCATGGTTTTGGTATAAAAAAACTCAGCAGATTTCATTTAGTGTTAGAATGACTCATGGTTTTGGTATAAAAAAACTGTATGCTCATAAAATCAAGCAATCTTCAATTTGCTGCGAGTGCTTTTTCCGTCTCAAATCAGTAGGAACCCCTTCTTGTAAGAAGAGCAGGTGCTAGTACAGGAGACAATTGTTGGATTGCAGATTTATAAATTGTTCAATAGCTATAAAACTTCGAAATCTGACATCCATTTCCTTCTTTTCCTTGGGACAAGGCAAACAAGCATAAGGTAGCTCACATCCATAATTTTGGTTCCAAGAATCTAATCCACTCTTTCCCTTTCCCATATTTCTCCTCCACCATTCAAGTTCGATTAGGTAAATCAAATGCAGTTCATCGGTGTTAATTATAATGGGGATGAAAAGGGGGGTGTTTCACAGCTCTATCCTCTTCTTCTTCAATGATGGACAAGAATTACTTCAAGCAGATGCTGGATTCATGACCCTCCTGGGCTTTTGATTCATGTTTAATTACCTGCTCTCAAGGCCTCAGCCACCAAATTCAATTCAATCTATTTTGAACATCATAAATAGAACCCACATAAAACAATCAAGAACAATCACAAACAAACAAAGAACCCAGCAAAATTCAAATTCACAAGCTGCTCTTTTGCATTGTTAAAATAACAAGAAGGTAGAAAGATTTATTGAAACTTCAGGAGGGAGAGTTGGTTTCCAATATAGAAATTGATTAATATATATAACCGCCAATAAGTTATGTTATAAATAACATTAATTTTGTTCATGTAAATATATTTATTTTTTATAAAAACTTTATTTATCTTTAATATTTATCAAATATCTTATTAATAAATCTAATATTTGATTAATGAATCAATAGTAAAGATAAAATTCTTGAGACAAAAATACTTTACAAATTTTTTTTATAAAGTCGTTATAATTATGAAATTCATATTGCATCAAATCATTGTTCTTAAATGTTCCTGGTCAATGCTCTATTAAGACTTGACATTAATTAAAGTTGTTGAGATTAATATATGTTATTATTTTTTTTTTTGTGAAAGGATGCAGTTATTCTCATAAGCTGAAGTATGAAAAGTATCTATAACTAATATATAGGTACTCGTCGGATAACATGTACTGTAAAGCCTCATATTTAGGATACAAATTAACATATTCAAAATAATAGATAACATGAAACCATGGAGTTTTTTTATGTATATATCTGAACTAAAATTTCAGTAGAATTTCCCTTAAATTTTAATGTTTTCAAATATCAACATTATTATTCATCTATACAAATCCTAATTTTACATCAAAATCCAACATCTAGGATCATTTCAATATCCAATAAGATCAAAATAGACAACGTCTATTCTTTTAGCTTTTCCTTATTACATTCCATATAATGATTTCTATACAATCATTTTATAAACTTAATATAAACAATTTGTAAAAGATTAATAAACTAAATTCCATACATTTCTATTTAAGACATAAAAAGAGCAAGATTATGCAAAATACTACAACAATCCAAAGAATTTAAGTTAATACGTGCATATTTAATAATATATTTAATTACATCTCAAAAGACAATAGTGGAATTACATTACATAATAAATGTATTCTATTTCTAAATTTAACATTAAGGTCTACCATCATGAGCAATAATAAAAGAAGTTTATTGTTCAGCTCGAACTTTTAAGGATCATGTAGTCAAAACAATTACAATATAAAAAATGCTATTTAACAATTTATATGTCTATTTGGAAGAATAATTATCAAAATACAAATATTATTAACCAACATTTAATAAATTTTACATCATCAATTATCCAATGGTATCTTTACCATTAATTCTTTTATATTATTCAAATCAATTATCCCAATTATATCATTTGGATCATCTATTACTTTGATGACTCTAATTCCCTTAAGGTAAATTTATCATTTAAATCCATGGTCATCAGATAAATTGACTCTTTTAGTACCATTAAGATACTAGTCAATATTTAAATCCTCTGCTACTGTCCCAAACCTGTAGCCTTTCTTGTTACCACAAGAATCCAAACATCTATACAACATGGACACCATTGGAAACTTATACCAAAATTTTTCTTTTGAAATGGTAGTAGTTCATTGTTAGTTAGAACAATCGATTAGTTCACATTAGTCCAACCAATTGGTTGACCAGATGCTATTTAATTTCATTGGTTCCCTAACGGTCAAACAAACGATCAACCAATTTGTTCAACCGAAGTAGATGATAGCTAATTTCATTGTTTCTCCTATCAATCAGTTGTCAAGATCATTTAGTAATTCTAAATAGTCGATTGGTTTGTGCAGCACATTAGATGTCAGTTTAGTTTCAGTTTTTTTATAAATAATTCTTAATCCAATAATTTATTTCATCATATAACATAATTGAACACCAATTTCATGTCAACTTGGACAAAAATTTCAGAATTATTCACACTAATTTGGCTGAAATACCTATTTAAAGGGGAAATAATAGTTTTCTTTAATTTTTTCTCAATTCACTCATTACCCCTTTCTAATTCATGTCCAAAAACATGATTCTTAAACAAAAAAAACACAACTTTAAACATTTCAACCTATAAAATTCAACTTTGCATAATATACACATTTCTTCCTAAGCTTCAAAACATATCAAAAATTAAAATTAATCATGGTGAAAGTGATCCTTACCTCTTAACCATAAGAAATCACAAAGAAATTGATGAGAAATCCAAGCTTTCCTCACTTCTTTTTCTCTTTCTCTTTTTAACTTCTAGCACCTCTATTTCTAAGCTTATAACCCTTCCCAAAACTTGAAATCCTTTGGTTTGATCATTTAAAAAACTTCTCCAAACACTTTAATCTTCCTCTCTTATGTGTTTTAATGTAAGAAAATCAAAGAAATCATGAAATTTTTCTCTCCATTCTTCCCTTAATAACCATAGCTCTTGTCTTTCAAGAAAAGCCAAGAAAGCTATTTATATGCACCAATTAATTGTTATTTATAACATTGCCATTATGTTATAACTCAAGAAGTTTTTGTTACTCGGGTATCTTGTCTCGACGTAATTTTTACTTATCTTGCCTCAAAGTTTTTATCCATAAAACTTCATTTTATATAATTTAATATATATATATATATATATATATATATATATATTTTATTCCATTATATTTTTGGGTTAATTTTCCAGCATTTCCCTAACACAATAATATTTCTAACCGGGGTTTTACATTCTCCTCACCTTTAAGAATTTCATCCTCGAAATTTCATCTCTTATATGCATCAATAGCTTGGGGTACTTCCTCTTCATTTGTTATTCTCTTCTCCACAAAACCTTTATCATAGGAATCTTCTTATTCCTATGCTCGTTTTCACTCTTATCCAACACCTTTACTAGTTTTACTTATAAGGTCAAATCTTTTTCTATTTCTAGAGGAACTTGTGGTAGTGCTCAGAACGGTTCTACTTCAACCTTTCGTTACAACAAAACATGAAACACATTATCAATCTTGGCCAATTATGGGGGTAAGGCCAACTTGTACCTACAAGACTAACCCTCTTCATAGCTTTAAAGGGTCTAATATACATCAGTGCAAACATCATTATGCCAAACCATAACATGTGTTTTCAAGGGGTAACCTTCAAAGATACTTTGTCTCCAACATTGAATTTGAGAGGCATCCTTCAATTGTCTATATAACTCTTTTGTCTATCTTAACCACCTACATTTTATTTTTTATGATCCTTACCTTATCCATGGTAACTTGTACTAGCTCTAGCCCAATTAATTTTCTATTCCCAAGTTTCTCCCAGCACACAGGCATTCAACACCTTCTACCATACAAAGCTTTATAAGGGGCCATTCTTACTGTAGTCTGATAGTTGTTATTGTAAGTAAACTTTACAAGAGGTAGGTGGTCTTTTCAATTTCTTCCAAACTCCAATATACATGCTCTTAACAAATATTTCAAAGTATGAATCGTTCTTTTCAGATTGTCCATCAGTTTGAGGGTGAAAAGTCACAATTAAGTTCATACTAGTTCCTAGAGCAGGTTGAATGTTTATCCATAAATGAGAAGCAAACCTAGGGTCTCTATCCAAACAACAATCGACACTAGCACCCCATGTAACCTTACCATTTCATTCACATACATCTTTGCCAGTTTATAGACTGAGTTTATCATCTTTATAGGTAAGAAATATGCAGATTTAGTCAGCTGATCAACAATGGCCCAAATAGCATCGTTGCCCTCTTTTTCTCTAGGTAGACCTGATACAAAATCCATTGTGATATCTTCCCACTTCCATTCAGTTATCAAAAGTGGCTGTAAAAGCCTTGTCGATTTTTAATGTTCTACCTTCACTTGTTGACATACAACACACTTGGCCATATACTCAACCATTTCTTTTTTTATATTCGACGACTAATAAAATTCTTTTAAGTTCCTGTACATCTTAGTATTTCCTGGATGTACAACAAATTTAGATTCATGAGCTTCTTTTAACACTTCAATTTTAAGAGCATTTTTGTTTGGTAAAATACATTGGCGTATCCATTACCACCATTCCATCCGTTAAGATCCAGAAAGGAGTCTTAATCCATGATTCCACTTTGGTCTTCATTTTATTCACTTCAACATCTTTTTGATGGGCCTCTGTCACTTTATCTTGAAGTATAAACTATATTGTTAATTAGGCTTACAAGGATCCCTCAGGTCCTACTTATAATTGGGCATTTATACTATTCAATTCTATTAGTTCTCTCTTATCACATTCCACTAGTTCATCTACCCTTGCCTTATTTTTGTGATTAAGAGCATCAACAATGATATTCATTTTTTCCAAGTGATAGTCTATTACACAATAATAATCCTTAATTAGTTCCACCCATCTCCTCTACCGCACATTTAATTTTTTTTTGTGATATCAAGTACCTCAAAATCTTATGATTTATAAAAATCTAAACCTGATACTCATACAAATAATGTCTTTAAACTCACAAGGCAAATACTATGGCAGCCAACTCTAGATCATGATCTGGGTAATTAACTTTGTGTGGTTTCAATTGTCTGGATGCATGGGCAATCACCTTCCCATGTTGCGTTAAAACACCCCCGGTCCTTTCCTTGATGCATCACTATAGATTACAAACCCTTCGGATCTTGAAGGGAGGGTTAACACTGGGACAATGATAAGCCTCCTTTTTAGTTCCTAAAAGCTCTTTTCAGAGCCCTTAGACCATTCACATTTAACTTCCTTCCTAGTTAATCGAGTCTGAGGGGTCGCTATTGTGGAAAACCCTTCTATAAACCTTTTATAATATCTAGCTAAACCATGGAAACTATGATTTTTTTTTTATATATTAGCAGGTCTTTCCCACTTTGAAATAGCCTCCACCTTTCTTGGATTCATAAATATCCTTTTTCCTGATGTGACATGCCTAAAAAAGATAACTTTCTTCAACCAAATCCGTACTTACTTAGCTTGGCATATAGTAGATCATCCTTTAATGTCTGCAATACACACCTCAAATATTGTTCGTACTCTAAGTATGTGCTAAAATGAATCAGGATATCATCTATAAACACTACAACATATTTATCTAAGTAAGGCCAGAAAACCTTATTCATCAAATCCATAAACATTACTGGAGAATTTCTTAATCCAAATGGCATTATCAAGAACTCATAATATCCATAATGAGTCCTAAAAATAGTCTTTAATACATCTCACTCCTTGATTTTCAACCGGTAATACCTCGACCTTAAGTCTATCTTTAAAAATACTCTAGCTCCCTTCAACTAATCAAATAAATCAAATAGGTCATCTATCCTTAGAAGTGGATATTTATTCTTTACCGTCACTCTATTCAACTGCCGATAATCAATGTGGAGTCTAAGTGTGCCATCCTAATTTCTTACAAGCAGTACCAGGGCTTCTCACAACAAATTGCTTGGGTGTACAAACCTTTTATTTAATAGTTCTTGAAGTTGGATCTTCAACCCAACTAGCTCTGCATATGCCATTCTATAGGGTGGCTGGGCTATAGGAGAGGTCCCCAATAATATATCAATAAAAACCTCTACTTCCCTTTATAGAGGTAATCCTAGTAAACCATTTGAAAATACGTTAGGGAACTCTCTTACTATAGAGAGCTGAGACAATTTAGTTTCATTCTTTTTTGTATCTATCACATAGGCAAGGTATGCCATACACCTTTTCCTCATCAACTTTTGAGCGGTCATGGACGAAATCATGCAATTCGACATGGCATTCCTTTTTCCTTTAAACACCATTTTTCTACTATTTGGTTATTGAAGAGTTACTATTTTTGCAAAATAATCCATTCGAGCGACCAATCCATTCTTAGAATCATATCAAAGTCATGTAATTCTAAAGGTATTAAATTCACTTTCATTTTATATACACCAATACTAACCCCTAACCCTCTGTAGACATGGTTAATGTCTAAAGTTTCTCCTAAAAAGGTACTAATTATAAATCCCTTTTTTGTTTTACTAGGTTTACCCCAAGTTCTCCCATAATTTTCCTAGCTACAAATGAATGCGTTGCTTTAGGATCAATCAAAGTATATACAGATAAGGAATTCAATCGTAGCATACCTGCCACCATATCAGGAGCAACTCTGACCTTCTTCTGTGTCATATGGAACACTCCTCCCTGTGCTCTTTCTCTTTTAGCTCTCAGACGTCCCCTATTGTGGTTGGCCCTTAATTGTGTCGGTCTGGTAGGTATGTCTGCTGTGACAAACTACTGCTAATTCTATATTAATTGTCTTTATCCTTGAGCATAATCGATAATCCTTCTAGGGCATTCCCTCTTTAAATGTCTTTTTTTACATAATAATGACATCTCCAACACAAGTACAAACAATCTCTCCATCCGTGTCCCTTCTGCCTATAAACATAATATCAACTTAGTGATGTTGGATAGTCTTCAAGATGCCTCTTCTTGTATCGGGAACAATGAGGATAAGTGATGGTTTTTTATTATGCAGTCCCTCTGGCTGAACTGGCCCTCAAGTTCGATTGTCCCTTAGTTGATCCTCCATCTGTACTTTGGAATTTCATCCATTCTTGACCAGCAGTCACCCTTTCTTGACCATAATTTCGTCCTTTCTTCTTAAACTGGTTAAATTGTCATATCTTACCACTATTTAGAAGAGGTAGTTTACTAGAAAAGTTAACATCCTTTCTCTTACCAACTTTATATTAGCTTGTTGGCCCTCACTACTACATGCCTCTAAGGCCAAAGCTATCTCTACCAACTCATTTGTTGTCTTGAACTACAATACAATTAGCTCCTATTTTAAATCCTACCTGAATCTATCTCGAAGCCTCCCAATCACATGTTGTTCAAGGGGAATGTAATGTGAGGCGAACATTGAGAGATCATGAAATCTCCTCTTCAACTCAATCACCATCATATTTTCTTGCTTTACAGCCAAAAACTCATGTTCTTTAGCCTACGATGATATTAAGAGTAAAATTTATTCTCAAACTCCATCTTAAAGTCATCCCAAGATATTTCTTCGATGGTTCTCATCATCTGTACAATCTCCCACCAAGTTTGTGCCTTATCTGAAAGTAGTTGAGTGGCATAATCCACTCGTAGCTCTTCTGCCACTCTTATCTGATTTAGAGTGTTTTTTAATTTCTAGATCCATCTCCATGAAATCACTGCATCATGTTCTTCTAAAAAGGGCTCATAGCCCATCTCTCTCATATTCTTCACTAAACGAACTAATCCAACCATACTATCTTTAAATGTTGGGACTCTTAGGGCCACTGAGGCTGCTGGAGTTGTTACACTAGACATGCTGGCAACCATTGCTCTCACTATCTAATATATGAAAGCAAAATCAACATGAGGTATGAGGGTCCATATAGGTGTTTCAGGTGGATGTCTCACTTTTTGTCTCTCTCCCTCTAATGTCACAGGCTGTGAAATTCTAGCCTGTAATGAGGCTGAGACATCCTTGAGTTCCACCTACTTTTCTTGTCCTAACTACACCGAAATTATCGGCATATACAATGTGGTATAAGCTAAGGGATCTTCCATCTGCCTCTCAACTACACAACATTTTTTATTCTTTCTCTGTGCTAGAGATGGGTCAGTATTGGCTCCCTGTCTAGTACGTATCATCCTACTACATTTTAACACAAGTCATTCTTCATTCCAAGTCTACTAAACTAAAGCCAGGGCTTTGATACCAACTATAATGACCTCATATTTAGGACACAAATTAACATATTCCAAATCATAGATAACATGAAACCAGGGAAATTGTTTTTGTACACACACACACACACACACACACTAAAATCTCAGTAGAATTTCCCTTATATTTTAATGTTCCTAAATGTCAACATTATTATTCACTAGTACAAATCCTAATTTTACACAAGATCCAACATCTGAGATCATCCATTTTTTCAGCTTTCCCTCGTTACATTCAACATAATGATTTCTACATAATCATCTTTTAAACTTACATAAGCAAATTGTAAAAGATTAATGAATTAAATTCCATACATTTCTAGCTAAGACATAAAAGAGTAAGATTATGCAAAATACTATAATGATCTAGAGAATTTAAGTTAATACATCTATGTTTAATAATATATTTAATTATATCTCAAAAGACAATACTGAAATTACTGATGCAACCATATTATTCAATAGTTTCATCCACATTTAACTAGTGTTTTGCCTATGTTTTATATATAAAATGCCTTGATATTCTTTGTTTTATGTTTTGAAGGCACTTTTGGATGAAAGATG
>Ga0307507_10008918_pt1 | contig 13627 bp, 12 predicted proteins | sample 7_EM_MG_FD_207223 | JGI IMG/M metagenome (GOLD analysis project Ga0307507, IMG submission 207223) | Populus trichocarpa ectomycorrhiza microbial communities from riparian zone in the Pacific Northwest, United States - 7_EM | ecosystem: Host-associated > Plants > Roots > Unclassified | place...
ATTTTCTTTAAATGTATTCGTTTTGCCCCCACTTCTTTTTAGTTTATCTTATTTTCTTTAATTTAATCCAACCCTCAACATTTTCGGGTTGATTTATATTGTCTCGAAATATTTCGTCCATAAACTTGTATCCAAAAATTTCTAAATTCCCGTTTTTATTTAACCATATGCATGAATTTCTTCACTTTTATTTCTTATGTAGTTAGTTTGTAATCTAAGCAACCTTTATTTTTCCCCGGGGTTTACAACAAGTTACACAACTAATACTTTTGTTTATCCTGACCTCATGTAATTTCACAACATAACATCCTTATAAGAAGAATACCACATACATATATTCATACATATCACATCTACATGTTCACACATACACATCCATGTTTCATTTCAATTTTTCATTACAAGTCTTTACAAAAGGGGTCGGACGACTAATTGAGCGATTAGCTCGTCTGTTCATACATAATTCATATCACCTATAACATGCGAATATACAATTCTTTTCAAAATGTGTGAGTCGTGAAACGAATTTCCTTACACACCATGGTGGTATGATGTCCCTATTATAGCACAAGATAATTTGAAGCATTATAAGAAATTTAAAAACATAATAAAGCAATATCAACGTTACATTTCATTCATGAACCAAAGATAATAATTCTTTTATTTTCTTCTTACTTATATAAATACCACCCTTAATAATTTTTCAATTACCGTGACTAATTACAATACTCAAACCCGATCATCCATCTCGAATACCATTAACCGAACTAACGTTATTCTCTGTTTGAAGCATAACAATCGTAATTCTTTCATTTCTTATATGCATTGTACATCTCTTATTATTTTGTTAAGTGTATTTTTCTCACTCACACACCCCAATCTCTCCATAGGAGTTGTGTGGCAGAAGTTTAACATCGGTCGGGGTTAATTACTTCACTTTAACCCCGTCATCCAACTTGGATACTTTTAGCCGTAGCTAATCGCAACATTTAAACTCTGCCATTCATCTAGGATGCCATTTACCAAAACTAATCATCAACCATAACCCGATCATCCATCTCGAATGCAATTAGTCGAAGTTAATTACCATGCGCAATTTGGTCATCCATCTCGGATGCTATTAGTTGAAGCTAATCAACACCCACAACCCAATTATTCATTTTGAATGTCATTAGCCAAGGCTAACCAGCAATCACAATCCGGTTGTCCATCTTGGATGCCATTAGCCAAAGCTAATCGGCAATCACAACCCGGTCATCCATCTCGGATGCCATTAACCAAGGCTAATCAATAATAACCCGGTCATTTATTTTGAATGTCATTAGCCCAAGTTAATCAACAATCACAATCAACATTCCATAATAGGTTTGACAATCGTGAGCAGCCCAATTTCATAACAACTCAATTAACAACTCATAATCGGTTTGTTATTCATCGCAACACAATAATATATATCCTCCTCAACAAGTCATTTCAGAACATTAGCAATTTCATCATCATTTCAACATTCATCAAGAACTCGATCAACATTTCATAGTCGTTACAACATCCGTCAAGAATTCACTTAAACATTTCATCATCATTACATCATTCATCAAGGATTCAATAATATATCGTCCATAAGTAAATCATTTCAAAGCATTAACATCATACGAGAAAAAGGTGGAAATTACCTACCTGTTCCACCCGTAAGGTGTCCTTGTCCTGACGAAGGTCCGATCCCGGACGCACCACCTAAAACATCAATGGCCACAAATCAGTACATTCATATTCAGTAATCACACACAACTTGTCATTACACATGTCTCAAGCATACACAAGTTCATGTTCTATTGTTCCACATATTACCATCACACAAAGCAATCATTTTAATCACCAGGCCATTTCAGATACATAATCTGCTGCATAATTTTGTTAGCGAAAACTTGTTTGTGACTGACAATAGAAATTCGGCAGCGAACACTGATTCGCTGCAGACAACACACTTCGACATTGACAACTACTTCACTGCAGACACTAGAATTCGACAGCGAAATAGTTTCGGCAACGAACACTCCTTCGCTGCAAACAAAAAAGTTTTCGCAGCAAACACTAATTCGCTGCAGACAACACAATTTCAGCAGCAAACTCTGATTCGCTTCTGATAACTCAATTCCAGCAGTGAACACTGGCTCGTTACAAACATCACAGTTTCGACAGCGAACACTGATTCGCCGTAAGCAACACCATTTCGACAGTGAACACTGCTTCGCTGCACACAACCAAATTTAGCAGCAAACTCTGATTCGCTACAGACAACAAAATTTCGGCAGTGAAAGCTAGTTCGCTGCAAACTCCAGAATTCAGCAGCAAATGGTGATTCGCTGCAGAAAACACAATTTTGGCAGCGAACACTGATTTTCTGCAGACAACATAATTTTAACAGCGAGCACTGGCTCGCTATAGATAAAACCATTTCAACAGCGAACACTAGTTCATTGCAGACAACACAGTTTCGGCAGCGAACACCGATTCGCTATAAGCAACACAATTTCAGCAGCAAAGCGAACACTGATTAGCTACAGACAACACAATTTTGACAGCAAACGCTAATTCGCTGCAGACAACACAATTTTGTTATTAGTTTCTAGCAAAGTCAACTGATTTTAGCTTAAACACACTCATGCAAATTCAATTCCAGCACATACTTTTTCAATTCCACCTGATTTTAAGGTTGTCTTCTTCTTTTTCTGCCCCAAAGTCCCAAGAACAAATGGAGATGTGGCATGGTTCATACCTCACAAATCTAAGTAGTTTTAGGAAAGAGGTTGACAATATTCTTCCCTTCTTCACTTGATTTTTCTTCTTCTTCTTCTTCTTCTTCTCCCCTCTCGATTTCTCCCCTTCAATCAGCTTCCCACCAGTTCTAGACTCCCTCTCCTTCCATGTTTGCAGGTGTTCAACCCTCCCTCTAGCTCTCCCTTCTCTGTCACATGCCTAAGGAGGCACATGCAACAGAGTTTGTTGAGCTCTCTTGGGAAAGGAGGAAAAGACAGGAGCATGGAGCTCATTTTGGGAAGAGGGAAGGGGGGAAAAAGCATGGAGCTCATTTTGGGAAGAGTGAAGAGTCACCTTTTCTCTCTCCTTGTATTAATAGCCCCTAAAAGTGTGCTGGAGTGTTTAGGCGCTGGACCAAGGCTGTCCTTATCCCTCTTTTGTGTTATCTTAGGTTGGTTACTATTCTCATTCTCTCCTAGGATAGGGCGGTCCAACACCAATTTTTGTTAGGTTTTACAATGTCGCTGTCAATTCAGAAATCGGTAGCGAAACTATGTCGTTACCAATTCTGAAATCAACAGCCAAAAACTGTTTCAATGTCGATTCAAAAATCAGAAGCCAAAATGTGCCACTGTTGATTTAGAAATCGACAGCAAAAACTTTGTCGCTGCTGATTCTGAAATCGGCAGCCAAAAACTTTATCGCTGCCAATTCTGAAATCAGCAGCCAAAATCGGCAGCAATGATGGAGTCATTTTTTGTTGTACTTTTTTTTGGGTGTTTACATTAATGAACTTGTATGAAATGTGAGATGAAATGATAGAATGCATGGATTGTGACCTTGTTGAACTCCTAGGAACACACTTGTGCTGAAACAGAATTCATGTTGATGTTAATGATTTGATTTTGTTATATGATTGATAAATTTGCATGGTTATGAACCAAATGAATGAAGGTATGGTTGTAGCATGTGGTTGTGGATATACTTATGATTAAAAAATGATGAATTGCACATATACGAATTACAGAGAAATGGACAACAATGTCCGGCCATAAAAAAAAAAGAACCATAAAATGATATGTCATGATGAACACCGTAGGAAAAACAAGTCATATGGCAGAAATGAAACCCTTGTGTAGTATAAAATTGATATTAAATTGTGTTAATATGTTTGTCATGGTGCCATTTAAAACATAATATGAATGTGTGTGGCAACTCTAGGTTTCAGCCTTGAGGTGATGATTAGGGGATTCTTTGGAAGAATATACATGTTGAGTTTTGGTTGTGCATTGTTGATGGTCTTGTGATAAAATTTGAACGTGATTGATTTTTCTATATGTTCAAACTTGGTTGGGGGTGAGCTATAAAAGGGGAAAGCCTAGCGTAGACCTCATGTTTAGCCCAGGGAAAAAGTAAAAACCAAAAGTGACTCAATCGTTGTTGATGATTTCTGAATCGACAGCGACACGGGTTGCGTTGACGATTTCTGGTTTAGCAACAATGCAATTATCGTCAACAATTTCTAAGTCAACAGTAAATTATGTGCGCTAATGATTTTACGAGCCAACAGTAAAACTGAATCACATTGATGATTTCTGGGTCGGTAACGATATAGTTTTCATCAACGATTTCTGAGTCAACAGTAAATTATGTGTGTTGACGATTTTATGCGCCAATAGTATAACTGAATCGCGTTGATGATTCCTAGGTTGGCAATGATGAATTTTTGTTAGCGATTTCTAAGCCAACAATGAATGTATTCATTGACGATTCCAGGCATCAGCCGTGAAAGTAGTTTTTGCTGACGATTTCTGTGTCACCTGCGAATTAGTTTTCGCTAATGATTTCTGTGTGACCAGTGACCTAGTTTTAGCTGATGATTTATGTGTCACTGGCAACCCAATTTTTGTTGTCGACTTTCTATGACAGCAGCGGCTTAGTTCATTGATGAATTCCATATCAGAGATGATTTAATGCTTGTAATGATTTCATTGTCGGTTTGATCTAAGTCACTACGAAACTCAAGAATTAAACACTAGAACGCCCATGAGTGGCCATGTTTAATATGAAGAGAAGTGTTTGATATGATGATGTTCATTGAATGATTGTATAATGTGTGGAACACTTGAATGTGAACATGTGTATTCTTGGGATATGTATGGTGATGATTATATGGTTACTTGATATGAGTATGCTGATTATAATCATTTGATATGTTAGGTGATACGACCAAGATCAGAATTTTGACCGAACAAGGGCACTCCACAAGAGGAACAAGTAGGTGGTTTCCATCCTCTCCTAGCATAATATAAATTCTCTAAATTAATTCATTACGAATGATTTAGTACTATCTTGTGATAAATAAAAAATTACTTATAGAACATTTGATTGAGTATGATGATTAGTTTCAGCTAATGGCATCCTAGATGGATGGTCAGGTTGATTATGAGGATTAATGTAAACACTCAATCAAAAAAAGTAGTTTTCATTGACAATTTCTGAGTTAGCCAAAACTAATCAATCATTTGTCCCGATCATCCATTTGGATGCCATTAGCTGAAGCTAATCATTTATTCATTCTGGTCATCCACTTAGGATGCCATTAGTCGAAGCTAATCAATCATCTATCCCGGTCATCCATTCGAATACCATTAGCCGAAGCTAATCAATCATTTGTCCCGGTCATCCATTTAGATGCCATTAGCCGAAGCTAATCATTTGTTCATCCCAATCATTCATTGTGGATGCCATTAGCCGGAGCTAATCAATCATTTATCTCGGTCATCCATTTGGATGCCATTAGCCGAAGCTAATCAATCATTTGTCCCGGTCATCCATTCGGATGCCATTAGCCGAAGCTAATCATTTATTCATCTCGGTCATCCACTTAGGATGCCATTAGCCGAAGCTAATCATTTGTAAGTCCCGGTCATCCACCTAGGATGCCATTAGTAAGTCCCGACCATCCACCTCAAATGGGTCATTTTAGAACACTAACATTTTCGTCATTGTTTCAACATTCATTAAGAACTCGATCGACATTTCATAGTCGTTTCGACAATCATCAATAATTCAATCAAACACTTCATCGTCGTTTCATCATTCAACAAGGATTTAATAAAATATTATCATAAGTAAATCATTTCAAAACATAAACATCATACGAGAAAAAGGTGGAAACCACCTACCTGCTCCACTTGTGGGTTGTCCTCGTCCTGGTGATGGTCCGATCCTGGTCTGATCCTGGCCACACTACCTAAGACATCAATGGTCACAAATCAGTACATTTGCATCTTTAAATCACATTCATCACCATACTTATTTAATGAGTCCATATGTACACATTCAAGCGTTCCACATTTTACACAATAATACAATGAAATTGTTACAAGCATTTAAGTCATTTCTGCCCGGGGGTTTATTGCAGAAAATTGGCAGCGAAACTGATTCGTCGTTGGCCACACAATTCAGCAGCAAAAACTTATACAATGTAGGTTGTACAGTTCGACAGCGAAAACTGGTTCGCTGCAGGCTGCACACTTTGGCAGCGAAAACTGGTTCGCTACCAGCCTCACAATTCGGCAGCGAAAACTGTTTCACAACAGTCATCACAATTTCGGCAGCAAACACGCTTTTGGTAGCGAATGCTAATTCGCTACAGGTAACTCAATTTCGGCAGCAAATCACACTTCTACTACAAACAACACAACTTCGGCAGCGAACGCAGATTCGCTGTGGAATACACAATTTGGCAGCGAACACCTGATTCGCTGCGGACAACACAAGTTTGGCAGCGAACACCTGATTCGCTGCGGACAACACAAGTTTGGCAGCGAACACCTAATTCGCTGTGGAATACACAAGTTCGGAAGCGAACACCTGATTCGCTACGGAGGACACAACTTCAGCAGCGAACACCTGATTCGCTGCGGACGACACAAGTTCGGCAGCGAACACCTGATTCGCTGCGGACGACACACGTTCGACAGCGAACACCTGATTCGCTTCGGACGACATAGTTTCGACAGCGAATGCCTGATTCGCTGCCAACAACACAGATTTGGCAGCGAACACCTGATTCGCTGTGGAATACACAATTCGACAGCGAACACCTGATTCGCTACTGACAACACAAATTTGGCAGCGAACTCCTGATTCACTATGGAATACACAATTCGACAGGAAACACTTGATTTGCTACTGACAACACAAATTCAGCAGGGAACACCTAATTCGCTACTGACAACACAAATTCAGCAGGGAACACCTGATTCGCTGCGGAATACACAATTCGGCAGCGAACGTTTTCACTTTTGGCTATGGACTACACAACTTCATTTAGCAAGGTTTTTCTGAATTCATTCATTCCATGTTTTCACTTACATTATAGTAATACATCAACACCATCACGAGCAATTTCATAATTCATAAGTGTTCATTTTTGGTCATGGACTTAATTCCCTTAAGCTGTTCGTCATAGTGAATTCTCTCATTGTTCCCTCAATCCTTATGGCTGGACATTGCTGCCCATTACACTTAGCTACACCTGCAAATCATCATATTTCTCACAAGTATAATCACAATCACAATTCACAATTCATTCTCCATATTCACAATTACACGTGTTCATTCATTAAACAAACCAAACCAAAGCATTATATGGTGTGGTTCCTGTTTCAGCTGCAGCATGCTTTCAAAATTCATTCCACCACCTTTCTATATAATTTCATCAATCAAATATGCATAATTTACATCATCAACACAAGTATGATTCTATTATTGATTCAAAAATGTTCCTAGAAGTCTCACGAGATCATCATCCATGCATTTTGTCACTTTAATTCATAATTTGTCCAGCCCTCACCATGGTCGACCCTCCCCTAGGTTTATGCATTTAAAATCATTCATGTATCTTGAGTAAGGGTCTGTGCATGTGTTCATTCATCTTTTATTCTACATAGGTCTGTCCACTTAGTTAAGATTCCTTGAGTTAAGGTGCAAGAACACCACCCCTTTCATTTTCGAGTTTTCTTTCATTTCCCTTTTGTCTGAAATATGGGGTAACAGCCAGCCAAGAGAAGGATATTGGTCTTACCTCATGTTTTTAGACAGTCTTTGAGCAGGTCTTGGTGGTATGGTTCTTCCCTCAAGTCTCGGTTTTTTGCCCTTCTTCCTCTGCTGTTGTTTCTAGCCGGCCCTAGGCTCCCTTTTTTTCCATGATTTCGGCTGTTCAACGTTCCCTCTCCCTCTCCCTTCTCTCTTATGCCCAAGGAGGGCACATGCAGCTGGGGTTTGGTCAAGTTTTTCTTTGGAAAGGGGAAGAGAAGAAAGGGCATGCTACTAGGCACATGCAGTAGAGTGGTTGAGCTCTTTTTGGGAAGGAGGAAAGAACAAGAGCATGCAGCTCATTTTGGGAAGAGGGAAGGGGACAAGAGCATGCAACTTGTTTGGGGAAGAGTGTCCCTCTCTCTCTAGCTCATTTTGGGAAGAGGGAAGGGGACAAGAGCATGCAACTCGTTTGGAGAAGAGTGTCCCTCTCTCTCTCTCTCCTTGCTGCATTTATACCCCTCTTAAATGAAAAAAGAGGGTGTTTGGACGTTGGACCAAGGTTGTTCTAATCCCCCTTTTGGGTTATCCTTGAGCTAGTTTCCATTCCCCTTCTGCCCTAGAATAGGTCGGTCCAACAATAATTTTTTTTGTTAGGTTTTACAGTGTCGCTGTCGATTCAGAAATCGGCAGCCATAAACTGTGGCACTGCCGATTCAGAAATCGGTAGCGAGAATTGCGCCGCTGCCGATTCATAAATCGACAGCCAAACTGTGCCGCTGTCGATTCAGAAATCGACAGCCAACTATGTTGCTGCCGATTCAGAGATCGACAACCAAAAACTGAGGCGTTGTCGATTCAGAGATGGGCGGCCAAAAATTTTGCCGCTGCTGATTCATAAATCGACAGCAAAAAAATACACCGTTGCCGATTCAGAAATCGACAGCCAAAAACTGCGTTGCTGTCTATTTAGAAATCGGCAGCGAGAACTGCGCCACTATCGACCCATAAATCGAAAGCCAAACTGTGCCGCTGCCAATTCAGAAATCAGCAGCCAACTGGGCCGCTGCCGATTCAGAGATCGGCAGCCAAAAACTGCGTCGCTGCCGATTCAGAAATCAGCAATGAGAACTGCACCAGTACCGACTCATAAATTACCAGCCAAACTGTGTCGCTGCCGATTCAGAGATCGGCAGCCAAAAACTTTGCCGCTGCCGATTCAGAGAACGGCAGCCACAAACTGCGTCGCTGCCAATTCTGAAATCGGCAATGATGGTGGAGTCATTTCGGTTTACTTCTTCTTTTTTGGGGGGTGTTTTCAAAAACCGAAAGTAGAAGGGAAGAAAAATTGTTAAATCCCTTCCTAAAGCTGTTGAAAACTGTGAGCTATGAACCAAAGCCCTTCTCCACTGGTTCTTATGACTTTGGGACCAAAAGGAAGAAGAAAACCCCAAGTAAATGGCCTAGAATTCTTACACCAGCTGCTAAGGAAATCTAGACTAGAAAGAGGGATGAAAATGGGGTTGAATGGGGACCTAATTCCAAAACATGTAACAAAAAAAATGGATAATTTTGAATACACAAACTGAAAAGAAGGGTCGGCTATAGTAAGGGCTGGACTGAATGCAAATGTTATGTGACATTATGCATAGATTGTGACCTTGTAAGAACCTTATGTTATGCTGGAATCAAAACAAAAAGTATATTGGTGCTAATGACGTGAATTCTGGTTGTGTTTGAAGAAATTGTGTGATAATATGTTAGAATGATGTTATGTGCAGGGTTGTGTTATCATTGAACCTTAAAATGCATGTTAGAGCTGAAAACAGAAACCATATTATATTGATGCCCAAATTTTGTTGTGATTAACAAAATTGCATGGTTATGAACCAAGTGAATGAAGGTATATTTGTAGCATGTTATTGTGATAAAAATGACAAATTTTATGTGTAAATTAGGGGCCAGTGGACAACAATGTCCGCCCAAAGGGAAGAAGGGGAAACAATGAAGGGACCTTGCATGATCCTTAGAGGGATAAGACATAGGATGGAAATGATATCCTTGTATGATGTGCATTGATTAGTAGGTTATGTTGATGGATTTCGCATGATGGAACTGAAAAACATTGAAGGTATGATGGTGTGTACTGACGATTTATGTGTCAGTCGTAAATCATATACGCTGATGATTTCGGCATCAACTGTGAAATTGTGTTGCGTTGACGATTTCTAAGTTGGTAATGACTCGGTTTTCATAAACGATTTCTGGGTCAGTCGCAAATCATATGCACTGATGATTTCAGTGTCAGCTGTGAAAATTATGTGGCATTGATGATTTCTAAGTCGGCAGTGACTCAGTTTTCTTCAACGATTTTTGAGTCAGCAGTAGCCTATGTGCGTTGGCGATTTCTGCCAAATTTTGTGTCACCAACGAATTAGTGTTCACTATCGAATTCTGTGTCGCCAGTGAATCAGTCTTCGCTGTTGAATTGTTGTGTCAGCAGCGAATTAGTTTTCGCCATTGAATTGTTGTGTCAGCAACGAATCAGTTTTCACTGCCGAATGTTGTGTCGCCAGTGAATCAGTCTCGCTACCGAATCCTATGTCCTTAACGAATCAGGTTTCTCTGTCGATTTTTTGTGACAGACTTCCATGTCAAAAATGACTTAAATGCTTCATGGTATGATGGTGTAATATGTGAAACACTTGAATGTGAATATGTGTATTATTGGAATATGTATGGTGACGAGTTATGTGATTATCAAACACAAATGTGCTGATTTTATGATCTTTGATGTGTTAAGTGGTGCGACCGGGATTAGACCTACGATCGGATAAGGACACCCCACGAGAGGAGTAGTTAGGTGGCTTTCACCGCTTCTAGCATAACGTTAATTCCCCGAAGTGAATTTGTTATGAAGTGTCTTTTATTGTGTTATAGCTTGTACTAAACTATTATGGAATGTTTGTACGGATATCACGAAAGATCTACTATTTTGATATAATGAATGTTAAATGGTTACAAAACATTTTTACGAGTACTGTGAAAGATTTTATTTGTGTTATAATGAATGCTAAACTGTTATAGAATGTTTGTACGAGTATTAGTAAGGGACTATCATTGTGTTATAATGTATGCAAATCTATTTTGGAATGTTCGTACAAGCATGACAAAGTATCTACTATTGTGTTATAAGGAATGTTAAATTGATATGAAATGTTTGTACGAGTAATATGAATGATCTACTATTGTGATAAAATGAATACTAAACTGTTATAGAATGTTCAATGAGTATTATGATTAGCTTCGGTTAATGGCATCCTAAGGGGATGGCCGGGATGAATTGATAATTAGCTTTAGCTAATGGCATCCGCGATGGATAGCCATGTTGTAAATCCCGGGAAAAATCAAGGCTGGATTAAATTAAAGAAAATAAACTAAACTAAAAAGAAGTGGGGGCAAAACGAATACACTTAAGAAAATGGGGCCTAAATGAAAATAATAATAATAATAAATAAATAAAAATCTGCAGCTATCATAAAGAAAGAAAAGAGGGAGTTTTTGTATCCATTTTTTTTACAAATCAAGAGAGAAACACAAAAAATTCCAAGAACCCATCCAAGATTAAGGGTTATTCGTAGAATAAACATTGGTGGGCAAGGGATTAACAAGAAAATTTGAACAAGAAGAGATGAGGGGAGGGCCAGCTGTCATTAGAAAGAAAAGGAGGGAGTTGAAGATTGAAACCTTGATTCGTACCGGGTAAGGTGTTCTAAACATGGTTTTATGAGTTGTTTCAAAGTTGATTATAAATTGATGTCTGGATGTTGAATTATAGTTAGGGTTCTTAGACTTGAATTTAGAGAAAATATACGAGTCGCTGAATTAAATAACTTCAGGTGTTGTGTGTATTAAGGTTGACGAATCTGGACAGTTTCGTCTCTTCAATTTCAGAGGGATTTCGGGTAGGAGGATGGAGGAATAAGGATCAGGTTCCTCATAGAAATTGTAGTTTTAGATGTCGACTAACTAAGAAAATTGGTCTTGCTTAATTTGGAGTTATAGAACTCCAGCTATAGGTCACCAACCGATACTGCATCACGACAGACCTTGTAGGGTAATAGGTCTGGTTCGTTGATAAACAATTTTAACTGCCTTGGAGGCAGATCTGGGTTCTCCTTCCTGCAGAGAACTTATAGCCTTATGTCTTAGCTTCTAACGAGACTAATCTCGCTTGAAACGAAGTTCTATAACTCTAGATACAATTAAACATCTGAGGAGAAGTTGGACAGTAACAGTTCAAATGTCTAGACAGTAACAGTTCAAAACAAGACAGTAACGGTTCAAAAATAAGACAGTAACAGTTCAAATGTCTAGACAGTAACAGTTGGACAGTAAGAGTTCAAATGTCTAGACAATAATAGTTCAAAACAAGACAGTGACGGTTCAAAAACAAGACAGTAACAGTTCAAATGTCTAGATAGTAACAGTTGGACAGTAACAGTTCGAATGTCTAGACAGTAACAGTTTAAAACAAGATAGTGACGGTTCAAAAACAAGACAGTAACAGTTTAAATGTCTAGACAGTAACAGTTCAAATGTCTAGACAGTAATAGTTCAAAACAAGACAGTAACAGTTCAAAAAACAAGATAGTAACGGTTCAAATGTCTAGACAGTAACAGTTGGACAGTAACAAATCAAATGCTTAGACAGTAATAGTTCAAAACAAGACAGTAACGGTTCAAAACAAAACAGTAACAGTTGGACAATAACAGTCCAAATATAAAGAAAGAAATGATAACTATGGCTGGACAAATAACGACAATATTAATGGGTGAAATGAGAAAAACATAAAATATTTAAGAAATGACTGAAAGAAAGACTTATTGATTGTTGATATGGTTACTATAAAACATATCCTGGGTGAGGAAAATTTATGAGATAAACCTGTGATTTACAGGAGGGACCACAGGTGTGGTGCAACAGCAACAGCAGGGGAGCACAAGTAGAGCTTCTATTGCAGGTAGGTGAATCACACCTATACTTTCTAAGTTAAATTCCATGATTTAATATGTATTATCGATGTGAAATGTGAATTACTGAATGTACGTGTAATCAAGGTGAAAGGTTGTTGTGTGAATTACCGAGTGGTGAAATCATCGTTGACAAACGAAATATGAAAAGTGTGATTTGAGGCATGAACTAGCATACATTTAGTGTATGTTACGATCCCGGGTAAGGGGATCGAGCATGTATTGACTAGCATACATTTAGTGTATGTTAAGATCTCAGGTAAGGGGATCGAGCATGTATTGTCTAACATACATTTAGAGTATGTTGAGATCCCGGGTAAGGAGATTGAGCATGTATTGTCTAACATACATTTAGAGTATGTTAGGATTCCAGGAGAGGAGATCACCATGTAATGGCTAGCATACATTTAATGTATGTTAGGATCTCAGGTAAGAAGATCACCTTGCATCAACTACTACGGGACATACATTTAGAGTATGTTAAGATCCCGGGTAAGGGGATCGAGCATGTATTGTCTAACATACATTTAGAGTATGTTAGGATTCCGGGAGAGGGGATCACCATGTAATGGCTAGCATACATTTAATGTATGTTAGGATCTCAGGTAAGAAGATCACCTTGCATCGACTACTACGAGGTGATGATGATGATACTAGTGAAATTGGTATCGGTAATATGTTACGCAAAAATAATCATGGTTGATCTTATAAAGTCGGAAATGGAGGTTGATGATGGAAGAGGGAACGATTATTAATAGTTGAATAAGGAAGAGATTCTAATGAAAAACCA
>Ga0307507_10008919_pt1 | contig 13626 bp, 12 predicted proteins | sample 7_EM_MG_FD_207223 | JGI IMG/M metagenome (GOLD analysis project Ga0307507, IMG submission 207223) | Populus trichocarpa ectomycorrhiza microbial communities from riparian zone in the Pacific Northwest, United States - 7_EM | ecosystem: Host-associated > Plants > Roots > Unclassified | place...
AGCTTTTAGATTATCCGTGCTTAGCACACTGCCGGTACCCGAAACCAAATGGTAAACCCGCGCACACCTCGATGTGCCAACCGCTAGTTAACTAGCGCAGTCTAAATATCGAATGCTATTACAGAAGTTAATAATCGATCTCTTAGTATCTATTTCCATGTCTGTATACAAGTACCAAGGATTAAGTTTTAGTTCCTCGGGAACTTTTGTCTGGTCCGTTTGCGAAGACCACTTCGGTTTCCGGTTAGTTGTTGAAAGTTACTTGTGGTCTTGTATTTTAGTGGGGCAGGTAAGGCAGACGAGGCAGAGAAGCCCACAGAAAGCCGAAGAGAATATTTAAATTAAAAAAGAGAAAAAAAGTTTTAGCACAGGACAGATTATTCTGCAGGTCAACCTGGGTTAACTACGGATATGTGAAAACATATTCCCGAGTACTGTACGGCACAAGGGTAGGGGCTATTAACTGGAAGAGACAGGGATATGTTTGGCTGATTAACCTGAGGTAACTGTTCAATCGCCTCTTACAAGACCCTGTGCTAGGCCATTAACTATTTAAAGTACCGCAAAAAAACTCAGTAAATCTGCCATCTCGGATCGGTCCCTAATCTCCACGCTGGATTTCAGTACCTGGTGTTCGCTATTCCCTTAACACACAGTGCTAAACCTTAGGTGAATGATAATGCAATGGTAATAATAATCCGGCTTCCATAATAAATTCCCTGGGTAATAGACCTTGCTCACTGCGCACACCACCATCCACCCCATTACCCTATTGTGGTCTGGTAGGGTAATTTAAATTGCGCAATCCGACAGGAGATTTACAGAGTTTTTCCGGTATTCGGAACACAGCTTAAATAAGCTATTCCCCACCTAGGAAACGCTACTCCATCTTGCGGTGTTTCTTCTCGGATTGCGGGGGGCTGGGGGCTTGACCGACGATGATCATGAAATTCGCGACCTCTACCGATGACGAATATCCCTATAGATTACAGCCTTAGCCCAAGATAGGTTTAGCTTAATGGTAACGGGGTTGCGGAAGCCAGACAAGCCGATCCAACACAGCCGAGTCGTTCAGGCTATACCGTGTCAGCAAGGCGCAACAGTCTTCACCGTCGTCGCGACGAAACTGGGGTTGCACAAAATTACTTGTCATTGATCCCTGTTCGTCACAAACCCAGTTTCGTCCCGACTACCGTACGATGAAGGCTGTACGAAGGTATAGTGCCGGACAACCAAAACCTGCCCTCCACCCAAAGTCCCCAGAAAATCAAGGCGTGCGGAATTATCGGCCACCAGGAAAAAACTTTAAAAATAATTCCTCTGGTAATTAATTCTATAGATAATCCCTTTTCCAAACCTCTAATGGGTCCTATTTTATTCTCATTTCTTTGGTGAATCCAAAATTGTTGATTGAAATCCTGTTGCAGAGGGCTGTTTGATAAAGTTGGGCAACATCTTCAATTCTGACTCCAACCACAACAATGACTTCCTGTATGACTTTATGTGAAATCCAAAACCATGGACTAGTTCTAATTTATTGTTTAAACAATTCTACCAGAGGAAATTTTATTATACCTTCTCAAGAAGAAACTATTCCTAATTTGGAAATTTTGGATCACTTGGCCACCAGGGCAGGTTTTGGTTGTCCGGCACCATACAACATGTAAGTTTTGAATATTTTACTAGCAGGGGGTGTTGCGATAGCAGGGGCCAAGGCAGCAAATTGGGTATAAGAACAGCGAATTGGGTATAGTGGCTGCCCAATTCACTTCCTCACCCCTGCTAGCGCAACACCCCCTGCTAGTAAAATATTCAAAACTTACGTGCTGTACCTTCGTAGTCTTTCTCAGAAACTTTTGTATCTAAATCCGGAGATTAGCGACCTACAGAGATAACGAATTTCAATAATTTTTACAGTATTAATTTCTACTACGTTTTCTACCATGCATTTACATTTTATCTCCGTTTTTTGACCTTCACGACAGTGGGGTTGATTGGAGAGTGCTGTTGTCATGGCCGAAGTTTTTCCTGTTTGCTGATGTGCGGTTAATTTTGATGGGGCACAATAGTCCAGAATTGCCCACTTTACAAGAGGGGTGGAATAGCGGAGGGTTGCTCACCCCCCCCCCGAGACACAAAAAAAAAAAAAAACCACCTTGAGTGACACAAAAGAAGAAAAAACACTGCCCCCGAGTGATAAAAAATAAAAAATTAATGTAAAAAAGAAGCACAACCCCCGAGAGAGACACAAAAAAGAAAAGAAAAAAACAAACAACGCCCTGGGCAGAGAGGTGACAACTCTAATAACGGAGCGCACGGTTCGATTACCGGCATTCGATGGTTTTTATTTTTCATTTTTTTTAATCTAAAGTTGCGTGTCAACCAAGCACCCATCCAAAAGCGAACGAGTTTTGCTGCCTTCTTTGGAGCCAAGGGACTGTGTCAACCAACCACATAATACCCACAAACAGCCAAACCAATAACACTCGAGTAATGAGGTTTTGCTGCCTTCTTTGAAGACCCAGGGAATTGTATATTTTGTGCGAAGCTCAACGTGCGAAGCGGAAAGTGCGAAGCGCACTTATCCCCCCCCCCCCGTACACACCCGAATATGGCTTTTTGTGTGCTGAGGGAGGGACCCCCTCCCTATGAGTTTTACACCATTGTTATAATGGAGGTAGGGAGCAAATGGAAAACATAAGCTTGCTTATCTTTTCAGCAGAATTTACGTCTCTCCGCTTAATTCACAAACCTTCCCTCCTCTCCTCCTACAAGCCGCTATCGTTCTAGCCGAGCATTTCCACTTTCTCAGAAAAATTACAGATTTGAAGAACCACGAATCGGAGGCATGGATGAGGCTCAATCAGATTTGATTGTTTGGTATAAACTCGAGACCGAGTTCTTTCAGGATCATGTTAGACACACAAAATATGTCGGGAAAGCGAAAAACAGGAATGAGAAAGTACAGGAAGATTGGAGCAATTGTGGAGAACTTGGAAGAGGAGGCTTTGGGGTCGTCCATAAGCAGATCGAAGAAACTACAGGTCGCTGTCGCGCAGTCAAGGCAGTTGGTAAGAGGCTATATCCCAAGGCGGATTATTCTAGGGAGCTTCTTGTGATGGCCATATTAGCAAAAGTATGTAGTCTCACTCCGAAGCAATTCACCTGAGTTTACAACTCCTCCGAGTTATTGTCGTTGTAGTCTAATAGTCAATTTTGTCAGCGTCCATCGTTATTTGTCGAGTTCCTAGGATGGTTTGAGGAGCCCGAGACTCTGTATATTGCAATGGAATATCTCGAGAAGGGCGATCTTACCAAGCATATCGGTACGCCGCTACCACAAGAAACTGTTCAAAATATTTCAAAGCAGGTACTCGAGGGCATCAAAGTGATGCATCAACAGGGAATAGCTCATCGGGATCTAAAGCCTGCGGTATGGTCTTTCCGACCAAACCCCACTTAACAGTGTTACCGAATACTGACAAATGCATAGAACATTTTTGTAGTATCTATGTCTCCCGTGTGGGTCAAACTTGGGGATTTCGGAGTGTCGAAGAGAGTCTTGGCTCAAGCTACCTCAAGCTTTCACACCCAGGTGGCAACTCCAGTGTACAGCGCTCCTGAGGTTCTAGGGCTGGATTCCAATAGCGAAACCTCGGACTACACGAATTCCGTTGATATTTGGTCACTCGGATGTGTGATATATGAGTTATTTGTAGGGACAAAGTTATTTGGTTCGGAGGGCCAAGTATCCCGTTATTACTTCGGTAAATGGCCCTTTCCCGAAGATACACTCAAAAGGTTATCACCTCCGATAGACTATCTCGGAATTTCATTACTAAAGTCCATGCTCATAATACAACCGGAGGATCGCCCTACCGCGGCAGATGCACTGAGCCATGGGTGGTTGGCCTTCCTTCAAAGTGAGAAGGAAGATAATGGAGACAATGAGGATGAGAGGCGACAGAGTCGTGATGAGAGCGCTCTGAGCGGGAAGCGGAAAAACAGACAAACTACACCTGATAGACCGAAGAAAAAAAGAACAGAAAGAAACCCGATTACACAGGACGGCGCAAGCCGCCTCCGGCGGGGTGCGGCCTCAGTGGTAAATGCCGGATCGCAAATAGGTACCGACCCCACTATCCCGGAAAGCCTACCCGACACCCCCATGGCGACACCACCAGATGCAACCTCCACCAAAATCCCGGTAGTCCAGATGGCACCCCTAACACGAGAATTGATACCCCACAATTTCCGGGGCACTCATTCAAAGTGCCCCAAAGTACTAGGAGAAAAGCAGATACATGATATTTCACAAACATACCACCAAGGTAGCATCCCGATTCCCGAATACCAAACTTCCCCTACTCACCAACCGTGTTGCTAACAAGAATCGGACGCCAAACCCTAGACCATCCGCAAACGATCCCTCAAGGCCCAACTCTTACCGTGGAAATAGTTTTCAATCCCCCACAAGGGCAAATGACCCGACGCAACACATACCAAAGAAGACGCACAAAGCCCCCACTTCCACCCCTGATAAACCTCCGTCAAGAATTACCTACTGGTGAACCTAAACTGCCTGGCAGTGTAGGTTCGGGTAAGACGGTTCGGAAAATTCAGCCGACAAAACCCCTTGCTCGGAGTAGAAGAGACGGTAAAAACCAAAATGGAGAAACCATTAATCCGATGCAAAATCCGAACACCAGGCGAAACTTTAAAGCAGGACAGCCCCTAGATGCCAAGCCAACTCCTAATCGCGGCCGGAATCCTAACTAGAACCCCAGAACACGCCAAGACGCGAACTAGAATCATCACGCCTGTTGGAACCCTACCACTTGAAGAAATCGAAATCTTAGACGGAACTTAATCCACCAGCAGCCAAACACAGACCGGGCTAAGGAAACGATGCCTATGCTAGGAGTGGATGATATTTAGGCAAGCGGAGCGATAGGCAACTCACCAAGAAGGACCGGGTCGTTCTTTCGGAAGTGTCCTGATATTGGAAAATTGGTTAGGATTGCATGACTCATGTTATATGTTTAGATTTCGGCTATGGGATTTATACTTCGATTTTGAGGAACTGGAGTTGGAAGGGTTGTAGATAAATAGGGATTCGTTATGTGTATCAAAGGTTTATTAGTTAAATCCGCGTGAAGACTTATCTATTGCTAATGGAGAAGAAATTTTTTTATCGGCATCCGTATTTTCCTTGAAAATCCTATGAGGCGTTATTCTCCTCTGCTTTACTTCTAGAGATATATTCAAGGAGTTACACTAGTAGTCTCTATCGTGCCCATAAAAATAGGCGAGCGACCGGTAGGAATCAACTGCCAGTAATATTTTCTAACCGTAACCTTAAGATTTCCTCCCCGGCTTACCAAGTATCCCTGTCCGTCGCCCATCTAGTTTCGCCGGGTACGGCTAAGACTGTAACCCGCATTTCACGGGTTTGTTTGTGGAGGGGTGGGCTGTTTTATGCCGGCCCCGGAACCGTATACTCGAGTATCTGGTACCCGTTTTCCTATTAGGAGGTCAAAATAAAGTGTGGCTTAAGATGACGCAAAATTTGGAAAGAGCGCCCACACTAAAAGTCCGCCCCCACCCCCCGCCAGCCCTAAAAAGGAAACTTTACTTTATTATGAAGATATAATATTCGGAGGAATTAGAGAGATTAAAATAGAGTTTATTCGTTTCTATTTACTCTTCACTTTTAACTATAGATGATCCCTTTTCATTTACATCACTAGCATCCTTTTCGTCCATTCCACCATGCTCATTACCATTAGGCTCAGGGTTCCGAACTGTCCAGTTCGTTCGTCTTGGAGATGAGGCCAGACGGACCGCCGGTGGTAGTCCGTCTTTTGTTGAGTCCATGGACGGAATAGGGCTGCTGGAGGTAGGACCGGAGGCCCTTTGGAGTTTTTCTGTTATGTCTCTTCGGCTGGTATATTCCGAACATTCAAGTTCATGAGTTCATCTCACTCATAGTTTATGATCCGAGAAATCATGGGTCATATACATAGCAATAAGCAAGGAAGAATACATCTTTAAGAAATAAAATAGCTAAAAGTCTTTACCAAATTAGAAACACGGATCCGAGAGGGTCAATTGAGTTTCCGGGTAACTCTTCTAGAAAATTCCAGACATTGTGTTGCGAGTCAACTTCGGTTGCGTCCGCCCTTTGACTTTGTTGCAACGCGATATCACCACTATAGTTAAAAAAAGCAAAAGACTTAGAGAAGTATTTGGAAGAGAAAATAAGGCTCGTAGCGGAATGAATGGTTCAGTTTTATCTTAATCCTAGGAACGCTTGATGATCTATTTAACTTTCTTACCTTTCTTGCCGGAATATCGTTTACTGTGTCGGTTACAAGTCATCATCATATATCACTTGTAGCTTGTCCGCAGCCCCCTATTCAAAATATTCGATGCGGAGGTAATTATTAACGCTAAAGGTTTTGCGCGGCGGAGTGGAACTGCGTCAGTGGAGACACAAAGTTTGTATTATGCAGAGATGAAGATTGTAATTGATTGTGTTAAGTTTATAAAAGGAATGACTTGAGGAAAGAAGTTAAGTGGAAGAAGGAAGTTGAGAGAGGAAGGAGAGGGAGGAAAGAAAGATAGGGGTGTGAAATATTTTTCATAGCTTGCTCGTCCCTTGACTAGTGGGTACGCGTACCAGTGCGGCCTTGTAGTGCGGGCACATCCCGCATCAAGTGCGGCCATAGCACTGTGATTTTCATCCCCGGCCCCGTCATCCGCCATCCCTGGCCGTCCCCTCATTTTTTTCCGCTTGTGCCCCACCATCATTCCTAATACCTGCTGCTTGTGTCACAGAATCCATCACTGATTTAAATGTTTGCCCCCCCAATCCCATGCGGCTTCTAGTACATGATTGGGCAACCAAGGCTCCAATCACCCCCACTGCCATGGTTGCCAGCAACAAAATTGCCTTTCCTTCTCTCATAGTAGCAAGAAAAGTGGTACCTCCAATACTGAGGTCTGTCACTCTACTAACAAAATAGTTTTCTCTCCCTCATATATATCTTTCCCTTATGCCGGAGGGCAAAATATCTATAAGTACGGTACCTGTGGTACATTGACAAAAGTAACCGCGACCGCTCACCAACGATCGACAGCGGTGGAACCCTCAGTATCACCCTACCCCCCCGACACAACATAAAGAAATTTCTCTAGAACCTGATTGAACATTAATTTCTACTATGTACCCTACTATCTATTTCGGTTTTTAATTTATTCATTAGTTTTCATGGTAGTAGGGTTGGTAGGAGAGCCCTGTTGTCATAGCCGAAGTTTTTCCTTTCGTTGATGCGCCGTTAATTTTGTCTACGTATTCTGTACCAAGACCCGCCGCATACAAAACGGAGGTTCATATTTTCGAGAACTCCTTTCTTAGGACGAGGAAATCTTGCATGTGTTACTAGTATTTCTAGGGTTCCTTCAGGTGGAATTTTTACAGTTGTTTTATTTGGAGACATCGAATCCATCCTTTAGCCGAGAGAAGTTTTGTGCAATTCTGGTCATAGGGGCACTCCACCGTATTATTGGTGGTGGGCTCAATTTAGGCTTGGTCGGCGGGTGGCGCTGGGGTTATCCGACCGAGTGGTTGCTAAGGGGCATGAGGTGGGGAATGAGGGGTGTGATGCAGGTCGGAGTATGCAATGGTGCTGGTAGCAGCAAGGAGGCGATATGGAGATGATGTACGATGTACAGTGCTCGTACAATAGTACCGGTACCGGTCTGTAATTCCCGCATGGGAGGGATCATTGCGTTCAAATTAATTTTCTGATCGTCGTTCCCCAGGCCACTGTTCAGTAAGTTGGATAAGTACTCGAGTACTATACAGGTAGCCGCAAGAATCTTGACAATTTTGTACAGTATTTGCACAAGAGATATGACACACAAGTGGGCTTAGGTTATTTCATGAGCCACCCCGGAGGACCCCTACTCGATTATAATACTCTTAATTTTCTGACGTTTGTAAAAATAGCTAGGTCCGTATGTGTTGCTAAGGTAACTCTCCTAGGTCCTGGGAAAGCATGAATTATAAGTACCTTTATGCGAGGAGCGAGAAGGACTCTAGGGTGTTTTTAAGGGTTATGATCGAGTGGGTGGTTAGATTCGGCCTCAGAAACTATGTAGTATTACCACTGAATTCCCGGATGGCCCCCCGGGTTTTCGAATTTCTTGGAGGGTATTTTCTCATTGTCGTAGGCAAGGAATTCTTCTACCACTTTGGTAAGGGAACTTGTTGGGACGTATGACGTCTTCCACGCCATAGCCAGCCCCTGGAATAGCGAACCATCCACACAAATACTAGCCACTATTTAAATCTGGTCTGAGGTTCAGCCAATCACATTGCCTAAACTTGTAGATGGCTCGCTATGCTGGGCGCTCGCCATAGCGTGGAAGATGTTATTTCAGTCACATTTTTCGTGTGGCTTGCTACTGCTACCTGCCTATATACTAACCGAAGGCGCATGCGGACCCGGTTTTTACAAACGTCAGAAAATTACGAGTAAGAGGTTGTGAAGTGCGCCGGGTGCTGGGGGTGTGGATTTGCCCTGGTATCCGAGTACCGTTAAGCGAGTCTCGTGTCTCAAATGATCCGGCCTCTCCACGAATACCGCCTGATACTTGTACCTCATGTGAAGGGGGTCTTCTGCCGCACAAATCAGCTCGGCTAGATTATAAAACAGCCCCGCCGGCACCACAACTCCATGTCCTCGGGTGTGCAGGTAAGTCTGTCAAACTGTGGCACATTCGTCGAAATTAGTATGTGTGTAACTGCTTTTTCGGCGCCTACTTGGCTAATCTACGCTAAATTCCGGTGACAGGAAAAAGTCGGTTGAACTCTCGCCCAGTGGCTGGAGCGGATCCTGTTCTCTGAGTAGTCGAGAGGCCACTGGACCAACCGGAGGGGTTCGACAGACTTACCCTTGATACGCTGTTCATCCAATGTGCTGTTTCTTACAAAATGCCTCTCAACGCAGAGCTTCATTGCACCAAACCCAACCCCGCCAATCCAATCCGGCTCCTCCCATCCCTGTCAGGCCCTATGCATGCCAAGTCTTTTCCTTAGGCCCTACCACACTAGTTTTCCTCTGGAGCGGGGGTCATAAACTGATAAATAGAGCTCTTCCTGGTACAATTCGCTTCAGGCTCGGTCAAACATTCACTAGCAGTTCTTGCTGAAGGCTGAGCTTTACAGTATCTGGATCTCCCTCTATCCGAGCCCTTCCGCTTATTCTTTTCTCCTTGTTCCGATCCGCTTATTGCAACAAGGTCTCTCTTTCTGGGGGCTCCAGATGATACCCGCTGGGGCTCCCAGACGGAGAGATTAGTTGCGAATTTTATTGACCCAGCCCCACTCAGGTCTATCATCCGCTTTTAATGATGTGGTGGAGAAATCAGTCAGGTGCACAAGCATCAGGGAGCCTGGCTTCCCCTGATAGCCGGCTCTGTCCTGGTGTCCTATTAATAGAATTTGGTAAAGCTCTCCCTTCCAACCACCTGTTCAGCAGTACTATGTGGTTGCTGATACAGGTGGAATGGTATATTTCGGTCTCCATTGACATGGTGTCCGCCTATATAGGTTTCCCGGTACCGGTTCAGCGTTCGCAACGGTCCAGGGCCCCGGCAGGGCCCTGCGGGGGGACTGCCAAGAGCCCCGAACGAGACGGGAAGGCACAAGGCAGTCCGTTCTCGTCCGTAAACTCGCAGGACGGTCGTCATTATGAAGGACGACGAGCCCCACGATGTGAGACAATTTAGGTAGAAGACGGCCGGGGGTGGCGGAGGACGGCGGGGGACGGCGGGGGACGGTGGAAAACAGCGGAGGGCAGTGGAAGGCGGCCAAAGGTGGTGGAGGACGGTAAGGACGGCGGGGGACGGCGGGGGATGGTGGAAAACCGCGGAGGACCACGGAGGGCGACGGAGGACGGCCGGGGGCGGTGGGGGATGGCTGGGGCTAACATATGCCATCCCGACTATCGCCATCATAGACAATCTTGGGTACCTACTGTGAACAGCATTCAAGGTATTCATATTAAGAGAGAAGTTCTGAGGCCGAGTGCTAATAGTTTTCTAGTTTCAATTACACTTCAAGTTACCATACACAACACTACTCACATCAACAACAGCAATTACATAGCCACAAGCGAACCCTGCAGTGGTGAGCAAAACAGCTATATACATTGTCCAACCGTGTTGTCTCACAACCTGATCATAATTGGCAACAATTTCCCTGTCCACAACATACACAGCCCATCCTCCACAAACCAAAAAAAGCCTTTCCCTGTCTCCAAGACATTCTCAAGGAGGGATGGGATCCAGTCAGAGCCCCCCATGGCTCATCGATATCGGTAATATCTTTGATGACATTATTAACCAAGATTGTCTTCTTAGTCGGGTACCTAGCACCTTAAACTCCGATGAAGCAGCTTTCCGGGATAATCTTGTACAGCAACAACAACAACCGCAATCTCACCTCCAGAGGCAATACCCTCTGGTGACACAGGAAATAAACTCTGCCTCCAGTAGTAACACACAGCTTCCTCAGGTTCCCGCCCCGAATTTCTCCGAATTGGACTTTCTTACTACCGAGATACACGACTTACCATGCTGGGCAGACCCATTCGACCCATTCAGCTTTGACTTGATCACTCCTCCCACCATGCTATCAAATCGCTTGCTAGCAACTCCTGATAATTCAATCCCTCAAGTTGCACCACGATCTGTGCAACCTGTGCACCCTAATCCCATGACAGACACCCTCGCCCAAAGCCCATCACAATACTACATCCTCCCTCAAACCCCACCCTCTCTCTGTTCAACAGTCATGTCAACTGCAACCCCACGAGCACCACCACTTACTGTCCACGCCACTGCTACAGCCACACCGGCTACTACTACCTCTCTCTTCCCTCTTGCAAAACCAAACCCCAAGTCACACCCATCAAGAAAACCCCCGCCTGCACCTCTCGTCACTGCTGCCCCGACGACGTGACCCAAAACCGAGAAGCAACTCACCACCACCACCACCACAAGGACTCCAAACGCCGCTTCTGCTGCAGTTATGAAGGCTATACTTCATGCACTAGCTACACTACCAGGAAAGACCGCAAGCGCCACGAGTTGTCGAAAGATAGTGTACTACACCTTGTGTGCGATCTCTGTGGGCATACGACGGCTAGGGCGGATAACATGAGAGTTCATGTACGCGCTGCGCACAAGGAGGAGTATGAGGTGGTTATGAAGAGGATTGTGGGAGCCAGGGAAGGGGCGGTTATGGGCTCATGGTAGACTGGCAAGTGGCAGTAGAGGGACAAAAGATAAACCTTTATTTTTCTGTGTTTTACAAAGGCAGGTTTCTGGTGTTTTTTTCACTTTTTTTTTTTCATCATCTTGCTTTTGCGTTGCGTTTTGTTGTTTCTAAGCAGGTTTCTGGCGTTTTTGTTTGACTTTTTGACCTTTTGTTCTTTGCTCTTTTGTTCTTTTGCTTTTCCGATTCCTTTTTTTTCTTTCTTCTGTTTTTTAGATCGGACCTTGACATATGTGTCACCTAGTGCGCTATCGCGCGCTGTGCTATGATACATCTCCTGGCTCTGATTCCAGTGCTGGTATGTTTTAGATGCTGTCATATTCCTGTTATGACTCCCCGTATATTCGCGGAGAGTACTTGATGGCCTCTCTCTGAGATTTGATAGAATTATGATTTCAAGCATCTTCTTTAGTGTATTTTTGGATAAAATTATTGTTTCTGGTGCTTCCGTTAGGGCCCATTTACCTATAGACGTCCGTCTAACAGCCTGAAATGATGCCGACCATTGGGGGGGGCTGGACGGTTGGGGAGAGTGTGGCAAAGTAGATGGCGTTTGCCTAGAGTAGGCAATGTAACTTTTGACGATTTAGCAAGAAGAATCTAGGACCGTGGAAAATCGGTCAAACACTTTCGCACTATTTATCAAATAACAGTTGAGACGCCACCGTTTAGCCTAGCCACCTATTGCAGGTTTAATCTTTCGAAATAGACAGACAGTTGAAGGTGGGTAAAGAAACCGGAATTGTTGCATGTTTAGCTAACATACTTTCTAGTGTAGCTAGTGATGGACACGATCAGATCGAGTTTTGCTCGACTATAGTCTGCTCGATCATGGGTACTGCTCGATCATCGAGTATACTCGAGCATCCAGAGTCATGCCCGATCACCCGACTAATCGTAGTGATTAGGTGGTGCGATGAACTTATATGGGGGGGTCTAGCCGCGCACTACTGTAGATACTAATTCTTTCGACAAGACGTTAAGCTGTTAGTTTTTCAACAAACTGCCATCCTAGCTACCGACTTGATCATAACGTCACCACTGCCATTATTTAGGGTCTATGGCAGCTAGTGAATACAACCAACCACTCTGGATCGGCCACAAATTACTGTGATACACTAGGTGGACGATGGAGTAGGGATCTTTTGTTCTTGTCGTACCACGAGCGCGAATACTCATAACTCCTATTCAATTAATATTTCATTCCTGATAAACACGAAATGTATCATACTCGAGCATAGTCAGGGTTCTGATGGTCCGCGGAAGATAGGGCTGGACAGCCAGTCTGGTCGAAAGTCAAGTCTAGTCTAATGGTGGAAATTAGACCGACTGGACGGTCAGGATTATTGGACCGGACTCGGCCAGGATTGGTCGGACCGGGCCCGCCAAGCAATCAGATATGCATGGCCCTTTGATAGAATTAGCATCTAGGTTTGTTTTTTACTACTTCCATCACAATATATTACATTCAAATACAGCTTTTCTTAATTAAACTCAGCGATTATACGGTAGAATCTCAGGAGAGTCGGAGTGGAGATAGTGCCTCCCTTAAATTAGGGGCAGCCAAAATAGATTATCGAGTATTAAGTTTTTTCGGTGCCCGAAGTGAGTGATACTACATGACTATACAATCTTTTCCAAAGGGTGGTGGGGACCAGTCCAGACCAGACCGGACCACCCGAGTTAGTTAGGCCCAGTCACTGACATTAGCCAGGACTGACAAGCCTGGCCCTGCCTCCATGACTTGACCGGTTGGACAATTCGGAAACCTGATGAATGCACAAAACATTTTTGTGGTTTCCATATCACCTGTGTGGATCGAACTACGAGATTTCGAATCGTCAAAGCGGATCCTGGCTCAAACAACCAGAACCCTTCATACCCAAAGGTTAACCACAGTGTACAGCGGATTACACTAATTCGGTTAACATTTGGTTAACGGACATGTGATATATTAGTTACTTGTAGGGACAAAGCAATTCATCTCAGAGGGCCAAGTATTCCGTTACTACCTCGAGCAATGGTTGCCTCCTGAAGACAAACTCACATGATTATCACCGCCAATGGACGATTTTGGAATCTCGCTACTAAAGTACGGGGACAAAGCTTTTCGTCCGGCGCGGCAACGGCAACCCCACTCCCACCATACATCTATTACCTATACAACCACAACTGCTTAGAATGAACTGAAAATCTATGTACATATCCAGTAGATATAAGAAAACTTCCATCTAAAATTTTAGAGAAAAAAAATCAATACTTAGTATACCATCCCTTTG
>Ga0307507_10008921_pt1 | contig 13625 bp, 13 predicted proteins | sample 7_EM_MG_FD_207223 | JGI IMG/M metagenome (GOLD analysis project Ga0307507, IMG submission 207223) | Populus trichocarpa ectomycorrhiza microbial communities from riparian zone in the Pacific Northwest, United States - 7_EM | ecosystem: Host-associated > Plants > Roots > Unclassified | place...
TCATCTTCTTCCACGCGCTGGCACAACAGCCGACCGGCGCGGTGATCGTCCGGAACCTCGGCGGTGTCCAGGGGGACCTGCCCCTGTGGCTCGCCCTGCTGCGTACCCCCATATCGCTGTACGTGCCCGCCCTCGACCTGCCCGTGTGGGCCGGCATCACCCAGCTGTTCCTCGCCTTCGCGCTGGCCGAACTCGCACTCGGCCGGGTCCGCACACTGGTCGTCGCCTACGCGACCACGCTGGCCGGCACCCTCACCGTGCGCGTCATGCTGCTGATCGGGCCCGGCTGCGGGGGCGTCGGGCTGCGGCCCGAGATCGGGCACGTCCTCGACACCGGGCCGTCCGCCGCGGTCGTAGGACTGTTCACGTACCTGGCCGTCGTCCGGCGCGCGCCCGTCGTGTTCGTCCTCACCGGCGGATCGATGGTGTGGGAGTCCATCGTGAAACCCAACCTGGCGGGCCGTGAGCACCTGGTGGCGGTCGGCACCGCCATCGTCCTGGGCCTCTTTCACGAACTGCGCCACAGGCGGCCGACCGTCACGGCACTGCTCCCGCACTTCAGGACGGACCGCCCGATCAGGGCTGAGGCACGCTGCCCATCTCCGCGCTGAACCCCACCGGCTCGCTGTCGAACCCCCGCACCATCGCGCGGAACTCCCAGGCTCCGGAGGCGTCCTTGGTGAACTCCCCGACCGTCGCGGCGGTGGATCCGGCCACCCCGGCGAAGTCGTCCGACAACAGCTCCTTGTACCCCTCCACGACCAGCGTCCTGGCGTGCGACAGATCACCGAACGTCCTCGTCCCGCCGTTCTGATGGATCGCCACCCCTACGACCACCCGCGCGAAGGAGGCCGCCAGGCGGTCGAGTTCGAGGACCATCACCTCCATGTACCCGTACCCCTGGCCGGTCTCGCTGTGCCGGCTCATGTTGATCGTGCCGTCCGGTGAGCGACTCTCGGAGTGGACGACGTACACCGGACGTCCGTGCGGGGCGTCGGCGGAGTACGTCGCGGCGACGATGTCCAGGTGACGCGGCTGCTGCCCCCAGGGACTCGGATCCCAGCGGAGCCGGACCTCGACCTTCCCCTGTACCTTGCTGATGCTGCTCACTGGCTGCTGCTCTCCCGTTTCGGGCCATGACGGGACGATCCCCCGTATGGTCAAGTATGGCTCTTCGACGGTCCGTTGATGCCGCCCGAGCGCTCCTGACATGCTCGGGGTCAAACGCTTCGGATCGTGTCCACCAGTCCGGCGACAAGATTCGCCCGCTCGGCCATCGACGCGACGAGCAGATACTCGTGGTCGTCGTGTGCTCCGCCCCCGACCGCACCCAGACCGTCGAGCGTCGGCACTCCCAGTGCGGCCGTGAAGTTGCCGTCGCTCCCGCCACCGACCGCCTTGCCTTCGAGCCCGGGAAGCAGCCGCCGCGCCGCCGCGAACAGCTCGGCCGCCGCCGACTCGGGCATCGGCGGCCGACCGACACGTCCCCGTACGGTGATCACGGCCTCGTCGAGATGCGGAGCGAGGGCGGCGAACGCGGACTCGATCCGTTCCTTCTCGTCGGCCGACTCGACCCTGACGTCCACGACGACGGTCGCCTCCGCGGGAACGACGTTGTCCAGTGTTCCCGCGGACGCGACGGTGGGGGTGACGGTCGTACCGACGTCGGGCCGCGCCAACGCCGCGATGTCCAGCACCTGGTACGCCGCTTCGACCAGCGCGTTGACCCCGGCGGCGGGTTCGAGCCCCGCATGCGAGGCCCGGCCCGCGACGGTGGCCTCGAACGTGCCACACCCCTTGCGGCCGGTCTTCACGGCCCCGCCGTCGGCGGCACCCTCGACCACGAGCACGGCACCGCAGGCGAGGGCGCGTTCCTCGATGAGCGCTCGGGAGGAGTGGGAGCCGACCTCTTCGTCGGCGGTCACCAGGATCTCGACCCCCGACCGGTCGTCGAGCGCCGCCAGCCCGTGGATCGCCTGCACCAGACCGCCGAGCATGTCGAAGACCCCGGGCCCGGTCGCCCGACCGTCCTCGACCCGGAAGGGGCGCCGCGCGAGGGTGCCGAGCGGGAACACGGTGTCGTGGTGACCGAGGACCAGGACGCGGGGCGCGCCACCGCCGGACCAGTGGACGTGCGGCCCGCCCTCGCTCTCCACCAGGTCGGCCCGCCCGCCGAGTCGCCCTGCGATGACAGCGGCGACGGTCTCGGCCGAATTCCGCAGGGCGCTCAGGTCGCGAGAGGGGGACTCGACCTCGACGAGGGTCCGGAGGTCTTCGATCATCGCGTCGACACTCACATCGACGGCCTTGCATGTGGTCACGGGTGGAAGGGTACGTGGGCCCAGGTGACCGACCCGCTCCCGCCCCGAACGCCGAAAGGCCGGCCCGACGCCGAACGCGTCGAACCGGCCCAACGGCGGTGCTGATCCCCGGATTTGATCAGTCCGTGCCGGACTCCATCGCGGCGCGGTCGAGGAGCGCGTCGTCCTCGGAGACCTCGCCCCGGGAGGCGATGGCCTCGGCGCCGCCCTCGGGCATGCTGCCGATGAGGCCGGTCGCGGCGGCCTGCGCGGCGCCGATCGCGGTGTTGCCGGTGCCGATCAGGCCGAGGCCCGCGTACTGCTCCAGCTTGGCGCGGGAGTCGGCGATGTCGAGGTTGCGCATGGTGAGCTGGCCGATGCGGTCGACCGGGCCGAAGGCCGAGTCCTCGGTGCGCTCCATGGACAGCTTGTCCGGGTGGTAGCTGAACGCGGGGCCCGAGGTGTCGAGCAGCGAGTAGTCCTCGCCGCGCCGCAGCCGCAGGGTGACCTCACCGGTGATCGCCGAGCCGACCCAGCGCTGCAGGGACTCCCGGACCATCAGGGCCTGCGGGTCCAGCCAGCGGCCCTCGTACATCAGGCGGCCCAGGCGCCGGCCCTCGTTGTGGTACTGGGCGACGGTGTCCTCGTTGTGGATCGCGTTCACGAGCCGCTCGTAGGCCGCGTGCAGGAGGGCCATGCCGGGCGCCTCGTAGATACCGCGGCTCTTCGCCTCGATGATCCGGTTCTCGATCTGGTCGGACATGCCCAGGCCGTGCCGGCCGCCGATGGCGTTGGCCTCCATCACCAGGTCGACGGGGGAGGAGAACTCCTTGCCGTTGATCGTCACCGGGCGGCCCTGGTCGAAGCCGATCGTCACGTCCTCGGTGACGATCTCGACCGACGGGTCCCAGAAGCGGACGCCCATGATGGGCTCGACGGTCTCCACGCCCGTGTCCAGGTGCTCCAGGGTCTTGGCCTCGTGGGTGGCACCCCAGATGTTGGCGTCGGTGGAGTACGCCTTCTCCGTGCTGTCGCGGTAGGGCAGCTCGTGCGCGAGCAGCCACTCCGACATCTCCTTGCGGCCGCCGAGCTCGGTCACGAAGTCCGCGTCCAGCCAGGGCTTGTAGATCCGCAGGTGCGGGTTGGCGAGCAGGCCGTAGCGGTAGAACCGCTCGATGTCGTTGCCCTTGAAGGTCGAGCCGTCGCCCCAGATCTGGACGTCGTCCTCAAGCATCGCCCGGACCAGCAGCGTGCCCGTGACGGCACGGCCGAGGGGAGTGGTGTTGAAATAGGCGCGCCCGCCGGAGCGGATGTGGAACGCCCCGCAGGTCAGCGCGGCCAGGCCTTCCTCGACGAGCGCCGCACGGCAGTCGACCAGACGCGCGATCTCGGCGCCGTAGGCCTGTGCGCGGCCGGGCACCGAGGCGATGTCGGGCTCGTCGTACTGGCCGATGTCGGCGGTGTAGGTGCAGGGGACGGCACCCTTGTCGCGCATCCAGGCGACCGCGACGGAGGTGTCGAGTCCGCCCGAGAAGGCGATGCCGACGCGCTCGCCGGTGGGGAGGGAGGTGAGGACCTTAGACATGGGAAGATTATGCACCCTCGCGCATGGTCATGCAAAGTCCCTCTGCTGAAGCGGTTCCGCCGGGCGCCCCGGAAGCGGTGGGGTGCCCGGCGGAACCTGTGGTCGCGGTCCGGTCAGCAGCCCGCCTTGTAGAAGTACTTGCTGATCTCGGGCTGGTTCATGTTCGCCTTGGTGATAGCGACCATGTTGGTGCCGATCGACTTCTGGACCGACTTGCCCTCGAAGGCGGCGGCCAGCTGGTCCACGGCCTCCTTGCCGATCGCCCCCGGGTCCTGCGCGACCAGGACCTGCAGGGTGCCCGCCTTGAGCGAGGCGACCTCGTCCGGTTCGGCGTCGAACGCGGCGACCTTCACCGTGCCCTCCTTGCCGGCCTGCTTGAGACCGGTGGCTATGCCCGTGCCGGTGTTGGTGTTGCCCGCGAACACACCGCCCAGGTCGGGGTGGGCCGCCAGCGTCGACTGGATCTGGGAGGCGGCGGTGGCCGGCAGGTCGTTGTCGTAGAGAGTGGGCAGCATCTTGATGTTCGGGTACTTCTTCATCTCCTCGGTGAAGCCCTTGATGCGGGCGTCCGTGGTGGAGACGCCGGGCTTGACGCTGATGACGATGGCCGAGCCCTTCTCGTTCATCAGCTTGGCGAGCGCGTCGGCCGCCACCCGGCCGCCCTTCTCGTTGTCCGACGAGATCCGGGTGATGCCGATCGAGGAGTCGGTGACCGTGGTGTCCACGAGCGCGACCTTGGTACCGGCCGACTGGATCTGCTTGAGGGACGGGGTGAGCGCGCTGACGTCGACCGGCGAGATCAGCAGTCCGTCCGGCCGGGACGCGGCCACCGAGTCGAGGAGGGGCCGCTGCACCGACACGTCCCACTGCGCGGAACCGTCCGCGGAGAAGTCCATGCCCTTGGCCTTGGCCTCGGTCTGTGCCGCGCAGGTCATGGTGATGTAGAAGGGGTCGCTCTTCACGCCGGTGATCAGCCGGACCTTCTTGCCGGAGGCGCCTCCCTTCGACCCCGAACTACCGCTGTCGCTCGACGAACTACAGGCGGCGGCGCCGGTCAGGACCAGCACGGTGCCCGCGGCGACCAGTACTTTGCGCGTGATGCGAATGCTCGACATGGTGATGTCCTCCTGGGTCATGCGAGGGTCGGTGCGAACGTCGGGGCGGAGCTCATGCGCGGTCTCGGGTCTGCCTGCGCATCTGGTCGATGTAGACGGCCACGACCAGGACGACTCCGACGGCGACGTCCTGCCAGTACTGCTGAACGCCGATGACGATCAGCCCGGTGGTGAGCACGGCGGGGATGAAGACGCCGATCACGGTGCCCAGTACGGATCCGCGCCCGCCGAACAGGCTGGTACCGCCCAGGACCACCGCGGTGATGACCTTGAGGTTGTCGGTGGAGTGCCCGGCGATGGACGTCGTGCCGTACGAGGCCAGCCACATCACCGCGCCCAGGCCGGCCAGCAGGCCCATCAGGCCGTACACCATGATCAGATGGCGTCCCACCGGGATGCCCGCGCGTCGTACGGCGGTCGGGTTGGAGCCGATGGCCAGGGTGTGGCTGCCGAACCTGGTGGCGCCGAGCACCGCGCCGAACAGGGCGGTGACCACCGCGGCGAGGATCACCATCCAGGGGATGCCGAGCAGCTTGCCGAAACCGAGGCTGTTCTGGAGGTGGGTGGAGGCGGCGCCGGCCGGGTCCTGGCCGCCGGTGGCGAGTTCCGCGATACCCAGCGCCGCGCCCAGGCCGCCCAGGGTCACGATCAGCGGGGGCACCTTCCCGGTCGCCACCACCGCTCCCTGCAACGCGCCCCACCCCGCGCCCACGGCGAGCGCGATGACGACGCAGACCGCGACCGTCCCCCAGCCGGCGGCGGGGCCGCCGTGGTGGACGTTGTACTCGCCCGCGGACACCGCCGCCAGGACCAGCACCGAGCCGATCGACAGATCGATGCCCGCGGTGATGATCACGAACGTCATGCCGACGCCGAGCACCAGATAGATGGACGCGTTCACGGCGATCTGCGTGATGTCGTACGTGGTGAAGAACTTGCCCGGTGCCGCGATGGTGAAGAACGCGACCAGCGCGACGAGGATCACGAACGTCCACAACTCGCTGATACCGGCGGCCCGTCGGAGCCACGGGGGTATCGCGAGGCCTCCGCCGTCGGCCGGGGGCGGATCCTGCACCGGGGCGGCGGGCTTGACGTCCTGGCTGTTGGCGCTCATCGCCCGTCCTCCGTTTCCGTCGCACCGACCGGACCCGAGTGCCCGTTCTGTGCGGGGTCGTCCAGCGATCCGGTCATGGCCCCGACGAGTTTCTCGATCGTGGCGTCGGCCGCGGTGAACGAGGCGACCCGGCGCCCCAGCCGCAGTACCTCGATCCGGTCCGCGACCGACAGCACCTCGGGCATGTTGTGGCTGATGAGGACGACACAGATGCCCCGGTCGGCGACCCTGCGGACGGTCTCCAGCACACGGGCGCGCTGTACGACGCCGAGAGCGGCGGTCGGCTCGTCCATGAAGATGACCTTGTTGGCGAAGGCGACCGCGCGCGCCACGGCCACGGACTGCCGTTGCCCACCCGACAACGTTGTCACAGGAGCCGTCACATCTTTCAGCTCGACGCCCAGTTCACCGAACGCCGCGACCGCCTCCCGTCGCATCGTGGGCCGGTCGAGCACGCCCAGCCGGCCGAGCAGGCCCCCGCGCACAAGTTCCCTGCCGAGATAGAGATTTGCCGCCGCGTCCAGATCCGGCGCCAGCGAAAGATCCTGGTAGACGGTCTCGACTCCGTGCCGTTGCGCGTCCATCGGCCCCGAGAACCGGACCGGTGCCCCGTCGAGGCGGACCTCGCCCTCGTCGGGGGCGAGCACGCCTGAAAGGACGTTCACCAAAGTCGACTTGCCGGCACCGTTGTCACCGATGAGGGCGACGACCTCGCCGGCGTACGCCGTGAAGTCGGCGCCCGAGAGCGCCTGGACATGGCCGAAACGCTTGACCACGCCGTGCGCCGCGAGAAGGGGTTCGCTTGCAGAGGCCATGTTGTGCCTTCTGGTTGGTATCGTTAACAGCTCGTCGATTCTGGGAGGCCCGTGAGTGGGCGTCAAGGGTCGGGTACGAACGGGGATTCGGGCGGACACCGTCGGCCCGCCGGACAGACCCTGGTCCGGTCGCGCTGGATGATCTCTGGAGGACGCGGCGTGGCCAGCCGTCCCAGGATGAAGGACGTAGCCGCGGAAGCGGGCGTGAGCGTGATGACGGTGTCCCGGGTCGTCAACGCCGAGGCGGGCGTGGCACCGCGGACCGCCGCCCGCGTGGAGGCCGCCGTCCGCAAGCTGGGCTATCAACGCGACGACGTGGCACGGCAGTTACGTCGTACGGACCGATTGAGCCAGACCATCGGACTGATGGTGGACAACGTTGCCGACCCCTTCATGGCCGCCGTCGCCTCGGCCACCGAGGACGTCGCCCACCGGCGCGGCAACATGGTGCTCATCGGCTCCAGCCGCGCCGACCCGCACCGCGAACGGGAGGTCATCGCCGCCTTCACCGCCCGGCGCGTCGACGGTCTGATCCTCACCCCGGCCGCGGGCAGTCACCGCTTCCTGCGCTCGGCGCAGGCGCAGGGCACGAAGATCGTGTGCGTGGACCGGGCGGCACCCGGCCTGGACGTGGACACCGTGGTGGTGGACAACTTCGGCGCGGTGCGGCAGGCCGTGCGCCATCTGATCGCGCACGGCCACCGCCGGATCGGCTACCTCGGTGACAAGCGGGAGATCTGGACCTTCGGCGAACGCCACCGCGGCTATCTGTCGGCCCTGTACGCCGCGGGCATCGACGCCGACCCGGCCCTCGTCCGGCACGGACTGAGCTCCGGCGCGGACGCCGCCCGGGCACTCACCGCGATCCTCTCCGCACCCGAGCCGCCCACGGCCGTACTCGCGGGCAACGAAGTCCTCGCGTTCGGTGTGCTGGCCGTGCTGCCCGCCACCGTCGCGTTCATCGCCTTCGACGACTTCGCGCTGGCCGGGCAGTTGACCCCGCCGGTCACCGTCATCGCCCAGGATCCGGTCGCCCTCGCGACGAGCGCCGCGCACCTGCTGTTCGCCCGCATCCACGGGGACACGTCACCGCCTCGCAGGGTCGTCATGCCGACCGAGCTGATCCCGCGCGGGTCGGGGGAGATCCCGGGCCCCGGTACGCCGTTCACGAACCGGCGCTGACGAATCCCGGCTGCCCCCGTCCCGCGTACGGCATCGGTTGTTATGCGCGAGGCCGCTCGAAGGTGAGGAGCAGGCCCTCGACCGCGCCGGGACCTATGCGGCCCTTGACGTCGGCGGCGGTGATGGCCTTCAGGCCCCAGCCGTCCTCGGCGTGCTTGTTGAGGACCTTCTCCAGCTTGTCGCTGTCCAGGGCGTCGCCGATCAGCGACTCCCGGAAGCTGACGACCTTGTACTCGAACGTGTAGGCGTTGCTCATGGCTGCGATGTCCTCCTGTGCGTGCGCACGGTGTGCGGTGGGCGGGGTCAGCCAATCACGGGGGGACGCTCTCGCGCAGGCCGGGGGTGGTTTCGTGGCACGGCTGCCAACTGGGCCGGGGGATGGCTGCGTTGAGCGGACCGGGGGCTGAGAGGGGGCCCGCGGGCATGTCATCGCGGCCCGCCGAGGCCGTCGTGTCACCCGTGACGTGGCCGGGCGGAGACGTAGCGTGGCCTGTGGCCGAGGTGGACGCGAGCCGATCCCGTGGAGGTGCGATGTGCTGGAGTGCGAAGGCTGACCTCGTGGCGGGCTCGGCGGTCGCCGCCGTAGGAGTGGCCTGTGTGGTCCGGGCGCGCCGGCGGACCGATCTCCCGATAGCGGCGCTGCCGTTGGTGCTGGGTGCCCATCAGATAGTGGAGTCGGCGGTGTGGGCCGCTGACGGGGGCACCGGGCCCGCCACCCTCGCCTGGGCCGTCCTCGCCATGCCGCTGCTGGCGGTGTGGGTCCCGGTCGGTGTGTGGTGCGCCGCGCCACGGCGGGCGAGGGCCCGGATCGGCGTGCTGGTCGCGGTCGGCGCGGCGACCGCGGCGGCCCTCGCCCACGCCCTTGCCGTGCACCCGGTGACGGCCGAGATCCGGGGCCACACTCTCGGCTACGTCGTGGATCTTCCCTACGCCCAACTGGTCATCGCGGGCTACCTCGTGGCCACGATCGGCTCGCTGCTCCTGTCCGGTGAGCGCGGGCTGGTGGTGCTGGGGACTCTGGTCACGTTCGGCGCGCTGGTCTGCTGGACGCTGTGGCAACTGGAGTTCGTCTCGACGTGGTGCGCGGTCGCCGCGGTCTCCTCGGTGGTCCTGTACTTCTGGGTGAGCGGTCGCGACCGGGACCCGGGGAAGCGGCCGTACGTCAGTGTGTCCCGCGGCGGGTCCACAGGCTGAGGTCGCTGCTCGTGGCGACGGCGAGGGTCTGACCGGACGGCGAGAAGCCCGCGGCACGCAGCTCCGAGTAGTCGGCGTGGAAGACGTGCCACCACGTCTCACCGGCCTGCCCCTTGTGGATGCCGTAGCCCGTCGAGAGGATGACCTGGTCGTGGGGCCACTCGGGGCTGACGACATCCACGGTCCAGCCGCCGCCCGCAGCACCGCTGTGCAGACCGCCACCGAAGAGACCGGCTGTCCGTACGGGGACGCCCGCGATCGGACCAAAGCCGGGGCAGACGAGATCGTGCCCGTTGCCGGGGTGGGTGGCGAAGCCGATACCGAGCAGGCCACCGATGGGGGTCCTGTTGTCGAGTACGGGCCGCCAGGGCTCCGGGGCGGGCATGACGGGGGCGGCGAGGCAGCGGTCGCGCAACTTCTGCTGGTACTCGGTGAGCAAGGCATGTCTCTTCGGTGCGATCAGCGCGACGAGGGTCCCGCAGGGAGGGGCGGGAGTCGAGTCGAAATCTGTTGTGTACACCGTCGTTGGCGTCGGGTTGGATGGCCCCATGGAGCGCATAGACGCAGAGCTGTTCACTGACGGTGGGAACGATGCCGTGGTCCGGCTGCCCGGTCGCCGGTTGCCCGGTGTGCTCATCCAGGGCGACTCGCTGCACATCCTCCGCGGCGATGTGGCCGAGGTGGTGGAGGCCTGCGAGCGGGGTGATCTGGCCGAGGCGGGGGAGGCGGCGGGCCTTCTGCTGGCGGGCTTCGACGCGCTGCTGAGCCGTTACTCCGTGGCCTTGGAGAACCATCGGATCACGTTGCCCTACTGACGGGGTGTCCTCCAGAAGCCCTCGCTCACACCTCCCGGTGCTCAATCCCCAACAGGCTCGCCGCAGCCCGGAAGTCCGCCGTGCGGTGACCCAGCGCGAGCGACCAGTGATGGCCTACGCCCGTCGCACTCCACGCGTCCACCCACTCGCCTGGATCGCGGCCGAAGTCGACACGGCTGGTGGTGTTGCCGATCGCGAGCAGCGGTCCGGGGACGACGGTGCCCTGCGAGGTGATGAAGGACAGGGTGCCGTCGGCGTCCTGCCCGAGGCCGAGGAGGGTGACGGGGCCGTGCTGGACGTCGAACTCCACGCTGACGCCCCAGCCGCGCTTGCCGTGGTAGACACCCAGGCCCCGCAGCAGCGGGTCACGGGCGCTGACCGCGAGGTGGGCGGGTCCGTCGTGGCCCATCTCCACCACGCCGTCCTCGAAGTCGAGGGCCTGGATCTCGGTGAAGGAACCCCCGGCGCCGATGATCTGCGTCGCCAACTGCGCGAGGCTGGTGCGCAGTTCGTACTCGCCGGCCGCCGGCACACCCCGGGCCGTGAGCAGGGAGGCGCCCAGGATCATGCCGGCGCCGAGCCGTTCGTGCAGCTCGCCGTCGAGACCGCGGTGGTAGTAGGCGAGGGTGTCGAGGCCGAAGTCCTCGACGAGCCGGTCGAGCGCGACCGACACCGTCGCCCCCCACGCGAAGTCCTCGTCGACCACACTGTCGTCCACGGCGAAGATCCGCCGGGCGAGGGCCGTGCGCTCACGGGTCTCGGCCTCGCTCACCTGCTCCACCCGATGCCGCAGGTCGTCGAACTCCAGCACCTCGACGTGCGAGCCGAACGTCGCCGGAAGCAGCGTCAGATCGGTCGACACGTCGAGCATGCCGGGATACAGATGCCCCATCAGACCGTGCCGGGCGTGCCGGAGCGCGGCACGGACCTTCGCGGCCCCGACCCACTGCTCGATACGCCGCCAGGCCGACTCCTGGCGCAGCCAGCCCGACACCGACCGGAAGGGGATACCGGCCCGGCGGAAGACGTTGCCGACCTCGGGTACCGGGCACTGCCCGCAGTAGGCGAGCCAGGCGCCCGTGTCGAAGGAGGCGTGGTCCATCCGTTCGGACGGCTGGAGGTCGATGACCAGGACCGGGGTGTGCGAGCGCTGGGCGATCGGCAGCACCATCGACGAGGTCAGGTACGTCGTCAGTAACAGCACGATCAAGTCGCAGTCCGCCCGCCGGAGTTGCTCCGCCGCGACCGCTCCTTCCTGGGCGTCGGAGATGAAGCCGACGTCGGTCACCTCCGCGTCCAACTGACGGAAGCGCTCGGCGACGTACGCGGACGACTCCTTCAACTGCGGGAGCAGCCCCGGGAATTGCGGCCAGTAGGCGCCGAGCCCGCCCGCCACGAGTCCGATCCGGGTGCGGCGGCGGGTCACCGGTGGAAGCAACTCGCGCAGGGCGGCGGCGCGTTCCGCGGTCACGGTCGTGGGTTCGGTCGTTGCCATGGACGGTGTCCTTCCGGGGGCCGCTGTTCTGTCCGGGGTCCGGCGCGGAATCAGGTCCGGGCCACTCCCAGGCCCGGTGCCGGGGCGGCGGCGCTGTAGGGGGAGCGCCGGATGAGGACACGGATGACGTAGATGCCCGCGACCCCCGACGCCGCCATGCAGAGGGTGATCAACCACAGCAGCAGCGACGCGCTGTAGTCCATCAGGGCCGGGGTGACGAACGCGACGCCCGCGAAGACCCCGCGCGACAGGGCGTAGGTGAGGCCCTGGGTGGTGCCGCGAGTGTCCGGGGGCAGCGTCAGCTGCGACCACACCTTGTAACTGGCCTCTCCGGCAAAGGGGTTGGAGATCTGGTACAGCACGAAGAAGACGAGCATGCCGACCAGGGCGCCGGCCGTGAGGGAGGCGATGCAGAAGGCCACGACCTGCACGACGGTGAAGACGTAGAACAGCCGGTCGCGCCAGGCGGTGTCGGCGATGCGGACGAAGACGAAGGTCAGCACCAACGCGATGGGCAGGAACGCCAGGTTGATCCCGGTGGCCAGGCTCTGCGAGGCACCGCTGACCGTGACCAGCAGGTAAGTGCCGAACTGGCCGAAGGTGTTGGCGCCGATGCCCCAGGTGACGTAGTAGACGAAGGTCGCGACCATCGGCAGCAGCGCGGCACGGTTCCACACGTTCTTGAGCTCGACGCCGCGCGGGGCGGCCAGCGCGGCCGCCTCCTCCTGCCGTGCCGCCTCGGACGGCTCGGCCAGCTCCAGGCGGGCGCGGAGCAGGAAGGTGACCAGCGCGGCGACGACCAGATGGCCGGTGATGAAGCGGGCCCCGGTCATGCCGGTGTCCGACAGGACGTAGCCGAGGAAGATGACGACGACGATGCCCAGCACCCACATGACCTGGGTGAACGACACGAGACGGGCCCGGCCGTCGGCGGGCGCTGCGTCCGAGACCACGGCAAGGGACGTGGGCAGGTCGGCACCGGCGGCCAGTCCGGCGACGAGCACGCCGACGAAGAGGACGATGTCGTTCGGGGCGAGGGTGATGACGATCGCGCCCACCGCGTAGCAGAGGATGTCCAGGTTGTAGACGCGGCGGCGCCCGAACATGTCCGCGAGCCGTCCGCCGACGAGGGAGCCGACGGCGATGCAGCCGGTGACGATCGCGCTGATCGCCCCGGCCATCCACACGCCCATGTCGTAGTGGTCGCGGTAGATGGCCAGGTTGACGGCGATACTGACGATGAGCGCGGCGTCGAGGTAGGAGGCCATGCCCGAGAGGGCCGCGACCTTCCACAGGTGCTTCGGAATGGGCTGTTCTGCGTGTTCCGGGGCAGGTGAGAAACGGATCATGATGCGGCTCCTCGCGGCTCTGGGCCGGGGTCGCAGTGAATATAGGGTTCAGAAAACGTTCCAACAAGTCCTCTTGCACCCATCCGTGGGAAGAAGGGTCGGCCTCCTTCCCGGCCCTGGGAACCGGTGCCAACATTGCAGGTGACCGACGATCGAGCCCGCAACTGGGCCGACATAAAACGTTTTTGATCCCTGAGGGTGCCCGAGCCGTACTCGGAAGGACCGCCGTCGTGATCTCTCCCGCGCTGCAGCAGCTCTTCGACAGCCCGCCCCGGGACTTCGGCCCCACCCCGCTGTGGTGGTGGTCCGGCGCCAAGGTCACCCGCGAGCGACTCGACTGGCAGCTGCGCAGGTTCGCGGACGGCGGCATCCACAACCTCGTGGTGATCAACCTGGCCCCGGCAGGCCCGAGTTTCGGCGCCCGGACCGATGACCCGCCGTGGTTCGGCGAGGAGTGGTGGGACCGCTTCACCGACGCCTGCCGCATCGCCCGGGACATCGGCACCCGCCTGTGGTTCTACGACCAGATCGGGTTCTCCGGCGCCAACGTCCAAGGCGCCATCACCCGGCGCCACCCGGACGCCACCGGCCGGGCACTGCACTCCCGCAGAGCCACCGTCTCCGACGGCACGGTCGCGCTCCGCGGAGCCGAAAACCTCGT
>Ga0307507_10008922_pt1 | contig 13624 bp, 9 predicted proteins | sample 7_EM_MG_FD_207223 | JGI IMG/M metagenome (GOLD analysis project Ga0307507, IMG submission 207223) | Populus trichocarpa ectomycorrhiza microbial communities from riparian zone in the Pacific Northwest, United States - 7_EM | ecosystem: Host-associated > Plants > Roots > Unclassified | place...
GGCTAGCGTTGGGTAAAGGCAACGAATTGGGTATAATTCGAGCGAATGGGGTATGGTAGCTACCCAATTCACCCCGTCACCCTTGCTAGCACAAGCACCCCCTGCTAGTAAAATATACAATACTTATGGGCTGTACCTCCGTATATCAACACAAGTTCGAAACTACTAGTGTGGCCGGGTGTTTTCTGCTGATCCCGTGCCGTGCTATGCTCGAGTACTCGTATGATACAAGTAAAAATTTCTACGGAGATAGGGGTTGTGTTTTCCGGTTTTCGTGGATCGCCGAGAAAAGGGTCATGTCTCATCAGCACTGAGACAACTTGATGGACATTATTTGCTGTATTAATGAGGCCCGGTTAGAGTTGGAGGCTTTGCCACCTTAGGAGTCTAACATCAACTCGGCTGTACGGGTACAATGCAACTCTATTGAGACAAAGGTTATGTTATGTCTCCCGGTTTTTGTGGGCGCACTTGGGTGGGAAGATCGTGTCTCACCTACCTTGAGAAAACTTGATAGGCCTTTTTGCTGTATCGGTGCCTGGTGTAAGGCGAGCCAAAGAAATAAAGCAAAAAAAGCAACTAAAAGAACTAAAGCTTGCCGAACTCTAACTTGACTTGCGGCCCGAAAGGTGCGATTTGATTTGTGAATGGGGGCTCTTGCGGAGTTAGCCGTGAGAGATCGGCGGTCAGTTTCTCGGTCGGTGAGACACGGGGGACTTCAGGGTAAGGTTATGATGAACTTACCTGATGGAAAGTTAAAGCGGAGATGGCGGCCATGTACGAGTACCGGTAGATTTTTGCACCTCTATTATTAGAGAAAAGTGGGGCGTGTACTCGGGTGAGCAAGCAGGGGGTTGTGGAATTACTCGAATTAGTAGTTATCTTATTATTTTTTTTGGTTCTTTGATACTCTTTCTAAGGTATATGCATAGGCCTCTGCCACCCCTGCTTGTCCTAATGCTTTACCCTTACACCTAGTATTTGGAGAGCCCTGTAGGTTTTAGAGACTCTTTCGTTTTGGCCGGGTCGGAGAGGCGCGATGGAGATCCCTGAGGTGGGGGATTGTAGTACTCGAGTAAGGTGACAAGGGGTAGTCTGGGAAGGCGTGCTGGGGGGAAGGAAAGAAAAATGGGCGATTGGAATGATAATCACGCTCACTAAATTTTTGGTTTTGCGAGTTCTGGATTTGGTAGAGCTCGAGTGGGTTTCTAGAGACCGGTCTTCTAGATTACTGTGCTGGCAACTGTTAGTTCAGGAACTGGCGCCTTAGGTCTTGGTGCGAGTCGCTCCGCAAGGGCTGTGTTGGTGAGATAGGAAATTTCCTTCGATTTTAGTTCTTTAGCAGACTCTTGAAATACTCACCGGAATTTAAGTCACTAATATTGCCTTCTTCAACATCACAAGTCTATTGACACGGTAGCTTGAAGGACGCACTTTGTCATGAATGACTGCACCTACTGCAGCGGGCAGTAGGGTACTGGGAGAGACTACTCGAGTAAGATATTGAGGGGGGGAGCTACCTCCTAGTATTGCCATGGTAAAGCTGTGTCCATTAGTACAGGGTGGAAGCCTATAGTCTAGGTCCTGAAAGTTGTCAACGCAATTGGTTGTAATACACCCATAGGTCATATACGTGTCCCACAGTACCGTGGTTGGAATAAGTACTGTGTCTCATTAACTTTGGTTGCGGGGTGGCGGGGCCATTTTGAAATGTTGATCACAACCCACCACTCGAGCCAATATATAACTCCTTAGAAGAAACTTCATCTACTGCATGGTATAGCACACGACCTCTCCACACATATCCTTCTCCGAGGGGTGAAAGAAAAACAGGCCAAGATTCATGAATTAGCATCGAGTATTTTTTTTTCTTTTTTTTTCTTTTTTTTTCCAAATTTATTTGGTAGCCCTGCTTTTAACGAAAGGGCTGAAGAATAATTTTTCATATGAAAATTTTTCGAGATTTCTTTTTCCTGCGAGTGCTGTTTGTGGGTGGATGGGTCGGGTGTGTTGTGCGAAGGGTAGGAATGTTAGGGTTGTATGAAAGTTTGCGTCAGAGGGTTTCTGATAGGGTGATGGACTTCGTGGTGTAAGGCAGTGAGATTGTTGTCGGGGGGGTGAAGTTTATCAGTAGGATTTTGGTTCTGGGGAAATGTAGTTTGTTAAAACTAGTATTTTGGTGAGGGATATAATGTTATAGAGGTTTTTTGTTACTGCTTTTAATGTCTTCTAGAGTATATTACCAAGGATTTTGGTCAAGCTTCTAGGGGAGTATGACACCGCAAAAACTCGTGTTATCCACCATCTCCGCCTGGCCTCTAATCTCTGTCAATCACCTACGTTAGTCCACGATAGGCTTATTTTGATAGGTTAATAGAATTGCAAATACTAGTTAATGGGATCCAACACACTCAGCACACTTGGGCTTGACTGTGTAAGGAAAACACTAATCCTTCTTAGGGTTTTTTTTGTCTCTGAGCACGGAGATTGGGCGCCTGGCGGAGATAGTGGATAGCACGAGTTTTTGCGGTATTATAGAAGGGTATCGGTGGGCTCTTCCTAGAGTTCTCCCTATGATAAGGGCTCATAATCATTATCCTCCTGCCTGTTTACCGCACCCTACACTAGTATCTATGCCTAAAAACATGCAACCCTCAAGCCATGTACTCAATCCCTCTCATGTCTTGCCCAACTCCACGCTAGAACCCTCAATTTTGGCCGCAGAACGTTCTTGGCACTTCTAGCCCAGACGGGAAAAAACGGGAGTAATGTAGTAATGATTCCCTCCATTCATCTCTTTGTTTTTCCCACCACATCCAAAACCACTACCTTTCCGTACAAATACACATCATACCACGATGAGCGACTACGCCTCCAACGACCCCTTCTACCACTCTACCCCTGTCCCATCCGACGATAATAGCGATGAGGGGGGCGAAGGCAGCAATGCCAACGAAGATTCAGATGAGTCGGGGGACGGAAACACCCATGCCACCCCTCACACCCCCCCGGGACGGCCCGCTCCCAACGAAGCTGGCCTCTCTGCTGCCAACGCAGATTTCAACTGTCACGACGAACCCTCCTCCGAAATCGCCTGCATCAAGAACCAAATCCGCGGAATCCAAAACTGGAGCGAGACCGCTAACGATACTAAGCTCATGGGGGATATGTTAACCCGCTTGAAGGAGATCGCCGATTTTCTAGACTTCTTGATGGAGGGGACCAAGGAGGAGAACGAGGTGGACGACAGCTTTATGAAAAAGATGATCATCGAAGCCCGCGAGGAGGTTGTTGGCATCGGGTTGAAGGCGAAGAAGATAGAGGTTGTGCAGAAGAACGAGGAATTGGATTCGAGGCTGTTGGAGGCTATGGTTAAGACGTTAGTGGGGACGATGGCGGAAGAGCCGGTGCTAAGTGATGATTTTTAGGCTGTGTGGGAGGATGGGCTAGGCTGGGCTTCTCTGGATGGCACTTTAGAGCAATAAAATCTCTCACACAAGTTTGTGTGGTTTGAATATTTCTTCTGGTGATCATGAATTTGTGTGATTTTTCGGTAGTTGAATGAGAGGAGGTCTTTTTGAAAGAAGGAGAAAAAATGAATAAATAAATTATCTTGATTCGGGACGTCGAGCGGGCGTGGCTTATACACTGTCGCCTATAGTAGTTTAGTGAGCTGCACGAGATACTATAGTGTGTTAAAAGTGTATCATACCAAGGAAGCATTGCCTACTACTCGCGATAGCAGGCATCTTACCAGCTACTTACATTAGTAGTTCATGAAGGGGGCAAGTTGGTCGTGTGATGCATCTTGCGAATGATACACTATGAATGTGTGGTAAAGTAGCGGGCTGAAGATTTTAAGTCTTGCAAACCTCTGAACTGGGCTCACTGCGGCTGTCCATTCGATTGTATCTTTTTTTTGTTTTTAGCCTTTGGCTCTAGTTGCTTTGCTCGGGTCTGCTGCATATATCATACCGAGCGCTGTACCGCAGAGGTGTTCTTAGTGTTGATGTTAGAGTTGAGGACAACCTTCTCGCGGTAGGTTATCGTACTCAACACCTTGAGGATGCTGTTCTCTGCTTGCTAAGCCGTTTTTGTGAGCCGAGGGTGAACCAAACCACCGAGTATCCATAAGTACTGCTATGCACCGGTTGGGAGTCAATTATCACCCCCGAGACAAGTTTCTTGTTACGGTGCTGCCGGTTAGCAAATTCCTAGCCACATTAGTCTGAAATTTCTTCATATCAATCGCATTGTATCTAGGGGGGCATGGACAGTCAGCTGTTTAGCGCAACCATTTCAAGATTACCCCCATCTCCCTGGTGGGGTACATACCTCCCTGATGAATTCAGTAAACCCATTTCATCAATTACTCCCCCTTACTATGACCAGGAGAATCTCACGGGACCTACCACCGCGTCGAATCCCCTGCTTCTCCAAGCCCGTAGTGCAATATCTGGGCAATCTTCTTTTGGGGGTAGATGATTGTGTATGCAGCAATTTAGTACAACGCTATCATAGTTTTGACTGTAGAAGTAATGTCAATAGAAAGAAGTTGGAGAGGCGGTATCCAGCCGTGCTGGTATGAGAGGGAAGGATGGTCGATGTTGTTCGAAGACAAAAATTCTCTCGCGATTACTGGTCCACCTGTAATGATACTATGTGTCTAGACAGCAGTTGTGTGCATAGCCATAAGGTCTAGGCTTCAGCTCCACAGGCGCATAAGCCGCTTTCGCGGATGTATTCTGCGGTTGCCTGATGCAAACCTTGGGGCATGCGGAGGCATTGGATAGCTCTCGTTCTCAGGCGATGGATGAAGGACGGAGAAATATAAAATCAGGACCTAGGGGCTTGTTTATTACCCCCCCCCCTTTTTTTTTTTTTTTTGCGCCGTCAGCTTAGAATGCTGGCCCGCTTGGTTTTGTTTCACCGCAAAGTCTAAACAGATGCCTTTTAGGAATTACGGATAAATATGTTCCCTGAAGTCTTGTTTTTCAATGTCCTATATACCTAGATTAACGATTTAGAAGCTATACCATAATTGAGTCAAGGCTTACAAAAAAATTTGTTGCGAGAACAACGATATTATCAGGGCACTGCTTGACTAGTTCGGTATTCTACTAGAAACTCCTGAAGGCAATTCCTCTCGTGGGGTAGATAATTTCTGCCTAGCCTACCATACTGCTGGCATTACGCCATACCCTCTCGTTATGGAATGGCGGGCGCTGTCGTGTGCGCAGTAAGGCCCATGTTTCGCAAGCCCCTGCTAGCGAGTGATAAAGGGTGACGAATCAAGGTGCATGATATAGATATACAGTGATGCTTTACATGTCGACCTAATCCATTTTAGGAAGCTTTCGCCACTTGGGATATCAGACACTCCCAGTAGGTCGTCGGTTAGACCAACCGTTGCTGCTGCCCCGCGAACGATGCCCTTAGATTATTGCGTTTTCTCTTTTGTTTTGTCGAATCGCTGTTCATCCAATGGGGTGGGAGGTGAGACAACATCTCAGCTAAGCAAAACAAGGGTATACTGTTTCCCGTGGCTCTGGAATCGGACACGGGCAGATATAGAGGGAGAGGTACCGTAAAAACCCGCTGTATCCACTATCGGGGATCGGGCCCTTGGCCTTCGCAATCCGAGACAAAACACCCTGTGAAGGAATAGTGCTTTCCACACAAAGTATACCGGTAGCTTGGAGAGGCGGAGCTTGCTAGATCTCATTAACTGGTATTCGTTATTTTGTTAACCTGCCGTGCTAGGTCTATTGTGGTTTGGTGCTGTAGTACAGTTGAGATCTCCGGTGGTGGATACAGCGGGTTTTTACGGTGGTACATGCTAACAGAAGAGAGGCGCTTGTCAAAATATGCTTTGCTGAGGTATCTTTGAATCTTTACTCGTAATTTCCTGACGTTTGCAAAAACGACTGCTATTGCATATGGGCAAAAAATTGGCCGGAGCCTCAAGATTTTGGTGGTTTACAATAGCAATCGTTTTTACAAACGTCAGGAAACTACGAGTATTACACTAGCGCTTTTTTTTTGGGGGGGGGGGGTGGGTTTGGTGCCTGGTTCCTGGCAGATCGGGGGCCGATCTAATTATTGAGTAGGTACTTGTAGATGGATGGGTAGGTGCGTCCTGCGACTTATGACATAGCAAAAGGATCTGCAAAAATTCTCTACCGGTATGATATCTATGATACATGAATCTCCCATCGCATCGCGCATTACCGGGTGGTGCTTGTGGGATAACGGCAGTCGTGGAATAGGGGCATAACTTATTATACGGTACAAAAAATAAAGCGCCTGTCCTCCAGAATTCTGAGAGGTAGGCATCTGGGGCCGGCGTGTATCATCCATCATCCGCGGATCCCAGGCTCAGATAAAAGTGGCCCAGTTTGTACGTACGTAGGAGGCTCAATTATTCCCCGATGGGGGGGGGGGGGCTGAAGTAGAGGGTACGTTCACTGAGTTTGGGTGGTGGTGTGTATTTCCCACTGTAAGTATGCTGCTGCTATCGTCAAACATACTTGCCGGGTATTCCATTCTCACTGAGGAGTACGGGGGATTGTTGTAGTTTGGGAATACGTGGTTTTTTTTTGCTGATCCCATCGACGATATACCGCAAGAGTTCCGTGGATATCGCCCATTGGTATTATGCTTAAAAGATGGGTGAGGTGAAAAGTTGGCACCATGGGGAATGACACTAATCCTTCCTTCGTTAAAGCGTTTCCTACAACCAATTTTGCAAAGAAGCATCGTCACTGGTACTGACCTACACCACAGGCAATCTACCATAAAATAATAACCCAGGTGTGCTTGTGCTGGACTATAGACTATAGCTATTAGCCGTTTATTCACAGAAGAGGTAAAACAGCAACGTCCGTAATCGCGTCATATCCTTTAATAAATAAAACTCCAAACCGTTTGCTATAAATAAGATTGGTGGAGAGTACGGGAAGTGAGTGAGAGGTGGGAAGCGGGAGGGGGGGGAACATGGTGAGTTGCGTCTCATGCAGGTTGGCTTGGGCAGCGATTACTACTCACAGCTGTTTCTCTCATGAATGCTGGTATCCGCGGTTTCATATCACGTAGCCATAGTACCGGTTTTCCCATCACACATCTCGCGATCACGGAGGGGTAGTAGTCCGCCAAGTGGGTGCAGTATCATAGAATGGAATTCTTGATCCAAGGGAAAAGGAAAGAAAAAAAGAAAAAAAGACTCCAAGCTCTCAACGGCACCATCGGATGGCGGCGTATGGAAGTTTCATGACATCGTCTCCATTGCTTCTCCTCCCCACCCCCAGCATCGGTGCCAGCCCAACTGACAAGCTGGCTTGCCAGCTGGACTACTCTGCTCAGAGTTCCTCTACTCTTTCTTGCCTATGCCCTTCCTCTGTCCCCATACACCTATTCCGCTCTAGCGATTACTTGGGGGAAGGAAAGGAAGAAGAGGCAGATATAAAGTGAGCCTTTTCCCCTAGCCTCTCAATTTCCCTTCTTGTCAATCCTGATTAATTTGTGTTTGCAACATACTCTTTCTAATGCCTTCAAGAGACGAGACGGACGGTTCGACAGAGTGTAAGAAGTGTGAGGAGCGGTTCTCGGACTATAAGACCCTCAAAAAACATCTGAAGAAGACTAGGCACTTTGTCCCAATGGAGCGGGGACTCCAGGATAGCTATAGACCTGGAAGGGACGGGAGGGGTGAGGGGCGTGAGTGTTGATTCCTTTCTCCCCCCTTTCGTATAAGCTAGGGTTAATGGGATACTAGACACGACATTTCGGAGACCGCAGACAAGGCGCCGCCAATCCCCCCGAAGCCCGGGCCACAGCAGCAGCAGCAGGGGCAGCAGTATAAGCCCTGGGTCAAGCCCTTCCGAGTATGGGGGATCTCAGAGACATGAAACCTCCCAGCGTGGAGTCGATGACACAAGAGTAATTGCTAATCAGTCTCACGGTGATGACGGACCGGCCGCCTCCGAACAGAGAAGACCTTCGGTATCTGAATCACCCCCAGAGTGTGAAAATAATATCCGTACGCCCGCTACCACCACCATCACTCCCCAGTTCAGTGATGGTGGGTTCGTCACTTCTGCAAGCCCTGAGTATTTCCCAGATTTGGACATGGCTTCTTTGGAGGACCAAAATGCCCGCTTCCCAGAAGATAGGAGTACGTGAAGGAAGGAAGGGTGGGGCTCTGTATTGTTTTCTTTTCTTTTAGTGCTTCGGGTGAGGCGGTGGGCCAGGGTTGGCTGCTGGCAGACCAGACACCTAGCGGACTACCTGCGTTGGATGCCCGGCGTGGACGCCTACAATGTATTAGCAGTTAAGCCCCTCAAGAATAAATTGCCAAGCCATTGTTTTTCCTCCGGAGTCGTGAAACTAGCTCCCGGCAGTAACAGTGCTCTAATAAACTCAATCCTCTCGACTGCTGGTGCCGTGTAAATGCTAGGCTTTTCACAAAACAAGATCATACAGGCCTTTTGCTGCCGCTATCGTATTGTGTCGGCAGTACGGTAACGTGACATCCGTCCCTACCGGTACTAGTACTTGCAGTAAATAGGGGAACGGAGTTAATGTCTTAGACAGTGTTTAGTACCGGGCCCGGAACATCCTTGCCGAGCACGCGCGACTCTTTTTTTTTTCCACCCTCTTCCCCTCGGCTCCGCTCATTTTCGTCTATTCCCGGCTGCTCCATCCTTTCCCAGTGCTAAATTGTGCTGACACGAATTGTGCTCTGGGGTAAACTATCCACCTGGATTACTATACTGAATCCCGCGGCGCGGGGTGATGGGTATCCGGTCATTAAAGGCTCCGTTGTTAACTTGACTTGGGGCGATCACCTCCTCATCTGCTGCAGTCGAGTTAGCTAGCAAGCAAACACACGCAGAACAAACACAACCTTTTAAGACCAAAGCGAAAGCGACCTTTGGCTCGAACGGCAGGCAAGACACGAAGGGAGAAAGCGAGAGAGAGGATAAACAAAACAACAATGGCAAAACCATTTAACTCGTCACACATTCAGTTCGAGGGTCAGGTATTCAATGACACACTTTTGCGTAAATTCGGTTATGGTATGGTTTTTGCCCCCCCTCCTCCTCCTCCCCTCTTTCACCTCTTCTACTTCCATCTCTTCCACCTCCTCCACCTCCTCCACCTCTTTCACCTCTTTCACCTCTTCCACCTCTTCCACCATCACTACCGCCTCCCTCCTCAGCTTCTGGCAAACTAACGGGGGCCAACCCTGAGAAGGAATATACTCTAATGGCACCCTCTCCAACAGCTCTCGTTGCTACCTCGTCTTCGATATCTATAGACCCTGGATGGCTCCGAACGGTAGTGTGTTCAATGGGACTAGCTGTGACTCCCCCATCAACCCCGTCGCTACCCGGGGCGCCCTAGGAATCACCTTCGCAGTGCTCTACGCGATGGTAATAGTCTTTGTTTGCGTCCACCTTCGCAAGCACGGTGCCACGCACCTACCCCCGGAGAAGCGCTTCCGATTGGTGTCGCGGCGCTGGCAGTGGTACTGGCTACTGGCTACGTGCGCTTGCGGAATGATCAGTGGATTCACAGCTATTGATATTGATAGGGATTACCTCATGGGCACGTCGTTCGTCTTGTCTGTGCTCTTTTATTGGGTTATGCTCCCCACAACTCTTGCGGCCGTTTGGGAGGTGACGAGGCATTGGGGGTCGTTCATGGAACGGCAGATCGTGGAGGGTAACCCCTTCGAGCTTTCGCAGGAGGATAGACGATCTAAGATCGAGTTTTATGTCCCATTAGTATTCTACTTGTTTGCGTTTCTCGTATGCCCCCCCCTTCAACTCCCCAGATTGGACCCGACTGAACAATTAGACGTTCTTTCTTTCAATCCTTCGCTCCTGGAACCCCATCCGCAAAGGCTTCAAATCCGCCATAACCGACCCCCGCTTTCGCGCTTCCGCAATCCTCTCACTCCTCGCCCTCTTGGTGATTGTATTCTCACTCTGCGTTAGCATCCACTACTACAAGCCGTTATCCCGCCGTGTCCCTGCCAAGATCCCAATCTGCGTCACACTTGCCTTTGTCCGCGTTATGTTCGCTATCGCGTGTTCCTGGGAGGCCGACATCAACCCACTATCTATACATGTTTCTCCCGCGTACATTTACCCGCTGGGGTACTTGCCTAGTTTGGGCATCATGCTTACGATGATTGTGGCCGGCTATACAGAGATGAATGAGGACTTGTTCATCAAGAAGTTGAGGGCGGAGAGGATTAGGTTGGCGGATGGGGAAATTGAGAAGGGGAGGAGGGAGGCATTGAAGAATGAAGAGGGGCTGAAGAAGGTTGGAGAATGATATCCGATGGAGTGCGGGGAAAGTTGTGATTTTTCGGATGTTCAAGCGGCTAGTCAGAGGGGCACCTATATCCATAATCTTTTTTTCCCTCCCTTTTCATTTAGCGTGACTCGGGATATTATCCTTTCTTTCCCTCTTTCCATTTCGACTGTATACATAGGGACCCCGGGGTTTTTTTACATTTCTCATTTTTGTTATTCGCCTATCCATTTCTTTCTTCCCTTCCTTCCTCCATTCTCTCCTTCCTCTAAAGAGGAAACGACGCAACTCGTACGCCCACCCCATACCATACCATATCATACGATGCAATACAATACCATAATCCAACCCAGCATAATGGCCTCATTCATTTGTTTTCCACCAACAAAGCAATTGCACTCCTCCTCCCTTCATTCAACTACACTTTACTTTACTTTACCAAAGACAAGGCACTTGTCCTAACAGAATTGGACTAAGATATATCCCTCAATAACCGGCATTGGGAAGGGAAAAAAAAACACAAAATTTCCATAACACCGCCACTGACGTCATCTTATTGCAAACCATCACCCGCACGCACGCGGCTAGGCGACGGACAGGGCTCGGTACGATTCGTGAACACGAACAGCACAAGCCTAGTTAGTTAGTTAGACTAGGGGGATTGGGGCATACTAGATTACTACATGTTAACTACGGCGCGGTATGATAGGTTAAAAAAGCGGGGAGGGGGGGGTGCAATATACTAGTGCAATACAAAACTGTGCAAGGTGCACACAAAGTCTTTCGGTCGGAGTCGGACTTGACCGGTAGCCGGTAGAAAGCACAGTGCACTTATTGGTATAAACGATCATTGACACTTCGCTCGCCGTACTTATAATAGTATAATAACTAGCGTAGGGAACCGTATATAGAATGTGGAATAATTGAACCGTTGTGCCAGGTATGATACTGTAAATATAATAGTCCAAAATTTCCTTCTTCTTTGGAAAAAGCGAGGGGGGACGAAAAAAAGAAAAAAAAAAATCACCGCAAGAGGGTGAGTTGTTCAGCCTTTCTGAAAAAAAAAAAGATAAAAGAAAATTAGGAAAGAAAAAATAAAAATAAAAAATACCAGATCTCACCAAAGAAAGCAACTATAACAATTGAATTGAATTATTTGAGATTCTACTTATGTCGTTGGATTGGAGTTGCGTTTTTTTTAGTACGTCACCACCACTAAAACGAGAGCAACTTCAATCCGGCGACTTGAGTATGGCACTGTACAGTACGAGTACTAATGCTATGCTAAGCATGTAAATGCATGCACATGTACATGTACATGTACATAATATATACACAGAAGTTAAGGGAATCCTAACGTGATCGAGCAGGCAGATACGTTAGTATTATATAATACACTGTAACATTATCATACATCGCTACTTTGGATAACCGGTATTGTTGTCGTGTCAAGGCTTTCTACGGTATTTGGGGGAGCGAGCCGCACTAAATCTAACTTAGCGTACAAGTAGGGAAAGGGAAAGAGGGGTTGAGAATGAACGGGAGAGAAGGGGGATAAGTTAGAGAAAGGGTGACAAGTTAGAAGTTAGAGGCTACGATGTATTGCTGCGTAATAAAGGCCAAGGCTCGGGGGAGACATAGTGTGGTGATTGCATAGGGGGGGGGACCTGAGGTCGTGCTTTCTGCGCGTGATCAGATCAGAGGGGAATATCGAAGCTGCTCTGATGCGGTGCCTGCGCTTCAACCAACCGGAAGAATCGTTATGCACCTAGAAAACCGGTAAAGACTGTTTCTTCTATCCCCCACACATCCACAGCCAACCCACCGGCATGCGCAGCACTTTTTGCTTCGCTTTCTCTGAGCTTTGCTTATGGGACAACGTGGTTGGGAAAGGGAGGGGGGAAATTTTTTTATATGACGATCCTGCTTGCTCTCCCCGGAACCCGGGCGCCATTCTCCACTCACTACTCACCACTTATGAAAGGAGAAAAGGAAAAGAAAAGAAAAATAGTAAATAAATAAAACCTCTTTGGCACATGTGCCGTGGATTCGGTATCTGCGCTGACACTTGGGAGGTACAGCATCATGGCATCTCATCTCTTGATATGTGGCTCGAAATAGAATGTTTGTTTATTTTGTTTCCTCCTCTTTCCCTATGCTTGCTCTTCCTATGTTCCACGGGTAAGTTGGCTAAGAAAAAGAAAAAATGGCAGAAAAAAGGATGAATGACAACAACATTCAATGTTTGCTTGCTGTTCACTCCGTTTCCCCACGTTTGTAGCGTTGGTCTTGTTTCATTCAGGAATCACAGATACGAGCTCATAGCCCCTCTCCATCGTAAAAGTCGGCTACCCAGAAGGTAGAGCTGCGATCGGTAGGCACGTTTTCCTCCACTATTTCTCAATTTTGGGTTTTTTCTCTATTTGGTGGGTAGTTAGCCAGTCGTGTGTACCTGAGGACAACAACAACATATCGCTCAACACACCTGGGGATAGTGGATCGTTTGCTCGGAAGGTTCGTGTGTGAATTGTTCACGGCTCCAACAAATGCCCTAACGTGAGAAGCAATATATTAGTCCTAGCTCACGAATCAATCGAGCAGGAGGGGGAAGAAGTAGAAGGAAGTTAAAAGAAAATGAGCTAAGTTCGGGAAAGAAAAAGAAAGTGGGGAAGAAAAGAAAAAAAGAAAAAAAAAGGCGGTTGACATCGACACAGCAAATTACCGGTAATTTAAGGGAAGCAGTTCTCTCGCTGGAGAATAAATAAATAAAAAACAGAAAGGGGAAAAAAATACGAAGCGAGAGCTAGACGAATTACTTTTGCATCCTGTCCATATACTCCTCGTGTGAAAGATTCTCTACTCCAAGCTTGACTCGGCCGTCTGGGAGTAGATCGATATGATTCTTGCTTAGCTGCTTCCTTGCGTTCTCCCTCCACTGCGGAAGCTTTCCAACAATAACAAATCCCGCGACGAGGAGTACCCCAATAAAGGAGAGGACAAAAATCGCCAGTACGATCTGCGAGAGTGATGCAGCCATTTTGCTGACTTTTTTGTTGTTCCGTGCGGGGCGCAGAGCTGTTTCCAGTTCACTGAGAAAGGAGGCAGGGTTGGTAGTTTCCTTTTTCCTTTTCTTTCTTTACTTCACTCAGCGATCTGATGATGATGATGATGGGATGATGGTGATGAAGAGGTGCTGTTAGAGGTGTAACTATTTTCCCCCGTGAGATCTGTAGGGGACTGTGCTATGCCACCAGCGTGCTGACGTAGAATAAATTCCGTCTGTCTTGCTTGAGGGATGGTT
>Ga0307507_10008924_pt1 | contig 13623 bp, 11 predicted proteins | sample 7_EM_MG_FD_207223 | JGI IMG/M metagenome (GOLD analysis project Ga0307507, IMG submission 207223) | Populus trichocarpa ectomycorrhiza microbial communities from riparian zone in the Pacific Northwest, United States - 7_EM | ecosystem: Host-associated > Plants > Roots > Unclassified | place...
CCCGTATGAAATGCTGTGAATTCAAAAAATTTCACAGCAAAACTTAACTTGTTATCCCGGATCACTCGTTGTCCCGGACAGATTCTTTAGATTTTGGTCATCCGGGATAGCGAGGTGCGACTGTACTATGGAGGTTGTTATATGAAGCGGTCTTGTCCGGGGGTGCTTTTCGGCGATGTACCGCGAGTAAAGAAACAAAAGCGCTGAAGCATAAGGGCTCACTCGAAGGGGAGTGCATAAAAGTGTTGTAATGTGGCGGCGGATTGTTAGGACTTCTTGATAACCACATGCCAATGACCGGAATGCTTGGAATGGAATGGACTACACAGTAGGAATGTGTGGTCTGGAATGGATTGAGTGGAATGTCGACAAGAATGTGCTCTCCTTGTATATAATAGTCTGGTAACTTCTGGTAAGATTGGAAAATAAAGCAAAACAACGATTAATTTCTCGCACTCTATTGCCCTTTCTGAAACCATTTTAAGCTACACGATTCTACTATTACTTCAAAAAGTACGGCGTAGCCATCCATTCCGGGAAGGTTATGATATAATTTATATAGTTTTCCTTTCTTTTCTCCCCTCCTTTCCTCTCCTCTCCTTCCAGACCGATCCTACGCTGCCAATACTAGGAAGAGTGAAAGAATGAAAGACATAGGTGGACCCAAATTTAAGTTCCGCGGCGCAAAGACGGGGTACCGGTATAAGCTAGTAACATATAGAAAAGACATGATCACCCGAGTGGGGGAGTGCGGCGCAGATAGCGTAACCCCCCCTTTCCTCAGATAAACAAATAATCACTCCCAGTCCTCGCAAGCCTCTCCTTCCAACTCCCCTCGCCATCCCTCCACATAGCCTCCAGCAGCACCCCCGCACTCTTAACATTAAACTGCGGTAATAGATCCCATATATTCTTCAACGTCCCCCTGACGAACTCCCTCTGGCGCTCATTTGTCGCCGCCGCTCCGGCTAAAAATATGGGCCAGAAAACGCCCTTGAAGAAGACAGACCCAGGCTCGAAGCTAGTGATGTGCGCAATGATCTCATCGACGAGCTCGTCCGTCTTGGGCACCGCCGACGGCGATGAGGGCGTGAGCACTTGCAGGGCGAGTATGTGCACAGCGCATTTGTAGGCGCAGACGTGGTGGTAGAGTTCGCGCGCATCGAGGCGCGGAATAGATGTTCCGGCTGCGTTTTGGTTGAGGGAAGGGAGGCGCTTGCTTACCCAGTCTTGGGGGTTGAAGTTTGTTATTCTTGATAGGAGGGTTTGCGTTGTGGGGAACGTGGCTGTGGTGGTGGTGGTAGGGGGGGCTTTTTTGTGTTGTGACACGAGGGATATTAATTGTAAGAGTTCGGCTGGGCAGCCGAGGAAGGAGTAGTGCTCCGCCTGTTCGAGGAATTTGAAGATTTCTTCTGGGCTGCTGTTGGTGCTGCCCCATGAGAGGGTATCTGTGTCAGCGCCTCCGGAGAAGGCGAGGGATTTTCCGATTATGTCGATGCTTTATGTCCCGTTAGTAATGACATTATTGAGGAAGGGGGCGGGGGGATATATACGCGGCGACATGAGTGATCAACACCCCCAACGACGACGAGAGATTACTCCTCTGCCCGTCCATGCCCCCGCTCATCTGGATCAATCGCCTAGCACCCTGGAGGTGTATCTTCCACGTATCCTTCCCGCTCTCGAGAGCTTCAAAGAACAAGAACAGCAGCATTGCCGCGAGCACCGGCTCTCGGACGATGGTCGTGCCATCGTAGTTTGGCTTCTGCAGGTCCTGAGAAAGCGAGTTTATCGCGCGGCCTTTGTACACTAGTGCGTGGGTTTCTGAGAAGCCGGTATTGTTGGAGTAGTGTCTTGCGGAGACTGCTAGAGCTGCGTGCAGGAAGGAGGGATGCTCGGCTGCGAGGGAGAGGAGGTTGCGGTAGGGGTTATCACCGTAGCGTTCAAAGAGTATGAAGTCTCTACAGACTCGCTTGTCGACTAGGTGTGGGTATTTTGTTAGTTAGATGTGCCATAAGGGGGCGGGGAGCCACGAGAGAGAGCAAGTGACGTACAGTAGTCTAGATAATATTTGCCCGTCCCATCGAGATCTCCGAAAAACTCTGGATTGAAAGGCCTCAGCCAACCCTCTCCAACACTGCTGCCGCGTCCGACCACTACCACCCTACCCGGATCCTTCTCCTTACCCCTCCTACCCCCCACGCCCCCACTATCACAACCGCAACCCATCGTTCCTGTTCCTGTACCCTCCTCCTCTTTCTTAGCCACAGCCTTCCGCCCACCACCACCACGATTACTCCTCTTACCATCCCGCTTCTCAACAACAACCACTCTCCCCTCACCCTCCCCAACCATCCTCCCGACCACTATTCTCTCCGCTTTATTACCCTCCAACCCACCACCACCACCACCCACCTCGCTCCCAGGACTACTGCTTCTCCCACTAGAATCCTCCTCCTCCTCCTTCTTCACCCTCACTACTATCGCCTCGCACCCGGTGCCCCCCTGCTTCAATGGCTTTGGCAACGGGAACGTCTTCCCCATCATCTTCCCTCGCGAGGCAACGCCCTTATTCCACACCAGTGGCTTCTTGTATCCCAAGCAGTTGAGCTCGGGCCTTTTGGCGCACTTTTCGCAGTACGGGAGCGCACGGTCGCAGCGGACGCGCCGGCGACGGCAGGTGTAACAGTCTACCGTTGCGGACATTTGTTGAGTGGGGGTTGTTGAAACCGGGGATGTTTTGGTTGGTTTTGGTTGGACCCCCGAGGGTTGGATGGATGGGTGGAGGGGAAGGAAGGAAGGGTGGAGAGGAAAGGGGAAGTATGTTTTGTTGCGGGGTATCCGATGTTGGTAGAGATACTAATGTTCTGGTATGTCTCGTGCTGGACTGGCCTGGACCGGAGTGTATTGTATTGGACTGTGCTAGACTACTGTATGATCGAAGAGTGTGAAAAGTGAATGTGTGATGGATGATACGAACGTCCCGTACCGTAACGTAATCGGGCGTTTAAGCTGCAAAAGATGAGATGACGCTGTGCTATGTATCATATTTAGGATGTGCCACGAAGCATAAGTTAATGAGTTGGGAGCGCCCTCTTTCACTTCCCAGGGTGAGAAATGTTTGTACCGGCCAGGTATTCGGCTGATTATGGTAGAGGCACTAAAACTATACTATATATGTCAGCAACAAAACAGAGTATCAATTTGAGGAGCTTTTACGAGAGTTTCGTTCATTCTTTCACTTCTCGCCCGCGTTCCTTTCTTTCCTGCTTGATAGAGTGTTAGGGGCAGGTGGCTACGATGAACAAACGAACGAACGAGCCTGATAGATAAACCTGCTAGGCTAGACAGCTGGCAGTCCTGTACTGCAAGCTTTCTTAACTGTTTACAAGGCGGAGGCTATGTAAGATCTTCGTATGCAATCTTTTCTTTTGCCTGCCTGCCCGCGCTCGGTTTTTGAGCTGCAGAGTCATCGGAATAGCTCACAACGATACCTGGCCTATGTGGTATGGTGGGGGAGGGTCGAGTTGAAGGCCTACCGATACTTTTTTTCAGCACTTTTGAGCTCTATGTGAGCGCCCACACAATTCCATGGCGATGCTATAATATATCCTGAATAGCACAAGTGAATTCGCTTTCTTTCATTTCCCCCTCTTCTCATGCTTCGATACGATACCTAGGAAAGCTAGGGTAAAGTTCACGCCTGCGGACTGCGGGTACTGTGTTGTACAGTACGTGCCCAATCAGCGCTCACGATAGGGCAGTAGTTAAAAGCTCTTATCACCCATCTTGCTCTATCTCACGAGTACTATATACCAGTGGTGGCACATTTAACGGCGGGTAAATTTACAGCATTTTACAGATATGGGAAATAGACATTGCGATATTATGGGGGTGGGGTTGGGGGTTTCTTCATGCCTTGACTTGTCCCGGGGACGGGTCGCCCCTCTGGGGTGCAGCTTGCAGGGGGTGGGGTTGCCGATTGAGACACGATATGCCGCTGGTGCTGGCTCAGGGTAGGGCTAGAATATTCCTGAGGACCCTGCCATAGTGTCCGGTATCCGCGCTTCTTGAGTACCGGTAATTGCTGCCTGCGAACTGGTCTGATAACCGGACTAGACTCGCATAGGGGTTCCCCGACGTGGATTCGGGGTAGCATCGTGAAGTGAGCGAGCGCTACCGGTATATCATAGAGTGCAGTGCTATATTTGTGCGAGGGAAGGCGGGAGGCTTGTAGACTGCAGCGCGGAGCAGTGCAAAGCCAGCGATAGCATGAGCTTACTGTACGGTACGCTGAGCCAGAATGCCACTGCACTCGCAGCGTCGAAGCGTTCTTAAAAAGTACCAGATTCGAGAAAAAAAGCCAAATTCTAGCACTGTGTGACAGTAGTTCTTTTTAAAAACGCTTCGACATTACGACCCACTGCACTGCACTGACACCATGCACTCGGGGCGGCAGGACCCAAGTTGGCTGGGTTGTGGATCTGCGGGAGAGACAAGTGTTGACAGTGCGCACTGCACTCACCTACGAGTAGTGGTGAGAAGAGCTGTGTGTACTCGAGTAGATAATTCGCCCTAGGCTATGACATGATAGGGTACCGTAAGAACTGAATCAATGAGCTTCAAGCTAAGACGTTGGAATTGCCTCTCCGAGTAAGATCTGTTGCATGCTTCGTGTTGAGCTGTCTCAGGATGGCTGAACGCTAATTTTTTTTCGGGGTGGTTCCCCCCACTTGTCTAAAGAGGGGAATTCTTGACGTCTTAGCATGATGTTCAATTACCCTACAAGTAGTTCTTACTGTAACACTACTGGTAGTAGAGCACGGGTAGATGATCACTGGCACTTGACTTTTGCGCTAGGCTAGCTATGGCTCGACCTGTCGAGTCAAATCAAACATTTCCGCAGACTACAGCAAAGTACCGTACTGCCCTTGAGGTTTAGCTTTTCCCCTAGAGCAATTCTTTCCCGTAGTCATAACACTCACAAGCCAAAATTATTCAATGGAGGACTTGCGTAGTCTAACATAGGTAGGAGTTATCAATAGTGTTGCTAGAGGTTGTAGCTTGCTTCAAGAGCCTGTGAAGCCCATGACCGATGTCGTACTTTTTCCCATCGAAGGATCACGCAGTGGCCAATTCTTGAGTATCTTGAAACAAGTCTTGTTGGAACCACCACAGCCTCATAAGGGGATAAAAGTAGGTTGAAGTTGGCATTTAGAGCCCTCAATTCCAGAGCCAATCTCATACTTTCCACAATTCAACTAGCGAGTACGGTGGAGTAACACCACCTTTAGTCTTTATAGTGGGGGACTCCTTAAACCAACCCACTTCGGCGCTTCACCATCGCCCAACTTTTGCCTGATGCAGACTCCAGAACAACGTATCGCTGTGGCCCAGTCAACGTGGTCCCCCACCATACACAAACCCCCTACTCGCGCAACATAAAGCCCATCTATCCAGCGATTGCTTGCTTGGGCGCAAATTAAAGATTGGGAGGAGTGATATTGATATCTGTGTTGCAACGGTGGCTTTTGGCTGTCACACCGTCCGAATCATTAATTTGCTTGTATGTTTTGAAAGGGTGGAGATAAGGTTTGATCTACCCATCTACCTCAAGCGCCTCATCCGGCCGGAATGCGCACGTGACTCCTCCCTCCAAGACATTCAAAAAATCGCAAAACCCCGGAAGGATCACCTCTTTCTGATATCATACTCCAAACACGCGAAATCTTCTTGCATTATTTTCACAAAGGCAGCGGGTCTTCCTGCCTACCCGGCCAACCGGGTAAAGAGTGATATTATTTTGCTAGGATCATGGGACTGGCGGGCTGGTGATTTGGGCCGGTTTGCCGAGATATGGATGCTGGCTGACGTTTACTTGTGTAGGTATTGTTACTAAACAAAATTAGCTGCGCATGAAGAGACGAGGAAATTTTGGCTGTAATGATAGCACTCTCCCACCACTTCTATTATCTCCACTATCATGAGACCAAAAAATAATAATTTGTAGGTACATAGTAGGGATTAATAGCTAGTAAACCCAGTGGCCTTGATGACTGCTGCTGGGCTATCCACTATTAGGCCTTGCAACAGAATCTGAAGTATTTGAGTCTTAGGTCTTTAAGAATAAGTTAGAGACTCTTCTATTATTTGTTTTATTTAACCTTCTCTACTGAAAACTTAATAAGAGAGAGTCTAATACTTGTCATGCTCATTCTTTAGTAGATATTTAATACACTTAATTGAATTGAAATCCGGTGAATAGGTACTAGTGCGTGATTAATTCCGTCGACCAAGAACACGCACGGTGTGTGCGCGGGTGGATGGTAATTTACTATGATATGCGAGTTCAGGGTTTGATTCTCGTGATGGGTAGACTGATTTATTATGGCTTAGAATGGAATGGAATGGGATAGGGGTGGTGGTGGTGGTGGTGGTGGAGATTGTGTGAAGTGTGAAGGTTAATGTATGGGTTGATATCGTGGAGAAACTATAATATTGCATCGCACGGCTGCCGCGGTGGGACTAACTGAGAAGTCTGGAGGGGAGTGCGGGCGGGTGCTGTGCGATGAGGTGGAGAGATGGGATACCGTAAGTTGCTTGTGCTTCTGCTACTGTAGAATGGGAGAGAGAGGGAAAAAAAGGTACTCGAGTACCGTACTGTACCAGCCCAAGTTGGAGGAAGGCTTAGCTCCAGGCCATTGGCCTTGCAAGGCTGATAGTCAAGTGCTGTACCAAACGGTAATTTGTGGAAAACGCCGCTTTGCCAAGCACTGTGCCGGTAATGGTGGTTCTTGTAAGGTTAATAACCCGAGCACGCGGTAGTATGATAAACCTGAGAGATCAGTGAAACCAGCGAATTTGTCAAGAAATTTGTCATTATAATAGATCGATGTGATTCGCAGTGTTTTAATTGCTCAAGTACATGTTTCTCGAGTTTTCGGGGCATTTTGAGAGGTGGTGAATTTCCATGATTGTTTTTCGTTGTATTGTCCTCGTGTCTCTGGGTTATGAAAGCCCAGCTTTGGCATGCGAGTTTCGCACCGGTAGCTGCCATAGTGTAGGAGTTATCGTAGTCCTTCGTTCAGTTGCATAAATCTACTCACTGTGTTGAAGCTCCCTCTGAGTTTCTGCTGATCACGATGGATGGCTCTACGAGTACTGTAATGATCGGTGGTTTGTTTGTTTGAATACGGTGCTCTTATGGTTTGAGGGAGGGGGTCCTGCATGGCTGCCAGTGGCCAAAAATAAACCCCACCTGAGCTTTCCGAAAGCCACCATAACCCCAGCGAGGAGCGAGGGACGAGCGAAAGAGAGAAAAAGAAGGTTGGCGAAAAGCTGAGCTCACTTACTTCTCTCTCTCCCCTCCTTTCTTTCCTTCCATTCCTTTTCCCTTTCATCCTTCCTATTTACCTGTTGTTGTACTTTGTTTTTTTCTTCTTCCCAGACTACTGGACACGGGTTCCTATCTCCTTCCGCTTGCTTGGTGGCTTGCTTACCTTTACACCACCTTGGAACTACTTCAGATTGGTAGAGGCGATCGATTGGCCGATTGACCGATTGCCCGATTCGTTTCCTTCTGTTTGTTTAGTGCGGCGTCAGCACAAGGAAAGGGAAAACAGATTTCAGCCTCACCTAAATCTCACCCTACACCATCATCAGCTTTCCACCTAACTTTACCCTACCTTTCACTCGTACCGGAACATTAAAACACCCCACGCCGAGATCAGGAGAAAAGAAAGAAACAAACAAATAGCTCCTTTTCCATCCCGCCGAATAACGGTATTACGACGGGCACAACAGTAACAGCAGCAACGGCAAAACTGAAGGGTTGGAAACAAAATAATACTCGGACATCATGGTGAATGCGGCTATTCTCGCAAAGGGGAACTTGGCTCTACACATTGTTCAGGCCGTATGGAGCGTGGTGGTAATGGGAGTGGTTATAGCAAGCATGTCGGCAAATGGTCCAGCGAGTGGTGCGGCAAAATACATGTTTGCAATGGTGAGTTTTCCCCTCCTCTACTTGTATCTAGCTACCCATCCTGTGGACTGTCATGAGAACTGACAGTGGCGTCTATCCGTGATAGTGTTGGTTTGCAGCTCCGGTACTGGTATACTTGACCCAGGCACCTCGGTTTGAGAGGACAAAAATGTTTGCGCATCCGTATTGGGTTATTGGGGTTAATACTATATTCTCGGTGTGTTTATTTTTAACTTATTTGCTATCTATTATTTATTTTTTACGCTCGAGGGGAACTGATGGGGAGTAGATTCTCTGGTTTGCGGCCTTTGTTTCTGTTGCTAGCTACACTAATGGCGGGATCTCTGATGGAGAGAAGAAAGAGAAGGACGAAAAGATTAAGAAGGAGGGTGGTTGCGCATTGTTTCCTGCTGGAACCGGTGAGGATCCCAAAGCATGCAAGCTGAACCAAGCGGCCGTCGGACTCGGTGTGATTATGTGGTATACATCCCTTCCTCGCCCCGCACACTGTTCGTTCCTCAGCTCCCTTTTTTCCTAATCAACTTGATGCAGGTTTCTCTGGCTTGGAACTACTGCGATTGCTGGCTATGCTGCTTGGTATTTCCGCCAACACAGCGTCTCCCCATTTGAAGATATCACCCCGACAGGCCATGACATTGAAGAAACCACCAAGGACGCTTTTAGCTCTAACGACGAATATGCTCTCATTAATAAAGACCGGGATGAGGACGATGGCGACAGCAGATTCTCCTCCCATCACGGACGTAACGGAAGTGTGACGAGCTATGACACTGGTTACGACGCTCATCCCGGCAACCCTGTTCCTTGGGGCGGCGAAGGAAGCGCTTATAATGGAATCGGAGGACACGGGCCGGTTGCAATGGGCGGGAATAAAAGAACCCCCTCGGGATTAAGCATGCCCATTGCACCGGATGAGGATTATAGCTACAGAGGAGCGAGCACGAGATAGGGTGTTTTGTGCGTTTTTCTGTTTTCAATCTCTTTTTCAATTTTTTCTTCTTGTCCTGGCTAGGTTTTCCTTTTGGCTCTGGTGCGGATGGGACAGGTCCTTTTGCATTTTATATATCCTTTTGCGGCATGGAACAATGGAAAATAGCTTTTTAACTTGTATAACATTCAGTACAAATGGGGGATTTCTTGCATTGAACTGGTGGTTGGCCTGAAGAGGGGATTTTGTCGGAGGGGAGCCCGGGTATGGGTAGGGAGGAGATTATTGATATCATGTTTGGGTGTTTGAGATGGTGTTTTTGATTAGGCTTTTGTTAATGGAGCTACGAGTTTCTCTTGGTATTGTGTGAATTTAAGAGAGCGGCGCCCTATGAATCGTTGGTGCGAGTGCCAGTAGGACCAGCATCGCAGACTAGCAGCAGTTACGGCTCCCGCAGGGGATCCTACGGTATGGCAGTAGTAAAAATCAAGGCATATTCGTTTGTTTTTGAGGCTGCCGCAGCTACCATCTGGAAATACATTCGGGTGATCTGAATCCGAGACGCTGGAAGATGTTGGTACGGGAGATGCCGTCTTGATGGTGGTGGAGTGAGGTAGGATCTCTTGAGACGATAGGCCGAATGAGCTCCAGCTTACTAAATGTAGAGTACCGTGCTTGTACCGGACAGTGTTCTTATGAGATTAGAAATTGCTAGAGTGCTGTGCTGGTACCGATACTCGAATAATTTGGTATGGAGGTGATAGTACGAGCGCTTGGGTGCATACAAGATACCGGTAACTTTATATAGATTGTAGGCTGATTGGGATCGGTTTGACACCTTGGCTCATTGTTATCCTAAGTATCGTACGGGTTAGCGGTCCGGTCACTCCGGTGTTTGTTGACTTGAGGTTGCGGAGGTAACGTCGGGTCGCGGAACAGGGATAAGCGGGAATCTGATAACGATAGGATAAATCTGATAACTTGGCTCTCATACGGTAAACGGAAATGAGGAGGCTAAAAAAAATAAAAGAAAACAAGAAGGAAAAAGATTGTGTCCCTGCTAAACGAACCTCACTCAATCGAGGCCGCTTTTTTGCCCCTCCACACCCCTCCATAACTTTGTTCCCCCCTCAGTCTTTATCACCATCAGCAGACATCTCCACTCACTTGTTACGTCCTTTTCATTCTATTTAGATAGGACACTGAAAAGTTGTGATAAAAGGGCAGATTTCTGGGTTTCATCTTCATCCCTGCCTGCCTTTCTAAGGGGTTCTCTTTTTCTTTTTCTTTTCCAGTTATTTTTTTCCTCACTTTGCCTTGCATTTGCAGACTTTTCACTGCCACATCTCTCCCATAAGCAAGCTTCGCACTTTTGCTTCCTTTTCCCCTTGTCAACGACTCATTCCTCCTGCCACTTTCTCACCCAAACCTTTTCCCTCGAAATCACAGTTTTCTCTCTAACATTCAATCATATAAACTATGGTTTCTGCATCAAAGGCCAAACGTGAAGCCGAGCGTGCTGCGAAGCGTGCTGCCGGCGGTGGAGAAGACAAACCAAAGAAGACCGCTGCCAGCAAGCTCGCTGTCACCCCCGGTTCATCTAGGGCTGGATCCAAGGCAACCTCTAAAGCATCCTCGGTGAATGGTGAAGCTGTTGAGGGCACGGACGAGAAGGCCTTGGCTAAACTTGAGAAGCTTGCTTTGCAGGAGGACGAGCACGGGCTCTCCGACCGTGTAACTACTGGTGTCCTCTCCTCGTTGGAGTCGTCTCGCGATGCTAAAATTTCTTCCGTCTCGCTTGTGTTCCATGGCAGAGTTCTTATCCAGGATACCACACTCGAGTTGAATTACAGTCGCCGATATGGGTTGCTCGGTGAGAATGGTTGTGGCAAATCGACCCTGTTGAAATCTATTGCTAAGCGGGAGTTTCCTATTCCTGAGCACATTGACATCTATCTACTCAATGAACCTGCCGATAAGACTAGCTTGGGAGCCCTTGACTACGTTGTCACCCAAGCTCAGGAAGAGCTGAAGAGATTGGAGACACTAGCTGAAGAGACACTGGAGACTGATGGTCATGACAGCCCAATTTTGGAAGATCTTTATGAGGTTCGATCATCCTAACCCCCCGATTTTCCCACTTTTTAGAACATTCGGTCCTATTAGGTTTCATCCCGTTATCGGCGCTTCTGGTGTATTTTAGGATTGCTAACAATCTATTTAGCGTATCGATAGTATGGATCCCTCAACCTTTGCTACTCGTGCGTCTCTTATCTTGACTGGTTTGGGGTTCAACCCTGTGACTATGGGCAAGCATACGAAGGACATGTCTGGAGGCTGGCGTATGCGTGTTGCATTGGCGAAGGCTTTGTTCGTCAAGCCATCTCTGCTTCTGTTGGACGACCCAACTGCCCATTTGGACTTGGAGGCGTGTGTGTGGCTTGAGGAGTACTTGAAGAAATGGCCACGTACCCTCGTTTTGGTCTCTCACTCGATGGATTTCTTGAACGGAGTCTGCACCAACATGATTGATATGAGAATGAGAAAGCTCATCTACTATGGTGGCAACTATGATGCGTGAGTACTTTTCTTGCAGCAGCTTGCGCTTTTACAATTGCTGACACGTTATTTTATAGCTACATCAAGACTAGAAGTGAGCAAGAGACCAACCAGATGAAGCAATACCACAAACAGCAAGAGGAAATCGCGCATATTAAGAAATTTATTGCTTCTGTAAGTGATTTCTGGTAAAAATTTGCGGTGCTTTATACTTACACTCTCTAGGCTGGTACATATGCAAATTTGGTCAGGCAAGCCAAATCTCGTCAGAAGATTCTTGACAAGATGGAGGCAGATGGCCTGATTGAGAAGGTCAACCCTGATCGTGTCTTCTCTTTTCGTTTTGCCGACGTGGAGAAGCTTCCCCCGCCGGTACTTTCGTTTGATGACGTTACCTTTTCCTACTCTGGTATTGCCAAGGATAATCTTTACGAAAACCTTGATCTTGGTGTGGACATGGATTCTCGTGTGGCACTTGTTGGACCTAATGGTGTCGGAAAGTCAACCCTTCTTAGAATTATGACTGGAAAGCTTCAGCCAACAAGCGGATCGGTCAGCCGACACACTCATTTGAAGTTGGGAATGTACTCCCAGCATTCGGCTGAGCAGCTTGATCTTACCAAGTCGGCTTTGGACTTTGTGCGCGACAAGTACCGGGAGAAGAGCCAAGATTACCAATACTGGAGACAGCAACTCGGAAAGTATGGTCTGAGTGGAGATTCTCAGACAGCTTTGATGGGAACCTTGTCCGAGGGTCAGAAATCGAGGATTGTCTTTGCTCTTCTTGCCATCGAGTCCCCAAACATGTTGCTGCTCGACGAACCTACCAACGGTCTGGATATTCCCACTATAGACAGTTTAGCTGACGCTATCAACGCATTTGATGGTGGTGTTGTTGTAGTGTCTCACGATTTCAGGTAGATCCCCTTTTCAAAATAATTCATGACTATCGTATACTCACCACTTTGCCCCAGACTCCTCGATAAGATTGCCAAGGACATCCTTGTTTGTGAAAATAAGACGGTTAGACGATGGGAGGGTTCAATCGGTCAATACAAGAACCACCTCAGAAAGAAGATGCAGTCCACCGGAGCTGTCTAAACAAAAGTCTTTTGTGTTTCTTGTTTCTTTCTCTTTTCTCTTTTCTCTAGTTTCTTTATATCTCTTTTCCCTGGGCTACAGGATGATAGAACGTCCGCTGGACTGGTCGGTATATGGTGGTGGAGTGGGGTTTGGAAGTTTATGGAATTACGCTTAACAGGGGATCGGTAGGTCTTGAAAAATGGGAGCTTTGTTAGGGTAGAGGCGATGAGAATAACTGATGATGATAATGATTACTATGATGAACATTTTGTGCCAGTGTACCGTGTCCTAGCGACAGTGATACCCTTCCGTATGCTCGATGGTTGATTTACAATTGGTGAATGCCATGTTTTCAGCGGATTCCGCAGCGCCGGTGGTTGCATATCGTCACACGTATGATAAGTTATTTATCATTGGCAGGGAGTTGTCTCTCTGGAGGTTTACCCACCTGCGAGCGAACTCGTACCCGGGCTATTTCCTCACAATAAGGCGCTGCCAGGAAGAAGATGCCCCATGCTACAAGCATATACCTCCTAAGGCCAGCACCATCTCATGTACTATACTCGGGGGGACCGTCACGTAATTTTCGGCTAATGGTGATGACTTGTACGGTAGACAAGCAAGGTGTTTAGAGGCTTGATCCTGCTCTGCTCCCCTTTGGTACTGTAATAGGGCACGGGGAGTGGGTTATGGCTATGGAAAGCTAGCGGTTCAGGGACCCTATGATTGTGATTGATATGGCACTATTGCGATATAATACTTGCTGGACACCGGTTCGTTATTGGTGAGGGGCGGGGCACAGCTAGTCGGGAGAATTGGTAAAAAAGCGAAAGCGATTGAGGAAATTTCTTGACTATTGTGCTGTCTACGGGGGACTGGGCTGGTTACGCTCGAGAGAGGTGCCAAGAACGGAAATAATATCAAGAGTATCATACTGTGCTCGAGTACTGTGTGGTAGGCGTAATGCGGTGCTCTTGGTAGTTCTCCGGAGGGAGTGGATGAGGTTGCTTATTCGGGGGGGGGGGGGGGGGTTTCCGGCCGGGGGAGT
>Ga0307507_10008926_pt1 | contig 13611 bp, 10 predicted proteins | sample 7_EM_MG_FD_207223 | JGI IMG/M metagenome (GOLD analysis project Ga0307507, IMG submission 207223) | Populus trichocarpa ectomycorrhiza microbial communities from riparian zone in the Pacific Northwest, United States - 7_EM | ecosystem: Host-associated > Plants > Roots > Unclassified | place...
AAATTGCCAGACATGAATTCCGAGGCCTTGAAAAATAAAAATAAGGCAGCCGAACATATCGTTCATGATAGTGTCGATGTGGAGCGTTGTCAAGTCTAATAACAACAGGAAACATATTGCAACATCAGACTAACCGTGATGTGCCTGACTTGAACTTGAAGAATCTGATTTTTCCATGTAATTCGTTGTCGTCCATTAATCTTGGCAAGATTACTAGTACCAATGAACATACGCATTCCCGCAGACGGCAGGAGTCCACTAGTCACAAAAAGGTGATTCTATTACATTTCCCTTGTTTCACAATGCACCGCTCTCGCTGTCCCCTGTTTCATTGCAGTTCAATTGGCTATGGATATCGGGCCTGTCGGTTCCAAAGTTCCGTTTTCGTGTTCGTCGAGACACCCGTTTCCAAGGGACTTTGTCTGTCAGTGCTGTGTCCTACATCACAAAACAGAGCCTTAGATTGGCGCTTGGTGTCAGCTAAATTCGGTTGAAGATTTACCTTGACTTGCAAAATATAGGTCGATCGTGATTGTCGTGCCTTCTTGATATAACAGCCTCAAACATCAACAACTCGAAATATAAAGAGATGTAAGTACTTTATAACATATGTACTTGGTAATTTATACCAACAGTCTTTGCGGTGATCTGTTCACTAAAAAGCACCATCCGCCCATTTCGCAATCTTGTTGAGATATTGATGGAATGAAAATAATCATTGATATCGAGGACAAGCGTGTTTCAAGTTTTCCGACATAGTAAGAACGAGTCACCTGATTATTGGCAAGGATAATATAAAAGCCGTTAGCACCCTCAGTGAATTCAATATCGCCTTTACACACAGTCAACTTTACAACAACAATGTCCAGGTATGCACTGGCAGCCTGAGGGTTCTAAAGCTGCCTTTATTTTGTGGTGCACTCTCTGACCAACATATAAAGTTTTAGATTTCCAGATCCTATTAGAACCTTTCAAACGCTTAAAAAAGGCACGCCCGAAGTGGGTGACCGAGGTTTGTTCAACTTGAATCGAATTTCAAAAATTCTCACTGATTCTCACAGTGATGCTGCTGCCAGACCTGGGAGACAAACACTACGGCCGTTGTGGGGAGATTACTAAAATTCACACTTCAGGAGAGGTCGATGGTACGTAACATTTTGTTGGAAGATAAGTCCCCGTTTTAACAACTTGAGCCAGTGAAATTAGATTTAAAGGCGGGGCAAACGGTAAACGAAATGCGAAATGGCTTGTTGAGCAACCAAGTAAGTGTAAAGAAGTAATCTATTGGGTGTCACCACTAACAAGTACTAAGATCGGACGTATACCAACTGGTGAAAGTTCCGAGTCGGATTCTAGTTCGAAGAGTGATTGAAGGACTCAGAAATCAGAGTACCTCCTGGGATTATGCAATACATCTTCACCGCTGGGGGCATTCCGCATTCTCTATGCCGTCGAAAATTCAACACTGCCAGTGTACCTTTATCATGTATTTGTATGCTTGGGTCGAAGAATCGCCCTCAATTTTCTATATCTGCGTGACTAAGTTACAACCCGACCTTGTTCACAAATTTAGACTCGGTTCGCTGAATTTGAATTTGGTATTTTAATATACCGAACTACCATTGTACCAACCATACTTACATCACTACCGTGACTCTTGTGATTACTTAGAAGGTGAGGTTTTGCAGTGTTCACTAAAATGTTATTAAAATGCTGATAAAAAATCGGCCATAGTAGGGGCACCAGTTTTTTACTGTGGCACTACCGCGCGTGCCGTGTCACGGCAACATGGTACCGTGCCATAGTACATATTACGGGTCACATTCTAATTTCTATAGGTGTGGACACCCAAACAATTAAAACAATTAAATAAATTAAATAAATTAAATCGCGAGGAAGAAATAATAAATGTGCACACAACAGCCACCTTCCTCTCTAATAGCTTGTGCGAGTTCAGCGTGATTGATGGCAACACAAATGAATGCAAATTTTCTAAGCGCTTCGCGCATAAGTAAAGTCAAAAATGGTGAATTTTGATGCAAAACTTGGCGCGCATGCAGATTTTTCTGCTCGCGCTTCGCGCGACGCCACAAACAGATCATTTCGATGTGCTGGCATCGTCTGGGTTGTGAGAACCTCAACCGTATCTGGGTAGCAACTCCTGATGTGGCTGCAAAAGTGTCAGCAGGAGATTTGCACTTCTGCTCAACTTCTGCTCAAAAAATTTCTTTGAATGGAATCCTTATTGTATCATATGTGTGGTATTATCTTTATCCATTGCTTCAAGGGTGGAAAACTGCAATCTTATAGATTTGCTGTCAGAATCAGTGCTCATACCCCCTAAGTTGCAGTTTTAAAGCTTCAAGTCCGATTTTTTTCTCCAAAAAATTTACCACAATTAAATTCCTGTATACTAAATTATTTTCTGCATTTTTCTACAATTACCCTTCCAGTGAGGACTGTGGAGGAGAACCTGACTTGCTTGTTTGGTTGAGTTGTAGTTATTTGTCCATCGTTATGTTAGGTTTCAAACTCAGTTATGTCGCGTTTCGCACACACCTATAGAATGTGAGCCCATATTACTACTATAATTGATCGATAGTATTAGAGCCATGGGGCATATAAAAACAATCGGGTACTTTTTGACAGGGCGAGCTTGCGAGCCTCGGAATCTGTATTTCTGGGCCCCAGGCTTGGTCGATTAATACTGTCAATGAACCTGTAAATGATAAAAAGCAACTTAACAACATGGATTCCGAAGCGAGCCTTCCTCCGCTTGACAGCTTCTTTAATCCTCTGTGATCCTCCAAAACGAGATCCGGGCAATCTGGCAAAGTAGCTCTCAATTCTCATGAACATGGGTGAATGAGCCGCGCATCGCACCTTTAGGAATGATAATTGAGGCTACCCCAGTCTGCCTTACCTCCCTGCCATTGCCTGGTCCACATATGTTTTCATCTCGGAAGAGTCGGAACTAGTGTAGCCTAACATGACCATGTCAGGATGCCAATTGCCAGTCCCCTACAGTAATTTCCCTGCATCCTTATCAAATCCTTATCGCCTCAAGAGGTACAGAACCCTCCCTCGCCCGAATGCCGGGGGCAACAAAGGGCAATCCTTAAACAATGATCTATGATCTCTCTTTCATACGCGAGCGCCGCTGCCAACTCAACTAAATACCCGGGCCTCCCGCAGACATTGAAGATCACGTCCGAGCTGACTCATGGGAAGCGGAGGGTACACGAACCTTGGCATTAAACGCACACTAACAATTTTATCTGGATGAATTCGCTTTGGCTGTGTACGTGCTAAGAAGTCGTTACGTGTGATACTCATCAATAATGCACTCGATGATACCTCAACAACCGTCCAGCACTCCGAGCAGGTCGTAAACGGGACACTGCCCGCAGACGATACTCGTGAGTTATGATCTCAACCACGTCCAAGGCCTCATGAACTGCGTCTTGCGATTTTTGTCATTCATCACCTTTTTTTCACGGTTTCGATTGAACCACAGTACTATGATTTTCACAATCCACATGCAGCTCCGCCTTTTTCGGCTTATTTCCTTGAAGACATTCCGCTGCTAGTTCATCTTAGTACTTTTTGAGTTAGGATCGACAAAAGGGGACCGCACTCAATTTGGAATGTCGTAGTTTCAAAAATATCTCATCTTTATGTCGCCAACTCGCATCTTGATAACATCTTGGAGGCTGTCCAAACCACCGCAACTCACAAACATTTCCCACATGGTGACAGAAATCTTCCCAGTGATTCGCTGCTCCCTTTTCGCATGCAATCAGGTGCCATCTCATGCCATGGAGAGTTGTTCCTTATGTGGATGATGCGGGTCCATAAATACTAACAGCCAAACTCGGTATGGTACTCAAGATACTTTTGTCTCACATTCATCTGTTGAGATGGCCACTCCGTTCCACAGGTGAGCACCATTACCGACGTTGTCCTGATGACCACTGAGAACCGCCCCTTTGTAAGACAACCCGAGTTTGACACGATCCAGTTGCACGGTGGGCAGACTGTCGATACGGCCACTAATGCTAGGGCCGTCCCTATCTACTCTTCTACAAGCTTTGTTTTCAATGATTCTGCCGTGAGCATCATGATCGGCCTTTGCCCCTCCTTGGCTCATTGGGAATTTCCTTAGCATGGTGCCGATCTCTTTGGTTTGAGGACCTTCGGTCACATTTACTCTCGCATTGGTAATCCTACCGTGGTGTGTTTTTATTTACATAGTTAACCCCACCCCTCTCTCTGATTCTTCCCATAGGCCGTCTTTGAGAATAGGATCGCTGCGTTAGAAGGCGGTGCTGCCGCTGTAGCCGTTTCTTCAGGTCAAGCCGCACAATTCCTTGCCATTGCCGCCATCGCTGGAGCTGGAGACAACATAGTTTCAACGTGCGATTTTACACATCAAGTGCTTATTGTGATACTGATTTTGCTTTGTATAGCTCTTACTTGTACGGTGGGGTATGTGCAAATCTCTCTATAATCAGAACAAAATAAGATATCTAATCTTGCTTTTAATATCCCTAGACATACAATCAGTTCAAAGGTAGAAATTATAGTTTTTTGATCCCCGCCATCCGATCACTCACCACTTCATTGCAGTAACTTTTAAGCACTTTGGTATTGGCGTCAAGTGGGTTACGGATGCGACTCCTGAAGCCTTTGCCGCCGCGATCGACGAGAAGACCAAGGCGATCTTTATTGAGAGCATCGCCAATCCTAAATATCAGGTATTTGACATACCTGCACTCGCAAAGGTACGCCGAGCTCTCTTCCATGGGTTACATGATCAGTGCACTGATTGGTTCTCGACTGCCAGGTTGCTCATGATCATGGAATTCCGCTTATCGTAGATAACACATTTGGAATGGGGGGTTAGTCCATTCCGCGGACCTTACTTACCCTGATGCGATAATTGACTGTTCGGGTCATAGGATATCTCATCCGCCCTATTCAGCATGGTGCTGATATCGTCCTTCATTCAGCCACGAAATGGATCGGTGGTCACGGAACAACTATTGGCGGAGTTATCGTCGATTCGGGTAAGCGACTTTCTGAGAGGCAGGCATCATCCTGATTTTCCATATAGGCAAATTCGACTGGACGAAATCAGGAAAGTTCCCCGGGTTCACTGAACCAGCTGAAGGTTATCACGGTCTCAAGTTTAGCGAAACATTCGGAGCCGCTGCGTTTGCAGTCAAAGTCCGCACTGAGCTCCTCCGTGACATTGGACCATGCTTGAATCCATTCGGTGCTTTCCTCCTCCTCCAAGGACTTGAGACGCTCAGCCTCAGAGGTCAGAGGCACAGCGAGAACGCACTCGCGTTGGCCCAGTATCTCGAGAAGCATCCACATGTGGTATGGGTGTCATACCTGGGCCTCCCGGGACACGAGTCCCACCAGCTTGCGAAAAAGTTGCTGAGGCCCAACGCTTATGGCGGTGTGCTGTCATTTGGCGTCCGTGGAGACTCGAAGATGGCGAGTAAGCTGGTTGACAGCTTGAAGTTGGCAAGCAATCTGGCGAACGTAGGTGACGCGAAAACGCTGGTCATCCACCCGGCGTCTACCACGCATTCGCAATTGACAGAGGAGGAACAACTGTCCAGTGGTGTCAAGCCGGATTTGATTCGAGTCTCCGTTGGCATTGAGGACATTAGGGATATTATTGCCGACTTTGAGGCCGGTTTACAGATTGTATTTGAAGAGAGTATATCGGGAAAGTTGTAAAGTAAGTTGTAAAGTAACGGACAATTATTACAAATTCATCTTTATTCCATGTACGTAATTACAATTGCCAACACATGTACAGAAGATAAGAAGAGAATTATGTGCTGGCCACAGGAACAATGATCAAAAATTCATGTCCTTCTGGTAAATCACCCAGGCACCATCGCTCATTTGCTTTAAATGTTTTCAAAGCATCCAACGGTTCCTCATGGTCGACAAAAAATTGGGTAAATAAACTCGAAACATTTCCGGTTGTACAATCTTCTTCAAAAAGCGAACCGCAAGGCTTCAGATTTTTGATGTAATCGACTGGGGATGAATCCAGGACCTTGGAAGCATTTTCTTTCATAAATCTGAAGTCAATTTTTTCGACTGGTACATCTTGGATTCAATCGGTTAATAATTCAGCTGGTGTTGTCACCAGGACCTACCGCTGCAGTTTGCAAGGGCAGTCACTGAGGCCGGATGTGACGAAGCTAGACCAACGGCAGTGATGTCGTTTAACATGCTATGCTGTTTGAGAGTTCTGAGAAGTTGAGTAGCAATACCACGCTTGCGAACGGTGGCATCCACCACTAACTGGGTGATCCAGAGAACAGTGCCTATCCAATCATGATGGATCATGAACAAGATAGACAGATCAATTAACACACCTCCATCGTATCTCCAGATGGTGCCAAAAGCATGCCCAACAAGTTTATCATAGTCGAAACAGACGGCCAAGGCAGAGCTCTGGGGAATCGGGAGGCACTGCTCTCGAAGCTTTCGGTTCGACATTTTGACACGTTTTCCTATTGAAACTGAAGATGCGTTTGGGGATGGTCAACTGGGGAAACATACCTGATAGATATGGTCCTGCTGATTCGCCCCATACCCCATAGTGGGCGCTAAAGAGTTTGGCACAATCGTCCAAGAGACGATCTTCAATCCCATTTCCATCTATAGCCTTGAAAAAGAACGCGGTCAAGGATGATGATGTCGAAGGACTCGGCTCTGTCATGATCAGGTTTTCCTGTCGACACAAGAAACACTCTATGGAATTTTGAAGAGAGCGTGAATGCAAGTGGACCTTTCTCTTTGGATTAGCATTAACACGGAGTGTTACGTTCAACAATCGTTGGCACATGACCATTGGTAGCCAATCGGATTCCATCCCGAGATGCGTAATATTATTTTAAAATAGAATTTATGTTTGCACCAACACAAAACATGCGAAATATTCAAGTCGTGAGTGCAAAAAACTGCAAAAATCGTAAACTCAACCGTGACTTGAGCACTGCAGACTCCAGAGTAGTGTTGCCGCCAAGCCTTGTGAGCTTGGCATCGCCCGAGCGTCCAGGACCCCTGACAATGGGCCATATACGAATCCGGGAAAATTTTTCAAATCAGCCGTATACAAATCCGGGTCATTTTGCTAGAGGGTCACACAAATCCAGACAGAATGACCGGTTTAGAAAAAATTTTCGGAGAAGGGTCCAAATTCGGAAGTGGAAAAATCCAAAAGTAGCCTAGATACAAAAATCCGGACAAATTTTTTGGTTTTTTGGGGGTGACCGGTGAGGCCGTGAACAATCCGGACAAATTTGGCCTTGGGCAGTCTGGACAAAAAACTATCATAGGCCCTTTCTGAATGTCGGGGGTCCTCGCCCGAGGTGGGGTAGAATGTATTAGGTGATTACATCAGCTGTCAGACCTGTCAGGCTTGGCAGGTCCCAGGGTTTCAAACTCCTGGAATCATTCTGTATATTATGATGTGATGCGATGCATTGCAATTGGTGAACTCTCTGTAGCCTTTTTGTGAGGTTATCATGAGGTTATCATTGGAGGAACAAGCATCGATCGAGTGCCTAATCTATAATGGCGTCCCTTTTGCCATTGGCCTTATCTTCTGAGTTGATGGTAACTTATCATCAGCGCCGATCAATTTTGGCGCCGATGCCGTGTTGACTGTTTTACCTTATTTTAGACATATAAATATGCAAACATATATCATATTGGCTTTGTTACCGACCGCCATCATGGGTCAGTTAGCGAACGAGCTCCTGGAAGTATTTGCGCGCGCTGCCAGCGAGCAGGTTTGTCATCCTCCCGTCGTATATGTTAATGACATCGCATTCAGAATAGGGTGGGGTCATATCTGGGGACAACCCTACTGTTTATAATGCTTCCAACCCAATCCGATTATGGATCATCCAAGTCGGTATGTCGTCTTTGTCTGGATTTCTGTCTATATGCCGGACTCATCGAATTCTCTAGTAATCATCATCGGGTTCACTCAGATCCTGTCTGTGGGCTTGTCTCGTATCCGCCAGCCCAGGGTCATTGCAGAGGTCATTGCGGGCGTCATCCTTGGTCCGACAGTCATGGGACGCATCCCCAATTTCAGGGCCACCATCTTCCCTGACAGTAGCATGCCCCTTCTCAGCTTGACCTCGACTGTTGGCCTAATCTTGTTCCTTTTCCTAATCGGATTGGAGATTGATACCCGCCTCCTGAAACGCAACGCAGTCGCCTCTGCAACTGTGTCAGTTGCTGGGTTGATCCTACCTTTGGGCATGGGTGCTGCACTCGGTGTTGGAGTATACAAAAACTTTATCAACCCCAGTGTGAATTTCGGTTATTTCCTCTTATTCACAGCTGTCGCTATGGGTATCACCGCATTTCCCGTCTTGTGTCGTATTCTAACGGAGTTGAAGCTCCTCGATACTGAGGTGGGCCTGGTAACACTGTCTGCAGGAGTTGGAAACGATGTCGTTGGCTGGATCTTGTTGGCCCTGACCGTCACTCTGGTCAATGCTTCGACCGGACTGACAGCATTGTGGGTCCTCCTCGCATGTGCTGGATATACAATTCTTCTTTTGTACCCTGGTCGATGGGCTCTCAGGTGGTTAGCAAAGCGAACAGGTAGTCTAGAGACAGGAACACCGACCCAGTTCATGATGACTGTCATCTTACTTCTTGTCCTTTGTTCGGCCTTTTTCACGGATATCATCGGTGTTCATGCAATTTTCGGTTTGTACACTCACTGTCTTGCGTAATGGTCACTCATACCTCTATTTAGGTGGATTCATTGCTGGATTCATCGTTCCTCATGATAATGGTTTTGCCATCTCCATTGTCGAGAAGCTCGAAGATCTCGTTTCGATTTTATTCATTCCGATTGTTTGTCAACTTTTCACTTTCAATCGGGAGACACAAACTCAATTTATTTATAGTATTTCACGCTCTCTGGCCTCAGAACTAATTTGGGCCTACTTAATACGGGCTTATCTTGGGCTTATATTGTCATCATTTGCTTGGTTGCATTCACTTCAAAATTCTGTGCTTGTGCTGGTGCTGCTTATTACTTTGGATTCAACTGGCGCGAGGCTGGCGCTATAGGGTCGCTCATGAGTTGCAAGGGGTGCGTAATCTGTTTCAAGGTTTGAAAGACTCATTGATCATTTATTCTTGGCTAGCCTTGTCGAACTCATTGTCCTCAATATTGGACTTCAGGCCCACATCTTAGACCCACGGACATTTTCTATGTTCGTCGTGCACGCTCTCGTTCTCACTTTCATGACTACTCCCTTGGTGATTGCCTTCTACCCTCCAAAATACCGCGTGCATCACCGGGGAGAGAAACCGGCTGGAGACGAAACTGGAACCGCACCGATTGGACCTGCCCCAGATGACGAGGTGAAGACCAAGTTCGCGATTGTCCTGGACAAATTCGAGTCTCTCCCACCTGCAATGACCTTGTCCCAGCTTCTGTATACTCCGATCAGTCCGTCGAATTCCCTCAGTTCTGTCGACGAAAAGGTTGATAATCCAATCACCCCTTCGGTCACCATTGAAGCACTACGACTCATCGAACTTACAAATCGAACTTCGGCCATGCTCAAATCCCAGGAAGCTGAATCGCTAATTTATAATGACCCCATCGTCACCACGTACCGCACATTTGGACAACTTAACCGTCTGTCCGTATCTGCCAACCTGTCTGTCGTCAATCACGACGAGTTTGCCGACGCGGTCAGGGCCCATGCTGTCTCGACTAATTCTCAGATGGTCATTGTTCCTTGGTCAAGAGGTGCAACCCATGTATTGGGGGAACAAGCAGAGAATCAACATGTCGGAACTCGTAACCCCTTTGATGGCATCTTCCACAAAACAACACAGGAAGATCAAACGAGTTCGGTCGTTTATTCCGAGTATATCCGTAATGTCTTCCAGAAGAGTCCCATCGACGTTGCCCTTTTCGTAGATCGTGGATTGGCGAATGCGAGCATTGGGCTTGATGCTAAGCAACATTTCTTCTTGCCGTTCTTTGGTGGTCCAGATGACAGACTCGCATTGCGGTTCCTTGTTCAGATATGTGAACGTAATAGAGACTTAACTGCAACTGCGGTGAGGATTATCAAGACTGAGGGTGTTGCGAAGATTACGGATGTGCAGCACGGTGCGGTGGCCACTCTGCACCATGTTCGTTCTAATTTTCTTCCCTTTGCCAATATCTGCTCATGAACTTCATTATTTAGTCCGCCGCCGCAGCTGACACCGTCTACGGCCAGCAAAGCACTGAAGCTCGTCTCGCCTCTGACACGGCGGACAATATCATTTGGCAACAATATAGCTCACCCTCCTCCGCGAAAACCAGCATCATCTTCTCGACTGAGACCACACCCCAACCCCTGCATACTGTTGTTACGCTAGCCAAAGGAGAAGTGGCAGAAACGGCTTCTTCAGGTGGAAGAACACTTATCGTGATTGCTGGTCGATCAAGGAGGATGGCTGTCGAATCCTTGGCGGGCGAGGCGAAGGAATTGAGTGCCAGCACTGGTTCGACGATGAATAGCTCTGTTCCAAAGACGCTCGGGCATGTTGGAGCTGCGATCGTAGGGACAGGAGTTGGAGCAAGCTTATTGGTTATGCAGGCGGCAAGCTCCTCTGCATGACGAAATTTTGGATTTGAGAATTTCCCAGATACCTATTTTTTTTTTGGCTTAATGACTTGATGATATCCATGTCTTTATGACTTCAGTTGTACTTAACCATAAAGTTTTTGAAATATGATGCTAATGATCAAAATCACAAGCAAAGTTAGGGGCGACACGTGAACCAAATTAGGACATGTGTGCGGTAATAACCTTGTCTCTTCTCCACCAGCTTGACTTCATCACCCCACGAGGACTTGTATCCACCACTTGAGCGACACCACCCAAGGGTCGCTTAAAGCTCACAGCACCTTCAAATCGCTTTGTACAAACGCATTAGTCACTTTAGATCCGAAACATGGCACCCACGACACCTACGACGACAAACTCAAATCAACCCATTATCAACGTCAAGCTCCTACTGATAGGGAACTCTTCGGTGGGCAAGTCAAGCTTGCTTCTCAGGTTTTCAGATGAGCAGTGGCTGCCTGAAGACGAAACTAGCGCTACTATTGGTGTAGACTTTCGCGTGAGTAGGCATAATGTTTCTTTCTTCGTTTTCTAATCTGTGTGTGGGGTTGCTGATTTATTTTATTTTATTTTGTAGGTGCACAAGATGGAATTCAAAGGAAAGAAGGTGAAGCTCAGCATATGGGTACGTTCCGCTGCCTGACGATATTCTCGAGGCTCAAGGTGCCCTGAATTCATTTTAATTTAATTTAATCTTTGGCAGGACACGGCTGGACAAGAACGGTTTCGGACAATCACCTCATCATATTACAGAGGAGCACAGGGTGTTATCCTAGGCATGACTAATCCCAACTTTTAAAAAACCTCAAGAGAGACTAACTTCTTAACCGCAGTATATGACGTAGCAAACCGCGAATCCTTTGAAGCTTTACCGAGATGGTATAGCGAACTAGAGACATACGTCTCCAGCTCAGTCGTGAAAATCCTCGTAGGCAACAAAGTTGATAAAGTACGCATTTCTCTTTTTCTTTCCGCCTTAATGCCCAACCAACCGTTTTTGTGTACTAGGAATTCTCAAGACAAGTATCCACATCCGACGGACACCAATTCGCAAACCGGATGAACTCTCTCTTTATCGAAACATCCGCCAAGACGGCTATGAACGTCAAGGACGCTTTTCACGAGGTCGTGCAGAAGATTTTGGATACCCCCGAATTGTGGCAGGGTCCTCACCATAATAGCAATGCAAAGACGTCGACAAGTGGTGGGAATGGTGGTGTGCCGGGAGGTGTTCAAGTTGTTGGTTTGAGTGACGAGAACAAGGCGAGTGGATGTGGATGCTGAGCGCTATTAGGTTTTATTTTGATGTAGATATCCTTCCCGTAATGCTAATACAGCCGTGTTCTTCCAAGTTGGCATCCACAACGAACTCTTAATCCGTTTGCCTGCCTTTGATGTTACTCATGAGAATGGCCCGCAATGGTATATTGGCCATGTATTGTATTCCTGGCTTGTTCACGTTCATATATAAATTGGCTTTCCGTTGAGGTAATTGTCTCCAAGAAGGAATCACCATATTTACTTCAAGTTGGCCGTTCTTTCGTGAACTTGTTCCTCTGCACATTCTTCCCCGGATCGACCGTATGCACTGAATTAGTTTTATTATTTCCAAATCTGGTAGGTTGATGGATGATCAGCTCAAACGTGCTGTTTTTTCCTATGAGTACATCTTATTCTGAAGTCCATCTCTCGAATTTTCAAAGACTCCAAAACCCTATATATACAATACGTCTTCTGAAACTCAAAAGATATTGGGTTCATTATTTATGTAAATAAAATTCTTCAAGCCTAAACCCTTTTTTTGTTTATTACCCAAGTTCCTTGCGATACGAAAACAAGTGTCTTTATTTGCTCATTTCTAGAGTGGCTTACTATCATCAAAGAAAAAAAAAAAGAAGATATATACCATCCAGACGAGGTGCAGCTCTGTGTCGTCTCCATATTCTCGACCAGCATTGAGCAACTCGATTATTATTCAAAATGCATCCGTTTCGTAAATCCCAGATATATAGACTTTTATTGCCATGGCGCAGACAAGGCTTAACCTCAACTCCATATCTGGCACTGCGAAGGATCAGATTTTGTCCTCTCCGAGTTCAACATAATAATAAAAAGCTTTCCCGAAGTGTCCACATCGTGAACCCCGAGAAATTATGAAACCGCGTAGGCCGTAGGCTGTCCCTCAGAATTACCAGTGATTGGTGCATAAACGATCCAGGGTAATCAGAGTTGTTACGATTAAAAGTTGACGATTAGTTTCGGTGCATCACAGACACAGACACAGGCTTTATGGTAAAGTATTTCGCCACAGGACGGATGATCGGATGGTCACCAAACGTCTGAATCACTGCATCCGAACCTCGAGTCTCAAAAGAAACTAGAAATCCCAATGGTATATTGGGCAGTGACCCGGCTCGTTCATGTTCATATATAAATTATCTTTCCGTTACTCAATTGTCTCCGCTCCACCGTGACGGACGAGGAATCGCCACTGTGCCTTCCCGGGCCATTGACACTTTTCGTTGGCCATTCTTTCGTGAACTCGTCTCCCTCAGGCTGCACAGTCACACATTGACCAGACCACATGGGATCGAACCGTATAGACTTTCCGATTAATCTTTTTTTTTTTTCCAAATCTGAGAACTTGGCAGAATTGTTTTCTGTACATCTTATTTTGAAGTTCTCATCTCTCGAATTTTCAAAGACAACCCTATTCTCACAATACGTCTTCTGAAACTCAAAAGATAGTGGATCCATTAAGCGATACAAAACAAGTATCTTTATTCGCTCAACCCGGTACAGTAAGAATGTAGAATAGATATCATTATCATTCATTGCCAAATAGGTTTTGAAAATAATTAATAAAGGAAATGGTAATAGTTTCAGGTTATATGACGTCGCAAGAGAGAGA
>Ga0307507_10008927_pt1 | contig 13611 bp, 9 predicted proteins | sample 7_EM_MG_FD_207223 | JGI IMG/M metagenome (GOLD analysis project Ga0307507, IMG submission 207223) | Populus trichocarpa ectomycorrhiza microbial communities from riparian zone in the Pacific Northwest, United States - 7_EM | ecosystem: Host-associated > Plants > Roots > Unclassified | place...
ATGGGTTTGCCCAGGATTTCGAGCGCGGTGTGGCACACGCTGACGTGTCCCTTGTCCATGAGGAAGGACATGAGAGGGGCGAGGCGGCGCTGCAGCGGGTGAACGGTGGCCTCTTCTCGCGCATCATTCGCAAAATTGAAGAGGCGCCGGCACGCTCGCGGGATGACGTTGACAGCGCCCGACGTCCAGCCTTCGGCGCCGAGGCGCAGGGCTTCCACGATGGAGTCGTCGCGGCCGCCGAAGATGCGGAGGCGGCCGTCGGTCGTATCCTTGATCTGCGCGATGCGTAGGAGATCGCGTGCACTCTCCTTCAAGTATTTCACGCGGCCGTCTTCGCAAAGGCGCGCGATGATGTTCGGTGTCATGTCGACGCCGGTCAGCACGGGGCTGTTGTACGCAAAGATGGGGAGCTCCGTGGCCGCGGCAATGGCACGGTAATGGGCGCGAAGCTCTGCCTCGTTCAGTGGCCAATACGTAATGGGCACGACCAACAAAGCGTCGGCGCCCACCTTTTCCGCATGTTCGGAAAGGCGCACCGCTTCGGCGGTGGTGATGGCGCCCGTGCCAATGGCCACGGGAACGCGGCGCGCGACATGCTTCGTGATCACCTCCGCGACGCGGCGCCGCTCGGCCTCGGTGAATGAGCCAATCGATCCCGTGCTGCCGAAAAGCGCAATGCCATCGACCCCCGCCTCGAGCAGCGTGTCGATGTGTGCGCAAAATCGATCTTCGTCGATGGTTTCGTCCGGGCGGGTCGGCGTCACCGAGAAGGCGACGAGCCCTTGGAATGCACGCGCGGCCATGGCTCCACCTTTCAGCGCAAAGGGGAAAACGACGCGGGAATGATAATCTTGTTCTCTTGCCGCGTGATGAGCGGGCGCACGCGATCGGCGTACCGCTGCCAATCGGGATCGGCATACAACTGGGCGCGTCGCTCCGAGCGCTGTTTCAAATCGTCGTAGCCGACCATGAACGTGATTTGATCCAGTTCACCAATCTCCGAAGAGAACACTCCGATGAGATTGCCCTGCGTTCGGGCGTGCTTTTCGAGCCCCTGCGACTCGTACAAAGAGAAAAACTCAGGGATCTTGCCGCAATGAAGCGTGTACGTCCGCACCTCGATGAACATGCATGGCCTCCCTGGGCTGGGCGCGGGCACGCACGCCCGCTAACCTCCCGCAGTCACGTTATCGATGTAAGCCCACCAAAACGTTTCCGCAAGCGCCGATGCCGATGTCGAAAGACCGCGTCGATCACCGTTTCCAAGATGGGCCCAAACACGCTTACGCGCGGGGTGAACGTCAACGCGTCCGTCAAAATGCACCCACGCTCGCGGGGTGCGATGCGCCGACGATGCTCCCAGCGCTTTTGACTCCAAGAGGTGGACTCCTCCCAAAACGCGCGCCCGGGTTCGACCGCCGCCAGCATGAAGTGGTGCCGGTCGATCGGAACGACACCGCCCAAAAGCACCCAACTCGAGAACATGGGCGTGCGCAGCGGTGCATCCTCGATGCGCAGATCGGACGCCTCCGGCGGCGCGGTCATGCGCAGCCACGGGCCCAATTCGGCGTTGACGCCTTTCATGGTGCCGACGGCGGCCCACACCACCTCGACGGGAGCGTACAACTCCGAAGCGAAGCTGAGCGAATACGTCTGGGCCATCCTTGGGTTATACCTCCGTAAGCGTCCGTGGGAAGTTTTGGTGGGATGGGTACGTGCCCACCAAGTCGCGCCAATCCGCAAAGAATCGAGATCGTTCGGTGTCTCCCACCCGTAAGAGGCGCTCATGGGACGCGTGCAATTCGGTTGGGCGGTCGCGATGGGATGTGCACTTGTAGCGAGTTGTGCGGCGCCGGGTCCTACGCCGCCGGCTGCGCCGCAAGGCGCCGTCCCGCACCCGGCGACCGTCGACGCGTCGGCCTCACCCCCGCGCTTCGTGCGCCATGCGCGCCCACCGGTGCCGCAACGTTCACCGCCGCCGTTGGTCACCGCACCCATGGCCGGTGAACCGAATCCCGCCGAAGTGCGGCTCGAGAGCGCCACGTGCGCGAAGGAGGTGGCCGAGGATCGCGCGGCGCGCATCAAGGCCATGCGCGCCGAGCTCGATGGGGCCTTCGCACAATGGCGGAAGAACCAAGCGCCTTGCAGGGTACGATCTCGCGCACTCGCCCCAACCAGCGCCCCAACCGCCCTCCCATCGCCCCCGCCCGCGCCCCCCATGCAAAAGGCCACCAGCGGAGCCGCGGCCGATGCCAGGGTCGCCGAGAAACAATCCGCCCCCCCCGCCAAGGCCGGAAGGGCTTCCGGTACGAACAACCAGGTCGCCGGAGTCGACGAGGCGGACATCGTGAAAAATGACGGCCGCTACGTCTATTTTGCCGCAAACAGCGCCTTGCGCATCGCCGAAGCGCTCCACCCACGCATCGTATCGGTCACGGCGCTTCCGGGGTTGGTGCGCAATCTGTTCGTCGAGGGCGATCGCGCCGTCGTCTACACCTCGAATGGACAAGGCTCCCGCTCTTGCACCTACGGCTACGATTGCGCATTTGCCGGGGACGGCACCCAGACGACCGTCGTCGTTTACGATATCGAGGATCGCGCGGCGCCAAAGCTCGTGCGGCAAATCGAGCTATCCGGCTCGCTCATGGCCGCACGCCGCATCGGCAACGCCGTGCACACGGTGATCGCCGACAACGATGCGGCGCCTCCCCACTACGCGACATGGCCCGAGGGCCTGGACTACTGCGCCCACGTCGACGAGAAGGTCGCGGCGGCGAAATTCTGGAAGCTCAAGGCCGCCAACGAGCGCGCGATCCGCGAGGAAGCGTCGACATTCCCCACGATTCGAGACAAAGGGGTCGAGCAATCGATTTGCAAAGACAGCGTGTTCCGCACCCGGATCCACGACGGCAACGCCTTCACGTCCGTCGTCTCGTTCGACCTGCGCGACGACAAAACCCCCGCCACCACGGCCGTGCTCAAAAGCCGGCCCGGTGCCGTATTTGCATCGGAGAACGCGCTCTATTTGTCCGTCACCCATCAAAAAGCCTCCAACGACGAGACGAGCGAGATTCACAAATTCCGAATTGGCACGAACCCGCGCGAAACGAAGTACCTGGGCAGCGGTGTGGTTCCCGGCCACGTGCTCAATCAATTTTCCATGGACGAATGGGGCGGCTACTTGCGTATCGCCACCACGCGCGGGCGCGTGCCCGATCCCAAGGTACAAAGCACGGTATCCATCTTACGCGAAGGAGAAGGCCACAACCTTGCCCGCGTGGGCGCCGTCGGCAAAATCGCCCCGGGTGAGGACATTCGAGCCGTGCGCTTCGATGGCGATCGCGCCTACGTGGTCACCTTCAAAAAGACCGACCCTCTGTTCGTGCTCGATCTCTACCATCCGGCGCGCCCCTCGATCCTCGGGGAGCTCAAGATCCCGGGATTTTCCACGTACATCCACCGCATCGATCCCGACCACCTCTTGTCGATTGGATTCGACGCGAACGATCATGGCGACTTCGCGTACTTCGACGGGATCATCCTCCAGCTATTCGATGTCAAGAATCCCACCGACCCACGGCTCGTGCACAAAGAGAAAATCGGCACGCGGGGGTCGAGCTCCGAGGCGGCGACCGATCACCTCGCGTTCAACTACTTCGCCGAGCAGGGGCTCTTGGCCGTGCCCATGACCATCTGCGAGGGTGGCGGGGATGGTAGCTACGGCAAAGAGGTGTCGTTCAGCGGACTGCTCGTCTACGACGTGGACATCGAAAAAGGCTTCACGCGCCTCGGCGGCGTCGACCATGGAAGCAGCGGTGCCGGTTGCAACACCTGGTGGGCGGGCGCCTCGTCTGCGGTCAAGCGCAGTATCTTCCTCGACGACCTGGTCTACTCCGTCGCCTCGGACCGCGCGAAGGTGCAACACCTCGATCACCTTGGCGTCGACGTGGCGGACCTTTCGCTCTCCGAGTGACGTTCGGCGCGCGCCATCTCACCCCTGCACACGAATTTTCCCGCCTTGTAGAAAAACCGGCGAATGACGCCACAATGCATGGCGGGCGGCGCGGCGCGCCAGAGCGGGGCGTCTCTGGTATTCTGAGCGCGACCCGAGATGGCGATGACGGCAGAACAACTCCCGATCCACGTCGGAGACGTCATCGATGGCAAGTACCGGATCGAGCGAATCCTGGGCCAAGGCGGCATGGGCGTGGTGGTGCGCGCAACGCATTTGCGGCTCGAACAGGCCGTGGCGCTCAAGTTCGTGCTGCCGCGGGTGGCGGAGACGGAGGCCTTTCGCGAGCGCTTCTTGCGCGAAGCGCGGGCGTCGTCGCGCCTGCGAAGCGAGCACGTGGCGCGCGTGTACGACGTGGGCACCACGGATGGGGGCCTTCCCTATTTGGTGATGGAGCTCCTCGAGGGAAGCGATCTTGCGACGTGGATGCAGCGGAGCGGGCCGATGGCCGTGCCCGACGCCGTCGAGTACGTCGTGCAGGCGTGCGAAGCCATCGTGGAAGCGCACGATTTGGGCATCGTGCACCGCGATCTGAAGCCGGCGAACTTGTTCGTCACGCGACGGCCGAATGGCGCGCCGCTCGTGAAGGTGCTCGATTTCGGCATCTCGAAGCAGGTGGGCCCGGCGGCGATGGATGCTGCCGCGCTGACCCAATCGACGGCGGTGCTCGGCTCGCCGTTGTACATGGCGCCCGAGCAGCTGCGCTCGGCGCGCACGGTCGATACGCGAAGCGATATTTGGTCGCTGGGCATCATCGTGTACGAGCTTCTCACCGGCAGGGTGCCGTTCCACGGCGAGACGCTGACGGAGCTTTGCTTGAGGGTGGTGAGCGATCCGGCGCCCTCGCCAAGCGAAGCGCGCAAGGATCTGCCACCGGAGTTGGTGAGCATCGTGATGCGATGCCTCGAGAAGGAGCCGAGCGCGCGCTATTCCAGTGTGTCCATGTTGGCGGCGGCGCTCGAGCCTTTTTCGGCAGGCGCGGCGCGCGGAATGACCGAGCGCGCGTGGCGATCGCTCGCCGAAACGGTGGCCCCCACGGATGGTGTGGTGCCGGCCGAGGGCCCGGCGAACGCCACCGAGAATTCGACGTGGGGTGGAACGCGGTCTTCGGTGCTCGAGGTGCCGGGGCGAAGGAGTCGCGTCGTCGCCGGTGCATCGTTGGTGATCGTGGCGGTGGCCTGCATGGGGCTGTTCGCGCTGCGGGGTTCGCGCTCGGCACCGACACCGCCGCCCGCGGCCGTGCTCGGCGCGCCTTCCCCGGTGGCCACGCCGGAAGCGTCTTTCGCGGCCGCGCAGCCGGAGGCGGATGCGAGCGTGGTGGCACCGGCGAAGACTCCGCCGGTGCGACGGCCGCCGAGGCGTGCACCCGCGACATCGGGGAGCGCGCTCGAGCCTCGGGCGTCGGCGTCGCAGACCCCCGCCGAACCACCGAGGACCTCGCCCAACGGGGCGCCGATCATCCACTAGGAAACGCTATAGTGGCGCCGTGCGTTATGCCCGCCTTGCCATCGTCCTCGGTTTCATCGCCACCGCATCGCCTGCGGCGGCGGACGATCCGAACACGTTGATCGAGCACGGTGTCGCGCTGCGCGAGCAAGGGCGGGACGAGGAGGCGCTGGCCGAGTTTCGAAAGGCGTACGCGATGGCGCCCACACCCCGCGCACGGGCCCAGATGGGGCTCGCCGAGCAGGCGCTGGGCGTATGGGTGGCGGCCGAGGAGCATGTGCGCGAGGCGCTGAAGAGCGCGGGCGATCCCTGGATCCAGAAGAACCGCGCGGTGCTGGAGCAGTCGCTCCACACCATCGACCAGCACCTCGGCACCTTGGAGGTGCGCGGATTGGCGGGCGCGGAACTCTTCGTCGACGGCGCGCGGGTCGGCCAATTGCCGCTGGAGCGCGGGCTTCGCATCGAGGCGGGCCATCGCGCATTGGAGGTGCGCGCCCAAGGGTTCCAGTCGACGTCGCGCACCATCATCGTCTCGCCAGGGCAAACCGCACGCGAGACGATCGAGCTGCGCCCCAGCGTCGCACGCGAGGAGCCCGCATCTCGAGCCAACGAACCGCGCACCGACGAGCGACGCGCGCATTCGCCGAGCGAAGCCCCCGAGGGCGGCGCCAGGACGCAACGCACGGTGGGCTGGGTGCTCACCGGTGTCGGTGGCGCCGCGTTGATCACGGGCGTAGTGGCCCTCATCGCGCGCTCGAACGCGGTATCGGCCTACAACGACGACCCGAGCTGCCCGGGAAGCAACAACCCGAGCCCTCGGCCATCACAGTGCCAATCGCACGTCGACGCCGAGAGCACCTGGAAGGCGATTGCCATCGCCGGCCTCGCCGGCGGTGCTGCACTGAGCGCCGGTGGAGTGGCGCTCGTGCTCACCGCCACGCCACCGGCTGGCCCTCACGGCACCGCGGGAATTTCCCTCACGGGCCGATTCTAGCCTCCTCACCTTGGGAGGAGGCCGCGAGGGGGACTAGAAAAGCGCCGAAACGAGACTGGTGAACGTGTCGTGCCCGGAGCGGTTCGGGTGGTACGACTCGGTGATCGGATTGGAGAGACCGTTGATCCATTCCACGTCGTCGCAGACAGCGTGGCCGCTGAACGGAGTGCGCGCATCGACGAACTTGAAGCCGTGCGCGGACGCGCGCCCCTTGATCGTGGTGGCGAGGAGATCGGCCGTCTTATTGAGCTCCACTTGCTCACCATTGCTGATGCGGGCCAGTCCGTTGCACGTCTCGCCGTTGAAGACGCGCGGATAGCCCACGACGATGACCTGCGCGTTGGGCGCGCGGGAGCGAATGTCGTTGTACAGACCGTCGAGCTGACCGGGCAGCGTGTTCGAGATGAAATTGTTCGCGTTGTCGATGTCGCCCCAACACGTCGTCGGCCAGGGGCCGGCGCACTTGGTGATGACGTCGGCGAAACCCGCGTCGTTGCCGCCAACCGAAACCGTGACCAAACCGGTGTCGGAGTTGAGGGCGCCCAATTGATTGCGCACATCGGGGATGCGCGCACCGGAGCAGGCGACGAACGTCAGGTTCAGCCCCTTCGCCGCGGCGACCTGCGGGCCGTAGGCATGGTTGGAGCGCTTGCAGCCATCGTCCGTGTACTCCCGGGTGCCGAGACCCGAGGCGTACGAGTCACCCAGGGCGACGTAGTTGTTCGAAACGAGGCGACTCTCAATGCCTTCGGAGTCGTCGTCCTCCCGAGCTGCACATCCAACCAAGACCAACGCCAACGCCAAGAACGCAGTCCATTTCATGTCATGCCCTCCGCATCGAGTGCCACGGCGATCCGCGATGAAATCGAGATGGCGACGACTCAAAAGAGCATTTCGCAACTCGATGAACACCTTATTTCGGTGAGATACTCTCATAGGCATGAATCAAAAGTCCATGTAGTTCCAGGCAAATGTGCGTTCCGTGCTCGCATGGAATAGTCCGCCCTTTCCGGAACGAATGGCATCCGCGGCCATGACGCACAGTGTCTATTCGCAATTGGGAAACGTCTTTCGCACGACTTCGCGACATCATCGCGAGGCATAGCGAGGTCACATGTCATACGCGCAGGATCATCGCCGACTCACCCCGGGCCGGCTGCGGATCCCCTCGGCCACGAGCAGCACCTCGGCCGCGCGGAAGGTCGGATCCTCAGCCATACGCGCGGCGATGGGGCCTCGCGCGCCCGCGGTGGCGCGAATGCGGTGGCCGCGGCGAAAAGGCCCGTGCGGCCGCCGCGGTTTTCCAGCTCGAGCTCGACGATGCGCTCCACGTCGTCCGGTCGAACTCGGGCACGCTGCGGCAGCGTACCCAGGCTCGCTCGCTCAGGGAACGTTCTTGTGCACCGTCCAGTGCGGGGTCTGTTGCTCGTAGCCCTGGACCCGGGCAATCGTGTACTGCGGGTTGGAGTTGCGCGGGTCCTCGATGACGTCGCTCAATCGAACCAGTTCGGGTTGGCCGTCGGCGGTCAGGTCGAGCAGGGTCCAGTTTTCGTCGTCGATCTGCTTGCTGCCTTCGCCCCCAAAGAGGTCCTGGTAGGTGGCGTAGCCGCGATCGCGCAGGCCGCCGGGCTGCGGCAGCTTCCACTGCTTGCCTTGATTCTCGTTTTCGAACCCGTTGCCGGTGTTGCGGAAAACCATCCAGAACGGATTGTCACCTTGGCGGCCGAGGTTGTACACCGCCGGGTTGGTACCGGCGGAGACTTTGCCGGTGACCACCAGATCGGGCTTGGCATCGCCATCCATGTCGACCGTCGTCCATACGTCGTCGCCGGGAACGTTCGCCGACGACACGCCCTTTCCGAAAAAGCCTCCCGCGCCGAGGCCACCGCGCGGCAAAGGCCATTCCTTCATGCTGCCGAAGCCCGTACCCGTGTTCTCGAATACCTCCCAGTGGGACGTGCTCGGATAACCGAAGGCCTGCATCTGGAAGCTGCGCTGATAGGCCGCGATGACCAAATCCGGTTTGCCGTCACCGGTAATGTCATAGACGTCCCACACATTGTCACCTTCCTCGGCATCCTTGATGCTCGGCGGGCCCCAGGGACCATTGAGACCATTGTCGCCCACGCCGCGGTTTCTCGGGACCGTCCACGAGGTCGGCGCGGCGGCGAATCCCTTTCCGTCGTTCAAATAGACGTCCCAATGCGGAGCACTCGGCTGGCCCGGCGGGCGAACGCGGAAGCCTCCCGCCCCGGCGTCCGGGCCTTCGGGTTTGACCTCTTCCACCTTGCCGTAGGCAATGATGTCCGGGCGCTTGTCACCGTTCATGTCGCGCATGCCCCAGACTTGCGTCGTGTAATTCGCCAGGACACTGGAGGCCTCGAGCGAAAGACCTGCGAAGGTGTCCCAAACGGGGGTCTTGGGAACGAGCCAATTCACCGGCTCCTTGGAGAACCCATTGCCGTCGTTGAGGTAGACACGCCAATAGGGTGCCTCGACGTTGCCGCCGAAGACGCGGAAGATATACCCCACTTGGACGAGTTCCTCGGCCGCCCCGGTCACCACGAGATCCGGTTTGCCGTCGCCGTCCATATCGCGCACCACCCACGCGAGGTCGCCCTGCTTGTTCACCTGGCCGTGGCCATTGTGGATTCGATCGGCCCCGCCTTGCATGGTCATGCGGTTGAAACCGCGCGCCGCGCGGCCACCTTGCGGCACGGGCCATTTGATGAAGTCTTTGTGAAAGCCCTCGGGGCCTCCGAGGTACACGTGCCAATTCGGAGCTGCGCTGAGATCGAACACCTCGTCCAGTAGGTTGTCGTCGCCCGGCTCCTCGGACAACACCTGCTTGATGCTGGTGGTGACGACCAAGTCGGGATACTTGTCGCCGTTCATGTCCTGCAGGGCCCAGAACTCGTCGCCTTCGCTGGTGTACGCGCCCTGGTTGGCCGTGGAGTAGACGCCCGCGAGACGCATGCCGGCAATCGGCAAAGAGTACTCGATGGGCGAAAGCTCGAACTTCTCACCCAAAACCGGATTGTCGTTGTTGTTCTGATGGCTGGTCTCGTCGTTGGACGAATCATCGCCCTTGCTACCGCAGGCCACGGCGAGCGCGCCGAGAAAGGTCAGTAGCAAAAATGGATTGGGTCGGCGCATTCTCGTTCAAAACCTTTCCAGTTACCGTTCTTATTCTTATGTTCTGGACGTCGATACGTTCCCGCGCTGGGGCGCTGTCGTTCGCGTTCCTTCGCGGTCCTTAGCAACGCGGGTGCCCACCGCTTCAGCACGTGATTTCGCTGCCTTACGGCGCGCCCGTGCCAAGGCGCCATCGGTCGGGCGTACCAAATCGCGTATCGGCGTCCGGTACATCGAGTGCGATTGGTACATCTCGTGGTACACAGTTTTTCATCCAAGGAGACGCCCATGTCGATGCGACGACCGTTGTCGTTTGGCGCCATTCCCCTCGCCGGCTTCGCCTGGCTCACATGGTCGGCGTGCCAGCCCAAAGTCCAAGTGGCCGAGTGGCGCCACTACGGCGGGGACGAGGCGAGCAGTAAATATTCGCCCGTTCATCAGATTACGCCCGAAAACGTGAATTCGCTGGTGGAGGCTTGGTCGTGGACCTCGCCCGACGAGGCGATCGTTCGGGAGATCAACAAGGACGGCGTCAAGATCTGGCCGCACGCCTACGAGACGACGCCGCTCATGGTGGGTGGAGTGCTCTATGCGAGTACATCACTGAGCCAGGTGGTCGCCGTCGACGCGACAACGGGCGAAACACGTTGGGTATACGATCCGAAAAGCTACTTGGCCGCCGATGGCAAGACGGTGGCGTTTCCGCCAAACTTCGGGTTCGTCGCGCGCGGCGTGGCCTATTGGGAGAACGGCGAAGACAAGCGCATCTTCTTCGGCACCGGCGACGCGCAGCTGATCGCGCTCGACATCCACGGGCGCCCCAGTTCCGATTTCGGCACGGGAGGTCGTGTCGACTTGAAGGCCGGACTCCGGCGCCCCGCATCGGCGAAGTTTTACTCGGTAACATCCCCGCCGATGGTGTGCGGCGACACCGTCGTCGTGGGGTCCAGTATTTTGGATTTCCCGCTCTTTCCCGAAATGCCTCCGGGCGACGTTCGGGGCTTCGATGCGCGCACCGGCAAGTTGCTCTGGACCTTCCACACGGTGCCGCAGGCGGGCGAATTCGGTACGGATACGTGGAAGTACGATTCGTGGAAAACCTTTGGCGGGGCCAACGTCTGGCAGACGATGAGTTGCGACGTGGAGCTTGGAAATGTCTATTTGCCCGTAAGCACGCCGGCCAATGACTTTTACGGAGGATCGCGGCAGGGCGACAACTTGTTCGGGGAAAGCATCGTCGCGCTGAATGCCAGGACCGGCGAACGGGTCTGGCATTATCAAATCACGCACCATGGCCTATGGGACTACGATCCGCCCGCCGCGCCGACGTTGGTGGATATCCAGGTGAGTGGACGCCCCATCAAGGCACTCGCGCAGGTGACCAAGCAGGGCTTGGTCTTCGTTCTCGATCGGGTGAACGGACAGCCCGTTTGGCCCATCGAAGAGCGGCCGGTGCCGCCGTCGACGGTGCCGGGCGAGCATGCATCGCCGACGCAACCCATTCCCACGAGGCCCGCACCCGTCGACCGACAGGGCCTCACCAACGACGACCTCATCGACTTTACGCCGGAACTGCGCCAGCAGGCGCTGGCCCTCGTCGAACGATACGACCACGGCCCGCTCTACACGCCGCCGAGTGTGGACAACTCGCTCCTCGGCGGCAAAAAGGGGGCGATCTCCCTGCCGGGCAACCTCGGTGGCAGCAGTTGGGCGGGGGCCGCCTTTCATCCGGACAAAGGCATTCTCTATGTACCGTCGGTGACACGCCCGGTTACCTTGTCGCTCACCCTGTTTCTGGGAGCGGGCTATTCGGGAAATGTGGCGCCCATTGCCCTGGCCAATGGATTGCCCATCACCAAACCACCGTACGGCCGCATGACGGCCATCGATTTGAGCACGGGCGAACATTTGTGGCAGACCCCCATCGGACGTGGTCCGATCGATCATCCGGCGCTGAAGGATCTTCATCTGTCACCCCTGGGGTGGCCGCGCCGCAGTTTCGTGCTGGCCACGAAGGATCTGCTCTTCGTCGCGCAGGAGGGCATCGTCACGCGACGCCAGGAGCAGCCGAGCACGTTTACGTCGCTCTACGACGTCCAAAATAGCGAAGCGTACCTCTGGGCCTTCGATCCCGATCACGGCACGATCATCTCTGAGACGCCCATCGCCGCCGGGAACGCCTCAGGGTCGCCCATGACGTACGTGGCCGGTGGGCGGCAGTTCGTCGTCGTGCCGGTGGGTGGCGGCGGTCAGCCGGCCAAGCTCGTCGCCTTCGCCCTGCCGTAAATCACCGGCGACGCTCGGTCGCATCGTCGCCGTTTGGCATGCGTCGTGAAGCTTTTCGCGATCGAATCGCCAGACGGCGACGACGCACATCGGTTCGTCTGGAACGCGGCCGAAGGTGTGCACACGCCGCGTGGCCGGCCCCAGGAACTCGTCGTCCGTCGTGTCGAGCTCGCGCTCGGATCGGCCAGTGCAGTCCGTGTCGACGAAGGTGTCGATGGCCAACCCCTCCACGTAACACGCGATCGTGCGGTCGAAAATGTAGGGGTGGGCATCGTCATTGACGAGTCCATCCAAATTGACCACGTGCGAGTCGGAGACGTAACCGAGAATCCCCGCATTGTAAGATGCAACGAATTTTCCGGAGGCGCGAATCCATTCCCCGGCGGCCCCGAGGAGCCGCTGATGAGGCCATATCGCCATGCGCGTGGCCGCGAAGCTCAACGTCCCCGCGATCAAGAGCGCCGCATACGGGATACGGACGGGGGTGGCACGAAAGAGCGCCCGCGTGCCCATGCCCGCCAAGACGGCAATCGGCACCACGAAATGCGCCGTGTACCACGGCTGCGATGACGTGAGGCGCACCGCATAAACGGTGTACGTCCCCACCAAGGTGCTGACGGCCATCCACGAGGGGAGCCCGTCCACCGCCGGCGCCGCAACGCGCGAGCGACGCAAGTCCCTCACCCCCATCGCGGCCACGGCCGCACACACGAGGGCGGCGGCGATCGTCACCACCGGCGCTCGATTTTCGACGAGCCACCACCCGAACGGCACGGCGCGCCACGGCAATGCGAGCAAACGAAATGGCTCGAATCCCTGCAGGGCCGCCCAATGCGTCTTCATGCGCGCGCTGCCCGGCAGGAAGAAGCCGATCGACCGCCATAGGTACACGCCGTACCCGAGGAACGCGACAAGCGCTCCCCCAAACGCGGCGAGCGCAGCACGTGCACGCTCCGGTCGCACGGGACAGCCGCGCAGATGGTTGTGCACCGTCCACGCGACGACGGCGAGGGCGGTGAATGCCGTGGGAACGACCGCATCGAGCCGCGCGAGCACCGCAAATGCCCCCAGCGCGAAGGACGTGCGCTCGTGCCCTCGCAGCACGAGCCACATCAGCGCGCCGTGCGCGGCAACGGCGTAGGGCCATTCCATGGCCATGAGCGGACAACTCAGACAGGCGCCACCCGCGAACACGAACAGCACCCCGCACGAGGCGCGCGCATCGTATGCGAACACGGAGAGCACCGCGCGTGCAGCAAAGAGGGTTAGCGCGAATCCGAGCGCGCCATGAATGGCCAACAGGAGATTGGCATCCCCGACGAGCCCCGCGATGTCCGAGGCGACCAACGCATGAATCGGATGGAACCCCGTCGTATGACTTACCCCACCGTCGAAGGTCCAATCACCGCGTAGGGCAAAGTTCCTCGCCAAATTGAGGTAGTAGAAGCCGTCGTCGGGAACGCGTGCGAGCTTCTCGTCGAAAGGCAATCGACAGAAGCGCACGAAGCAAGCCAATTGAAGAATGCCGAGCACGAGCCATCCGACATGGCTCATGCTTTTCGTCGAAGTGCGCAAAGCAGCCTTTTTCGCGCGCACGTCGAGCCAGCCGGCGTGCCCGGGATACGAAGACATGGGTGAAAGCCGCCCTCATGGGCGCCCACTCTCACAATGTCCGGCCGGGCGTTGGGAGATCACGTTTTTTTCCACGTGTCCAAAGGCGATATGAAATCCCGAGGTA
>Ga0307507_10008928_pt1 | contig 13609 bp, 13 predicted proteins | sample 7_EM_MG_FD_207223 | JGI IMG/M metagenome (GOLD analysis project Ga0307507, IMG submission 207223) | Populus trichocarpa ectomycorrhiza microbial communities from riparian zone in the Pacific Northwest, United States - 7_EM | ecosystem: Host-associated > Plants > Roots > Unclassified | place...
AACCCCCCAGCCACTCCCTTCATTCACTCCCCCTCCTTTCCCATTGCTATCACTTTCACCTTCACTCTGCAGCACCTTAACCACATACCGGCTCTTGCTCGGAGCCATAACTAATATTTTAATGAGCGCGTCAGCACCCTGCGCGATCTCGTGGAGTCGCTCAATGACAAGACACGTATCTTCCCGGCGATCCGCGTTTTCAAAATAAGTGATCCCGTCGATGAGTATGAAGAGCACTGCGTCATCGGGTAATTGCGTGAGGAGGCTTTCGAACAGAGTGCATAGCTGCCTCGTCGTCTTTGGCGCACCCTTTCGCGAGTGCCGGATGGCTGTAAGGTCGAAGTCGTAGTGTATTAGTAATTGTGCTATTAGGCTACGTATCAGACATGATGGGCCACCACTGCTGCTGGTGTTATCGCCACAGAAGAAGTGCAGGACGGGGATGTCGGATTGGGCCAGTGATTGCACTAGCAGCGCTGTTATGAACGATAACGGGGAGATCTTCTTGTGTTCGCCGTTGCCGTTCACCAGCAGTGTGCTGGAGGTTGTGGAGGTTAGCCATGTGCTCATGCGCTGGGACTTCATAACCCAGTTTGCCCGGTCCTTCTCCCCGAGTGATGCGCCATGGCCGTAGCGCAGGGAGGTTTTAACTGTGGCTGCGAGGTCGTCGGGAGAGAATGAAAGCGATTTCAAGAGTTCGGTTGAGTGAACTTTTTTGTTCGCCTTGTCAGCATGGTCTTATCTAGATGGATGAGACGTAGAGTGTTCCTAACCTTTCCGCTGAGCAACCCGCCTGCGAGCGTCACTCTCTATATGCGGGATATTGGCTTGTCCAGTGTCTTTATCATAGCTGGCCGAGCTCTGGAGGAGCCGGTATACCCCGTTGTAGACTTCGGTCAACATCTGAGCCTGCATCTGGGAGGTGAAATTTGCGTTGAGTGAATTGCGGAGGATATCGTGGCTCATTGATTCGATATTTTGAAGTCTGCCATCTTGTATTAAGCTCCCTACAGTATAGCCAGGCATCAGTAAGCCTTCCTAAGCCATAAATACAACAGTAATGGGGCACAAACCATCCTTAATCAGTCTCAGACTCTCGTGCAAACACAGCTTTGCCTCCTCCCTCAAATTCTTCGCAACATCCCTCATCTTCGACACCTTTTCTTCAAGCCCTTTAGAATAGAGTTGGCCTTGTAGCAAGGCCTTTCCGAATTTCCCTATACACCACAATGAGTCACCACTACTACACCACCGAGGGAGGAGAAAGGATAGCGGTAAAAACATACTCCCCGGCTTCTTCGCAAACCATCCCAGCACATGCTCAAAAATATCTAAAATCGCAACATACAGCTCCGCGCTCCTCTCTTGGACCTTCTGCGAAGACCGGTAGAGCTCGGCGTAGATCTGGGTCTTTGCAATCCTGTCCGGGATCTCGCCGAGTATCTCGAACACCTTCTCGCGCACGTCATGCAACTTCCCCGCCGCGTCAAACATGATCTTGAAGCCGCCGTATACGGTGGAGGTATAGGAGGCCTGGGGGAGCAAGGTCAACCAGGAATTAAATACCCGCGCGTTCTCGCTGAATTTGCGCAGGTGTTTGCGGATGATGCCGACATCCTGGTACTCGTCCTCCGCCTTTCGCATCAGCTTCTGGACGTCATCCCATGTCGTTTTCCCCACGAACTTGGAAGGGGTTTTTTCGGCGGAGGGAGTTTTGAGGTATGCGTCAAGCGCTTCTTGGAACTTTTCCTTGCGCTCTTCGACGAGCTTATCTATGGATGATGGGCTATGACTCTGTAAATATAATATCACTGTTCAGGGGGAAGGGGTGAGGTGGGTACATACTGTTGAGCGGAAGCCTGTAATTCTTGCTGTTGTCGCTGCTGTTGCAATTCTAGGCGTTTCTTGTCTAGGAATTGGTCTATCGTCGGGTTGTATCTTATTCCTGTATTGGGGTCCTCGAAGGCCGGGTGTAGGTCGCAATCTACCCGGGTTTCAATGTACTCCACCGCCGCGTTGCTGAGGTATCTCTCTGGTGGCATTAGACTAGGTTGTCGGTATAAACTTTTCGGTACGCTGATTAAGGACTGGGCAAGTTGAGACTTTAACCAAATACTTGTAGAGGTAGAGAGAGATCTCGTTCTCAAAAGATGGTATAAGCACGCAGTTCCGGTCTGCCATCCATTAGCACAGCTTGAGACGTGGGGTCGTGAGCGAAGAATATGAGGCGAAGCTGTTCGTGGCGCATGCTCTATTTCCTACGTACGTATCCTAGAGATCGAGATAGCATATGAAGGTAGACAGCAGCTCAGTTTTGTAGGTTACACGAGCAGAGGTGTGCTGCGAGCAAGGCGCAAATGGAGCAAACCTCGCTCGGGGAACCTACAAAACTTAGGCGCTGTACCTCCGTAGACCAAGTTCAAAAGCCTCGTTTTCAGTGACATGGATTGGGTAACTGTCCTAATCGCCAGCTCCAGGAAAATACGAGTATGATACCGTACCCGAGTTTGCGAAAATTGAGGAGCGAAGAGGGGCAAAGTGACAAGGGGTAGGCAGGGGTGTACCGTACTCGAGTACAGGGATTTAGCCCAATAAGGAAGCCAATCTTGACTTCCTCCCCATGCTCCCCTCCGTGATGATGCGGGTACCGGTACTTCTTGCATGTCACTTGTCCCCTCCCTCGTTCTCTTGGACTGCCGATCCGCCTACCGTACCGGTAACTGCTGAACTGCTCAAAACTCCGTACCGTACCGTATAAATTGGGAAAACCCAGAATACGCTAGCAAGGATAAAGAAGGTGTGGCAAACCGTTACCCCCTTTAGAGGAAATCGAACTGCTGAAAGAGAAGAAATTCTGTGCTTGTGTGGCGATCATGCGAAATATTATTACCAGTTGAAGCAACTTCTCTTCCAGCCGCACTTTCTTACCCATGCTAGCGTATTCTGGATCTTCCCAATTTTTACGGTATTGACTGAACATTGCTGGTGCGTTCAAATAAGATTTTGATCCTAGCTATGCCTCAAAGTTCCAATAAAACGCGTTCGGCTAACTCTTTATCGCCCAAACTAAGCTTTTCAGGGTTCGGATTTGACTCTATTTCAAGTTTCGCCTCAGCTGCTTACCGGTATTTCAATATAAAAGGGTCGGGCGATGCACCTCGGTTAATGCGGCATTACAAGTACTCGTACCTCCACTCACAGCATGCAGCCGGTGTGGCACAAGTTAAGAGTCGAATGCGAGCAAAAGAAAAAAAGGGAGAGAAGGTCACGACAAACAGGCGATGAGTAACTTACCGTATCATGCTTGATCGATATCATATCATACCTCGGAGCATCATACTGTACCGCTACCAGGGCCTGCCCTGGGTAGGGTTACCCCCCACTCGCCTATCGACCCCACTTCATTCAGGTGAGCTCAAGATTGTCAAAAGTGTCGACAGCATGCTCAATGAAGCACTTTTGGCAATCCAACCCTCTCAGTTTCCGCCCCTCCGGGCCTACTGATATTGCCAAAAATATTGCTTTCTCATCACTCCGTTTTACGCCAACCCACCACACCACACCCGCAAATTCCATCTGCGCGCCGACCCACATAACGACTCATACCGGGGATGAAGGGTAAGTCTGCCCAATAGCGGGGTTCTGCTCGCTCGTGTACATTATCTCTGAGCATCGCTGCCAAGAGAAAGAGTCAATTCCAAACATTCAGGTTTTGCAAGCATGCACTGTTTGGAGAATACCAATACGATTTAAGAATGGTATTAATGTTGGCTAGTACGAAAATATTTTACTCTAAGACTACAAATGATAAAAATACAGTGGCTCCATCCCCAGTATTTGGCAGGGCTGGTTGACGAATCACCCGCTTTTGTTTTGTCTTCTTTAACGCTACCGGTACATTATCGCTGCGCTCAGTCTAACCGGATTGCCTCATAACTTCATTCTACGACATGCAGGAACCGGGATCCAACCTAGCCGCTTTATCCATTCGCTTTCAGAACCACTCATCGCAATGCCCAGCACCCTAGAAACCCAGTCGATACTCAAATAGAGCATTTCTTGCCATTCTGCAAACTCCGCAGGGGGTCAGTGGTTGACGGATTTAAGCTTAGGCAGAGACACAGCCTCGACAAAAAATAAACCTCCGACTCTTCTTTAGATTGGTGGAAAGTAACAAGTGGGGAAATATCGCTGATGGTTAGCCCCTCTTTATTCCCACTACGCTTACAACCACATAGTAGAGTATTCATTTGTGTTAGACTCCTAGGGCCCCCGTCGAATACGCGCCTCCATCCGAAGTTTGGAAGGGAGTGGAAAGTCTCCCCCAAAAGACCGGTAACGTACCGAGCAACATATTAGATTCTGGGGTATTGTTCGCTGACCTTCAAACACGGTTAAGCAGCCAAAGACAGCGCTGAGAAAACTGTTCAGCCGGATTCCGGAAGATCCAAAAGCGAAACTCAAGATATTGGTACAGCAATGGCGGAAGTGGACAATCCACCAAAGGCTGAAACCAATGCTGCTTCAGTTCCTGAGCTTAAGGTCGTCGTCTCGGACGCGAACCACGATACCACGGAAACAAAAGATGTTATTCCGCCCACAGAGCCAAAAGACACCACTGCGAACTCCTCCCAACCCCCCGAACCAAATGGTGAGGCCACAGGTGTCGACGAAGACATATACGGCAAGTTCAAAGAAGATGAAATCACCTCCGATGAGGAGGATACATATACAGTGCGCCGCTCTAACTGGACGCCTTTGGAAAAGCGACGGAAACTGGCGGAGAAACGTATCAAGCAGTCAACTAGCTACATGAAATTGTTGGAAGATCGTGTAGCCTTCTTGGAGTCACATATCGTAGAGTATAAGCCGGATGATCCAGCCGAAGAGGAAAATGAGGCCCCCCCAGCGAAATTAATGCGCAGAGAGCCAAACAGGATGTTATTCGAGGATTTTGAACAGGCAAGGCAAGAAGAGGGGGAGCATGTTCTCGATATCCTGATTCGTGATCCGGCCGATGGGGGCGAAGCGAGTGGTGCGGAGAGAGCGGAGAGGCTAAGGATTAATTCTGTGCCAGTATTGAAAATTTTAGAGAAGCTTACTACGAAGGTTTTTGGTAACTCGTACATGTTCTTGAGGCCTTTCAGATTTCTCATGCGACACCGGGATCTCCTAAGAGACTATATGGAAGAGTTAGAGAAAATTCATGGCGATAAGGATGGCGATAGTGCGGATGATAAAGAGAAGTCACCTACCGTGGTATACGAACCCGGCGGAGGAGGTAAGCGCATTCCCCACTAAACCCGCACAACGAAAACTAACGCTTTACTCAGTCTGGGGCAGTAATCTGGTCCCTGAGGTGGCCGTAGAGAATATCACTGAAACGAAAGAAGACATGGAGGACCTCCGCTGTCTTCTCAAGTTCATTCATGAGGAATGCAAAGCCGATTTTGACCTTATCCGAGCAATCAAGCATGGCGGCGTCAAAAAGATAGCCTTTAAAGACATCGACCTGCTCTTTACTGCGGGAGAGGAAATTTATTCTCAAAAAGATGTCGATAATCCGCAAGTCTATCGTGTACTCGCTACCACCGGTGGGCGTCCTCTCCGAAAAACTGAGTTCATTCGCGGAAATTACAAGTTGTACTTTCGCATGTTCAAGAAGTCTACTGTGTGCGAGCACAACCACGCGCCAAACTACAACGATATATTCCGTGCTAGAAAAGATGATGATGGCAAGGGTGAGTCATTATATAGACGACACGATACTGCGAGCCCCTTCATAATTGATTGTTACTCAATTGATTTCGACGGCGCACATCTGGGCGGTGTTCAAAAGCAGATCGAAATCCGCCCGTACGAAGGCGAGAAGCCGGTTACATCACTGCCGGTGTACCCATTGAAATTTCTGCCAGATTTGGAAAGAACGAGAGAGCGGCTTTTGGATCGGGGAAAGTCCTTTTTGCAGATGCTAGATGTTTCCCACAAGTATTACGAAGGATTAAGCCTTAGTGAGCCAAAAGAAGAGGTAACGCATCTCACCCATCGATAGAGTTTTTCTTCCATCGCTTATGGTTCCGCCGCAGATTCAAAGTCAAGTAATCGCAGACCCGACCCTCGCGCTACAGCACAATCCCGATTGGATCCCCAAACTAGGTCTTGACACAGCCACTGAGCGAGATCCCCGCGAGGCAAACGAGTCTGGTCCCTCTACGTGTGCCACTATCTGCTGGCAGGGAAGCTTCTGTGAAAAGCATGAGGATTTCGGCATAGAGCTTCAAACAAAGCACCATCTGGGAATCTTTGCAGCCCAAGCAAAGCTTCTTGACGAGGCTCAGGAGCACCAAAAGCTCGGAGATTCTCTTATCATATTGTTGCCGGAGCGGATATTCGGGTTCGTGCTCAGAAGCCGGAAATGGGGTATGCCTCAGTCTCTCCCGGCGGCGTAGTCTGGGCTGGTCTGACAATCTGTGTAGCTCCATTAGACGTCACATTAATGAGAGATGTTCCAAGTCGCAAAGAAGGATTCAATTCATTAGTTTTGCCAAAAGGACATCGCGATCTGGTCGAGGCGTTGGTACAAACACACTCCCGAGGCCCGAGGCCTACCTCTGGCTCAATTCACGACAAGGAACACGAAGTTGATCTCGTCCGTGGGAAAGGTAAAACCCAGGCAAAATCCCCCTGTTTCTCTGTACACGATACTGACCTTATCAAAATAAAGGGAAAGGACTTATCATTTTGCTCCATGGGGCCCCGGGGGTGGGGAAAACATCGACAGCAGGTATTGCGCATACCCCAGATGATCTCACTGTGTGCTGAAAGTTCTACAGAATGTGTAGCCGACTTTACAGGAAGGCCTCTCTTCGCGATAACCTGCGGTAACACTCTATCCATCCACCTTGTAAGACCCGAAGCATAGATGCTAATAGATAATTAGGTGATATCGGAGCCGAAGCTAAAGAAGTTGAAGAAAACCTCGAAAAACATTTTTCCCTCGCACACAAATGGGGCTGTGTTCTCCTCCTTGACGAAGCCGATATTTTCCTACAAAAGCGTGACAGGGCCGACCTCCGTCGTAACAGTCTGGTCTCGGTCTTCCTACGCGTTCTCGAATATTACTCCGGTATCCTCTTCCTAACAACCAACCGAGTAGGCATGTTCGACGAAGCTTTCAAATCTCGCATCCACATAAGTCTCTACTACCCCCCTCTCGATCGCAAAGCGTATCTCGCTGTGTGGGACATGAACTTGACACGCACTCAAGAAGGGAAGAAGAACATCCAAGTTGATCGTGCCGAGATTCGGGGTTATGCCAAGAAACACTACAAGGAGCTCAAGTGGAACGGAAGGCAGATTCGGAATGCCTTTCAGACAGCGATAGCACTCGCTGAATTCGATGCCAAGAAGGAGGCTATCAAAGCCGGGGTGGAAGGTGCAGAGGACATGATTCACCCTCCAGCGAAACTCACCCGTCAGAAATTTGTTAAAGTCGCGAAGGCCAGTAAGGACTTTGACGAGTACCTTAAGGAAGTTTACTCTGGGTTGAACGATGCAGACATTGCCGAACAAGAAGAGGTGCGCAAGGACAACTATCCAGGATACCCTGTGCGACGAAGATCAACGTTCACTCGGAATAAGAGGGAGGAAGTGAGCGAAAGCGAAGAGGATGCTAGTACAGATAGTGGGGAGGATGAGGATGATGCTGATAGTGAGGATCAAGATGGAGATAGTGAAAACGATAGGAAAAAGAGGAAAAAGAGGAAGGGCAACGCTAGCTCCAAAAAGTCCAAGAAGGTAGATGATGATAGCGATGATAGTGAGGACGAGGAAGAGGAGGCAAGGGCTAGAAAGAAGGCGGGGAAGAAGAAGAGTTCTAGACGGTAATCGCAATACCCGGAGGAAATGCGCTTCTTAGAATAGCCCATATCATAAAATCGCTTCTCACTCTTGCACTTTAACAGGGGTTAACATACCTAGTGATACTGTACTGTACCAGGTACCCAGTAGAATAGAATCGCAACTTACCCACCATCTGTGTCAGGCTTGCGCTTCGTTGGTCACAAAGGCTGTGGTAAGCAGTCTCCCATCCGCAACATCTCTCGCCATACCCCCAATATTTCAAGGAGCTCCAAGTTCCCCTAAGACCTTTGACGTTGCCGATTATCTATAATATATAGAAAGGTCTACCATTACTTTCCCAGTGTAATTTGGCCTGACTCTTCAAAACTCTGGAAATATGTCTTAAGCACCCTTAGTCAGCTATATAATTGTTCACTCAGTTCAAGTATGAGGGGTGCGAAAACCTGGATAGCCGGGCCCCACGTTAGTGTATTTGACCGCTAAACGATCGCGTTTTTTGTAGCTATTTTCCCCTTAATATGGAGGCGGAATTCTTGACACTTGAGAGTGGGGTTCCATTTTCCAAGTTTGCTAGTATAGATAATCTATTCTTTCGTTAGGATCTTACCTAATATTACGTGCTAACCCCAGCACAGAGAAAACCAGGGAAGAGTTTTAGCAAATTGACGCACGAATATGGGTAATGTTTATCCTAATCTCCGAGTAGAGGACCCCAGAATGTCAGGTCAAAGTAGTTTCAGCAGTCTCATAGTTGTAAGCAATTATACCATGCTACCTTAGTCGCCAGTTTGATGGGGTGTAGATATAACCACCTTAGCAATATATCGGCCTGACGTGACTGGGGACAACTGGGAGAGTGGGCTGTGGGTGACGGACGAGTGATATTTCGTGATTTGAGCTCCACCGAGGCCTGTTCGGAAAATTGGTTAAAAGAGTGATATGAATAAAATATGTATTAATCCCGTTGAGAAATTGTACTTTATGTTAAGGAACTGTGGGTTAGCTGTTTGCTTCCTACTCACTATTACGGATATGAGTGTGAGAGGTCTGGAGAGGCTATTCCAAAATGGGTGCCCAATCTTGGCGCGGAGACGCGAATGTTGGTGTTCAACAGCAACTCGGCCGCACGAGTTTTTTTTTTTTGTGCGAAGGCGTCCCCCGTGGCGAATTATTCGGCGCGCGACAGACGTCCGGAACTATACCTCCCTTTACTACCACCAGAGCGCGGACACGGCAGGGCGAGTCGGAATCGGAGATGGGCAAACGACATACGAGTAAGAAAAAGACCTCTCAGGCACAGGAGCGCGATGGCTCCGGTAAGCCGCTTGCAAATCCTCAGTCTCAGAAACAGCGGATACAGCCAGACAAGTCGGAATCGAAGATGGGTGGACCTAAGAGGAAGGCCTCTGAAGCACAGGAGGGTGTTGGTCACCAGCGAAAGCGAGCAAGGGCCCCTGGGTGGAAAGAGTACCTGAAAGAAGCAGGTCTCTACGATCCTAAGGAGACATGCGAGAACCTTGCGCCTCCATCTGAATTCGATGACAAGCAGCGAAAACGGATCGCCAGGAATTACAGGAAGCGTCACGATGCGCTCTTTCGTCATATCGCAATCTCGGATTTCAATTTGCGGAGTATTGTTGCTGAGTTAAAGAAGGCACAGCCACCTGAAGCTGCCGACTCCAACTTCGAAACCGACAATGAAGACACCCTCGAACTGATTACAGGTGCGGAGGAAATGATGGGCTGCTGTGGGGTTTGTGGGGCGCAGAGGAAATGATGGGCTACTGTGGGGTTTGTGGGGTGCGGAGGAAATGATGGGCTATTGTGGGGTTTATTTTGTTTAGCACTTGTAATTCACAGCAGAAATTTTTTGATTCAGTTAACTACCTACTTAGAGAGACATGAACGGTATATATATCCCACTTCGGCGACGTATCGCATCGCGCAGAACGTCTAGCACGCGTACGCACTCATATCGGTAATAGTGAGTAGGAAGTTGACACTAATCTACCGCTCCTTGACACGAAGTACCATTTCTCCACACAAACTTCGGGATTAGGACCCGGTTCATTCGTTCCCCCTGTTTGACCAATTTTCGGAATAGGTATATGCCGGGCTTGCATCACGAAACATCACTCGTCAGTCACCAGCTAGTCTCTTCCGCGCCAGGGTTAGTTGTGTGCTCCAGGCAAGATCTTGGCTCCACGCCCGAGAAGCTGAGGGAGACAAAGGAAGAGGAAAAAGATAAAAATAAAAATAAAAACATCCCATGGTATTTTCTTGATAGTTATTCCACTGTTATCATCAGATTGTTTAAGACAGAGAAAAAAGAAGAGCTGGGAAAACTAGGGAAACGACAATGTACAGAGCTCAATGAGCAGATGTTTTTGACAGTCTGAATTTTCCTGCACCCACCCCATCGTAATCTATTTATCCTCTTACCCACACGCCGCTGGCAAGTCAGATGTCTCACTACTGCCCAAACAGCGGCCCAGTCTCGCCCAGGGCTCTTAGCAGTATTGAAAATCACCTTGCGATCACTCGGTGCAGAGGCAAGTTTCCTTTGTACTATTCCTACTTTGTCGCTCTTTTATTAGTAATTCCTTTGTCGATCACTATGAATCAAAGAGAAGGAATGAATATACCTGGTTTATATACTATACGGGTGTTCGCATATCTAGCGGGAGATGATTGCAGAAGAAAGTGGAGGATGGATCGGAATGCTGGGCACAAAAGGGAACGGAACTTCATTGTTTTATGAGCATCTCCGGAATGATTTCCGTGACCGAGGAAGTTGAGGGAGGATCTTTGTCTTGTCTATGTAAACTCTCTTCCCTGCTGTAGATAGGAAAGATAGCAAACTAAGATACGAATCTGAAAATTCACAGCAGTTTCCTCCTTGACTTAATTTCTTTTCCTCTCCCACTGGCCTGTTTTTTTTGGCAATCGGCACCTCATAACAGCAGCCCACCCAGACGTGATTATGATAAGATCTGAGGATTTTGGTTTGGGTAACATGGGGGGTCAACGAAAACGGGGGCTCAGCAAACAGAGCAGACAAAATCGCTGCTGGAATTAACGCTTACTGTTGGAGATCTTTGATGTTGCTTGGTATGCGCAGCCTTTGGAAAGCGAAAGGTGTTCGTTAATGTTTGTCTTTCTTGTGTTAGCATATTAAATTACAGACATGAGAGCATTACTCATGAGTACGGAACCGAGACGGACCACGTACTGGACCCCCGAATGTTTCCCCTGTACGGTTGACTAAGGAAGGGCGTAAGTAGCAGGGGAGGGAGCTGGTGGATAACTCCTACCTGCAGCCGTGGATGGTAGAAGTTGTCAAATCAAGCTTGCCGTATCTCGTGGACTCGTCGAAGATCCGGGAGATATCGGAGGAGGGTGAGGGGAATATGGATGCAGAGGTTTCGAAGCTGTTGGAGGTTCTGCCCGGGAGGAGAAAGGGGGACGTTGTTAAAAGAACCGACATGTATCTCGATCTCTTGAATAAATTGTGGTTTATCAAAGAGTAGAGACGCAAGGAAAAAAATGAATTTCACTCCAAGCATAGATCTAGTCCACCTAAAGATACTTTATAAGTAGTTACATTGAAAAGAAGTTCTCTGCTTACAGGTTGGCAAAGCAAACTTCAGCAACTGACAACCACCTATTACCTACTTTCACCGACGATAGTTATCCCTGCCGCTAGCCAACCCCGTCCCTACATCTGATACCGCCCTCCCTGTTAGTTTCTCCATGCCTTCCAACCATCGCCCCCCTCTTCTTGCACAGCGCACCCGCCCACCCTTCTCTCTGGGCCTGAAGAACCATCACCATTTCCCCGCTTCTGCTCACGCATACCGAACCCAGCTCTTGTACCATTGCCACTTCCCGGGGCCCGCAAAACTCCCCCCTTCAATTTTCCCCCACCCCCACTCTTCAATACTCGAACAACACTTTGGTTTTGGCTCGGCACCATTAGGCATAGTTTGATTATTGCCCTAGCCTCTTGGGTCATCTTGTGCAAGTTCTCAATAACAGCACAAATCTCCTCCCAATACTGCTCGTTTTCAAAGTAGCTAATTCCATCAAGATATATAAAGAGTATATCGTCGTAGGACAATTGCATAATAAGCCATGCAAATAGGCTACACAACTTTTGCGTTTCCTCTGGTAGTGATTCTGGCAATTCCGGGATCATGGTGAGGTCGAATTGGTTGGATCCTAATAGTTGGGCAATTAGGCTTTGCATTAGGATTTGTGGGCTGCTACCGCTGGACCGGGTGGCATTTTCACCACAGAAGAAGTAGAGGACCGCTGTGTCGGATTCGGTCGACCCTTGGACAAGTATGGCTGTCATGAATGAAAAGAGCGACTTCTCTCTATCTTGACCATTGCCATTTATGACAAGCGTACTCGAGGTTGTCGAAGTTTGCCATTCCGTCATAGTCTTCGACTTCAGAATGACCTCTGCACGGTCAAGCTCCGCATGTGATGTACTAGATGCATTGCTGAGGCAGGTTCTTACAATTTCTGCAAGCTCGCCGTGAGAGAATGATGCTGATCTCAGCATATTTGAGGATGCATTTTTCTCTGCCTGATTAGCATGGGGCCATCAAGAAATAGAAGGAGCAGAATATTCCTTACCTCTCCTCTGAGTTACCCACCCACCAGATCGGGCTGAGATTTTCAGGTGTCCAGCTTCTCCACCTTCTTTCCGTGGTTTTATTGAGCCTCCAACAGGTAGTGGAATCCGGCTACGGTGGCTGCGTCCTAGAGAGCAGTGGGTGTGCTTCGAAACGGGTGATGGATTGATGCCATCCTCTCCCGACATTTTGCAGAATTGTTGATAAAAACACTACGACTAATGAAAATTAGTACTACATTTCACAGTTAGAAGAGGGGGTAAGCACCGTGCTTTGGTTGGATGATTTAACACTGTTAAACAGGCGGCTGATAGTAACACCTAGGAGGCAATACTAACACGATGGCCTGAGTCGGTAGTGGGATAGCGTGTAGCAAGGAAGAAAGCACTTTCAGTATGAGAGGAAAGGGATGGCTTCTGTGGTTGTTCTCTACCGGGTAGTTGTAGACTTATATACAGGTAGAGAGCAATTGCAACGCACAAACAGGAAAACCCACACTACCAGAAAAATCCATGAAACAGCAGTCACGACCCAAATACGCAAATGGGGATGTGTTCTCCTCCTTGACGAAGCCGATATTTTCCTACAAAAGCGTGACAGGGCCGACCTCCGTCGTAACAGTCTAGTCTCGGTCTTCCTACGCGTTCTCGAATATTACTCCGGTATCCTCTTCCTAACAACCAACCGAGTAGGCATGTTCGACGAAGCTTTCAAATCTCGCATCCACATAAGTCTCTACTACCCCCCTCTCGATCGCAAAGCGTATCTCGCTATGTGGGACATGAACTTAACACGCACTCAAGAAGGGAAGAAGAACATCCAAGTTGATCGTGCCGAGATTCGGGGTTATGCCAAGAAACACTACAAGGAGCTCAAGTGGAACGGAAGGTAGATTTGGAATGCCTTTTAGATAGCGATAGCGCTCGCTGGATTCGATGCCAAGAAGGAGGCTATCAAAGCCGGGGTGGAGGGTGCTGAGGACATGATTCACCCTCCAGCGAAACTCACCCGTCAGAAATTTGTTAAAGTCGCGAAGGCCAGTAAGGACTTTGACGAGTACCTTAAGGAAGTTTACTCTGGGTTGAACGATGCAGACATTGCCG
>Ga0307507_10008929_pt1 | contig 13609 bp, 4 predicted proteins | sample 7_EM_MG_FD_207223 | JGI IMG/M metagenome (GOLD analysis project Ga0307507, IMG submission 207223) | Populus trichocarpa ectomycorrhiza microbial communities from riparian zone in the Pacific Northwest, United States - 7_EM | ecosystem: Host-associated > Plants > Roots > Unclassified | place...
AGAACCCCAACCCCCCCCAAGCATGTCCAGGGTTGACATTTTCTATTTGGTTTTTCTGTGAGCTTTTCGGCAGTGTTGGGCTCCTTGGGGATCAACAAGAGATGGAGGCACTTGCACTTTCAGTTTTTGGACCACGTGAGGTACAAATCTGAGGATGTTGCGAGCAAGTTTTGCAAGATGTACTCTGTTTCGTCAAAATATCATGTAGTGGTTGATTCTTGATAGTAATCATTTTGATGATCTCTTTCAACGTGTTCAGAAATAGGAATAACAAAAACACTATTTCATGCAAGTGTCTTAAATAGCATTGAGCATAAGAAAAGCAGAACATATCCTTTATTTGGGTGTGTTAGCAGAGAAGAAATTTCCTCAAAACTAATTGAATAGAGAAATTTTGTTCTATTGATCATGCTCTTTGTGGCTAAGTTTTCAGCAATCAGGATATACTAGCACCATGAGTTCTCTTTTCTTCTCTTCCACAAGTAACTCGTGCTAGTGATAGATATAGATTCTGAATCAAGTCTACCATACCCTATCTAGCAACATCATCATTAAACTTCATCCCTAGCCTCGCAGTCTTATGGGGATCGTTACCTCTTCACAGGTACGGAGATATATTAACCTGAGCTGTGTTAATGTTCGTTATTTTCTTGAAGCGGGAGATTTTATCAAATTCATGGATTTTTAATGAAATAAAGAGAAATCATGTGATTTTTTACATGAACACATAGCTATTTTATTAACTTAAACTAACAAAAAGATTTGTCTGAGAATCCATAGATCATCAGAGACTAATTAAGATTACCCTTATAGGTTGGGGACTTTCTTTCTTTTTTGAGATTTTAATAAAGGGGGTTACGTCAAGTGTTACTCCCAGAATTGAGGCCTTCAAGTCTTCTTCTTCTCCTACTCCTCTGGAATCTCAAACAAAGAGAGCTTGAAGCCTTTTTCTTTCTTTCTTTTTTTATTCCAATTTTTTTTTTTTTTTTTTTAGGAGAGAGGCTTTTACGGTTACCTTTTGCTCCATGGCTCCATTTCTATATCCTCCTTTCGTGACACCAGGATAGTCTTAATTTGTTCTGAAAACAGTCACTGTTTGAAGTGACCATTTGAATCTCTTCGTTAAAAGAGATCAACTTTTCTAGGGTTTCTTTTCATGATCTTTAGGTGGTAGTTTAAAAGAGCAGGTGTTCCAGACTACAAAATGATGTCATTTCTATGACGGCAGAGTTATGATTGATTTATTGACGACAGTGAAGTCAAATCCTATCAGGTACACAGAATGATTCGAGCCCCATTGGCTTTTGGAGATTGAAGAACACTGTGGATACTAACTCCGATGAGTTTCTTTATGGAATAAATCAATGAATGCTATATTAAAAACCTAAACCTTCTAAAAACTGCTGAAAAATAATAATCAGCTGGAGACTGTAGAGTACTTTCTTTGGTTTAATGAAGGGAAAAAGAGAGTTGCGACTTTGGCTTTCAACAAGCATTACAACTCTTCCTACATGTCCCAAAGTAATCGGGGGAACCAATCATATACACAGGGTTCTTTTCGCATTCTCCGAGAGCAGCCCAGCTTGGACAATTTTCATCTTCATCGGTGCATTCACTTCCTTCGGAGTCAGAAAAGACCTTAATGGCTCTTAAATAAAACTTTTTGGTGGCGTACCACATTTCGCCCTCAAGGACAGGGCATCTGGAATGGGAGCTACCCATGTCCGGAGATGTATTAGGATGCACTGTGAAAAACAGAATTGCATTCCCTTTAATCGGTCGAAGGGAATCACTAATCTTTGTACAATCAGACCAAATCTTGTTTTTAACCTGTGACAGGTTGAATACTGGTGTTAATGAGTGGTGCTGAAATGAAATCCTCCATTTATGAATGAACCAAAAGAAGATTTCTCACCAACCTCTGACTTAGGGAAGAATATCTCACCACCCTGGGTGACATTAGAGAGATAAAAAACCAGAGTTGCCATCAAAGGCTCGCTTGAAATGATTGCAGATTTGTTACCAAAATAATCAAAGTTGTTTTTGGCATCTTCAATTCCATAATGCATGACCTGCAGGGGTTTGCTGTTCTCTGAAGTGCGATATAAGCCATGCAACAACATGAAACACTAAATCATATAGATACGCAGTTCATGGAACAGAACAACCATTCTATGGTGACAAGAGCCAGGGTAACCAAACATACCTTTTGGAAGGAGAGTCCAAGCTGAAACTCTTTCTTCAATCCTTGAAAGTATGTTATCCTGCAAAGAAAAGAAGGTTTGTATTCAAAGTGGTGAAAATGTCATATAAGTCTTGCAACAGAATAACAATTTCAAATCTAGCGTGACTAAGAGCAAATCTCAACATATGCTCTTCAGCCATTTTTTTTAAAGTAATATTAAAGTGACGGATCGGTAAGTCTCTGTTTACACAGAGCTCTCTCCCAGCTAAAGATTGTAAATTTTCCTCTCGTGAAAGAAATTAGTAGCTACTTTATCAAAATGAAATAAAGTGGCCTACAATACAGAGACTCCGAGTTGGATGTTGAACCCAAACCATCAGAATGTCCTCCTGGAAACATCATTTGACAATTACAAAACTAAAGACCATTATCAAACTATTTACAAGCAAATAAGAAAAGGAAACAAAAATGGCTAACAGAAGAACCAGTTTCTCATGACATAGAAGAATAAGTTCCTCTTGATTATTAATACTCAACTCAATGATAGAAAGCATCTACTAAATCTTCACACAAACTCTGAAAAACAGCGAATCAAAATGAACCAAATATAATATGAAAGAACAAAATCAAAGCACAATCTGCAAACAAAAATCTAATAGTAGGTGATTATCCATAATGTAACAATATGCAGCATTAAAAGCACATGTTTGTAAAAATATAATCATAAAGAAGCTTACATCCATGTTTAGAAGAGAAGTCGAGCTTGCAAACAGCCTGTTTCTCTCAATTCTCCCTGAATCATCATCCTTTCCCTCAGAAGTTTCTTTTGTACCCTGTGCCTAAGCACAAAAAAAAAAAGCAATTCAAATAATTTCCATCACGATAAATAGATAAAACAAAGGCTAAAAGAGCAAAAGACAAGGGCATACCAAAGAAATAAGATGATCACATTCCTCGTCTGTCAAAAAGCCTTTGTACACGAACACCCTAATTCAAGAAAAAGAAAGTCATACATTTTTTAGTAACCGAGCCATTGAGCACCACAGTATTCATTCTGCGCAATAATTCATAGACGAATGCTCAGCCAGACATACTTAATTTAAAAACCTTAATACTTAACACAACCAACAACAATTCCCAATTAACTAATATCAGATTTTATTGGGGCCATAGCAACAAAATGACTCCTTGCATTATCCACTGTGAAAAAACAAACGCTCTACAACAACTTTATCAAATCAAAGTACCTGACCTTGGTTGCCAAGAGACCGTGACAACTCTTGATGGGTCTACCCAGTTGGTCTGAATTGAGCTTCCAAATTGTATCATTGTTTCAAGGTGGGCCTCCTTGTTCCTTAATTCCTTTCGGCTACTGAAGCAGAAAATTGCAAAGAAAGACATGGTTATTGCTGTATAAAACAAGTATACCATCAAAGAAAATCACTCAGATCACAAGAGGCAAATCTCCTATCAGGTTATGCACACAATATCTATTCAGCTGTAGAAAAAGATCGTTCCTTTATAGATCAGAAGATAAAAAGCACCAAGAAGCTCCCAATCCCACCACACACAAAGTGTTGTAACAAAAACCCAGATCAAGAACAACACAATTATTCAGATGTCTAACTAAATCAGAGATTAAAAAAAAAAAAAAGTAAAAAGTGATGTTCCATTAGAGAAATTAAATTGTGAAAGTACGCTAAAACAACAAACTTGATCCTTCATTGGAAAATAAGACATGAGAAAGGAGATGAGTTTCTTTACCTCTTTCCGAAACAGAGGGAGAATTGGGTTGTAAGTGTAAGCACCATGAAGAGAAGAAGGTAGACAAAGGAAGCCATGGATTGGAGATCAAACTCCAAAGAGATGCAACGCCAAGATTTTGATTTAAGACTCGCTCCCTGCTTTATACAATCTTTCTCAGTCGTGTTGTCAGGGTTGTTTCTTTTATTTAAATTTTTAATATATATATATATATATATATTAAAAACTATTTTTTATTTTTTTTAATTTATTTCAACACTATTTAAAAATATAAAAAAAATAATTTAAAATAAAAAAATAAAAAATATTCAGAAATCCATTGAAAATAAAAGTAACACTCTCTTAAAATAATATTTAAAAATATAGTAATAATTTCTTTTTAAAATATTTTTTATTTAAAAATATATTAAAATAATATTTTTTTATTTTTAAAAAATTATTTTTTATAATAACATATCAAAAAAACTCAAAATTCAAAATAATACATGACACTCTATCTAAATATATTACTACAATTCAAAATATTATTCATATTAACATATCAAAACAGTACATGACACTCTATCTAAATATATTACTACAGCGATATAGTCTTGTAGGTTTATTTTTATATATATAAACAGTAATTAATATTTTCAACTGTTGTTTTAACTTCTTTTTTTTATAATGATTGAAAATATTATTATAATTTATCTATATTTTATAAAATAAATTGTATTTATATGAGATATTTATAAAAATAAAAATAAATTGGACGTAGCAAGGAGGATTATTCTCTAAAAATATTTATAAAAAAAAACAATGCGAGTAAAATATTTATATAATTACATATTCTACTTTAAAGAATAAAAATTAACTTCTTTTATGTATAAATTCATATATTTTTTTATAGCACAGAAAAATAATCTAATGATATCAAAAACACATTCATACCACAAACATATTTTTTGGATGGGAAATTAAACTTGAATTCCTACCCGCGGCTGCATGGTGAGAGATATTGGATCAGTGCCATCTATTTCTTCCATGTATCATGTTCGCAACATAGATCCAATTCTCAAATTTTTCATTTTCTTTTTTTCAATCCTACATTTACTTATTAACTCAAGAATCAATGGACATATAATTTCAATTTAATGTCTTTTGCAGCAAACATATCCCCTCCCTCTCCATGATCAATCATCCATCCCTTTGTGATTTCTTGAGAGCCATGTGACCAGATACATCTTTGTCAAAAAGACGTTCAATCAATTCATCCCAGTTCTCTCTTATCTTGCCTGTCTTCGAAGAACCAAAAGAAGATTCCCCGCTAGATCTTTGCGAATCCTCTCCTTCTTCCACCTCATCGAAAGTTCCATACTTGGAAGGTGAATACGCATGGGGAACTGAGAGTGTAACAGCCCTTTGTAATGCAGCCCTGTACTCCTCACTGTGTTCTCGGGCCAAAGTCTCCTGCCGCTCCATCCTTTGCTTTGCTGGGATCTCCATGATATGATCTTTCTCTACCATTATCTAAGTCGAGGAGAACAAGACGCACATGTCATGATACAAGCTTGCAAGTAATTTTCTTAAAACCAAAGTTTAAGAAACCTTGGGCATAGGATGGGTGCTGCTGAAGCTGAGTTAAATATCAGCAAGAAAATACTCATACCAACTCCCATATATTTGTGTCAGCGCTGGAATGAGTGCAAGTGAATTCAAAAGGTTGTGGAAAAATACTGTTTCCGGTTGGATTGCTGTAAATTCACGCATGAACTTACAAAATATGCACATGAAGATCAAGCTACTAAAGATAGGCTATGGAATTTCAAGCATTCATCCCCTACCCTGGCAACAAATCGCAGGGGAAGAAGAGGGTGGTGCTGGAAACTCCAGAATTTCAGCATCTTTTACTGATTAACAACAGTTTGCCACTTTCAGAGCAGCAAATAGACCCTCCCAACAACCAACGTGCCAGCAAAATAAAGCAACTAATGGTTTGAGAACCTGGTCCACAAAAGATCAGTTTAATACTAAGAGATTGAAAGCTTACATCCATAGCCCTCTGGGCTTCTCTCTCTATCCAAATGATTGCATGATCAGAAGTAGCATTACAGGAAAGAACTATATGCTCAAACCGCCCATCTACTGGTACCGCTGTCCTCACAACAGGGGGGATTCTTCCCAATCTGCAAACCACGTAGAATGTCCAATTGTCAAAAACTCAAAGATCTTTACCGGCCAAAATTGACTAGAATATCTACTGAAACCATAAACTGGTAAAGGCAACAAAGCTCGTGAACAATGGACTCTAAGATTTTTTTACTCCAATTTCAATTGTTGATAGATATAAAAATACTTGACCACTAGCCCACCTAGACTAGTTATATGATTCATGCTTAGTAAAAACTAGCAATATGCTCCACTTTGCTAACCATATGACATAACTAAGCTAATACCCCTAGGAAATACCTGAAAGGCTTCCTTTCAACAATGTGATATAGGCGGCCAGGTGCATACAGTCTCCTCGGATCTTTGATCATTTTCTCATCCGGAATACAAGTATCTCTCATGCACCTTAAACATAGTAGGCAGGGCAGACTGTAAAAGAAAAGGAAAACTAGAAGAATCGGTGAGTTGTTATAATACTGGACAACACATAGAATAAAATTTTGAAAAGGGGAAGTTCATGTTGTTTAGAGTATCAAATAATTAATGTCATCACCTAACTACATTCTTAGTCGAAAATAAGTTCAAGCACTTTGTTCTACAAGCCTCCCTTTTGTTAATCTTCCATTAGTAAATTTTTTCCTGTTGTGCCTCGAACACAACAGAGAAAATGCAGATATGGTCTAGCTTCTTCAAGAAGATTAAGGAAAACTTTAATAACCTTCTGACCGATCAATGATCAAACTTTAATAATTAAAGAACTTGATCTGTACCAGAAAAGTGACTTGAAAATGTCTTCCAAGGGCGTGGCTGTCCGCGGCAAGAAATCATCCTGATCCAGTAAAATAATCCACAGGCATTTAGAAACTTCATCAGAAGTTGTTCAGATAAAATCCAACAGACGTAAGCATATCTATGAGCATCAATGTACTAACACCAACCCATGGACAGATTCTTTACATGGTTTTCAAAACTAAAAAGAAATGCGTGCGTGAACAAGTAAATCAAACATTTCAAACCTTTATTTGCAATAAAAAAAACTAAAGTCATCTTGCAGCAACAGTTCATGACCTTGTCACATACTAAATATTTCATTCTCTTTCCCAAGACAAGGAAACAAGCTTCAAATCAAGGGAACACCATATTTACTGCTACCCTGTGAATAGCATTTTTCTAAAGGTTGAAGCATGAAAAATTTAGGAACATTTTCTATGATATTGATCAGATATGAAAATAAGAAGCTATAGTAAAAAGAACCTTTTTCATAAAAAGAAAGGTAAATGTAATGTTACATATTGATAACTAAGGGTATTAGCAATGCAAAAGGTACCAAAAAACCATCTCAACCTGAGAATTTAAGTTGTTCCGTAAAATCTCAAGATATGATTTATACTATTCTCTAACACATCTCCTCAAATGAAAGCCTTTGAACTTGAAACTTGCACAGACCCACACTATCTTGTGTTTCATTTTTATCCATTAATGTGAATGGTAAGATTCGAACTCCTGATTGCTTGGTCATCAAGGCTTTAATACCATGCCAAATAACAATTTCCACCTAAAGTCTTAAGTTGTTAGGTGAAGTCCCAAGATATGATTTATATTATTTCTATCAAAAAAAAAGATGTGTAAATTTTGTTAAGGTTTCTTTAGATGCATATCTTTATATTGTTTTTCATATGTATGAATTGGAATAACAACTTGCCTGAAGCACTACAGAATTGATAACATCTGCATATCTGACAGCCAAATTAAGTGACATGCATCGTGCAGGTGCAACTGCGTAGCATCTGATCCTCCTTCTATCAATGTTTCCCAATTTATCATGATGTAGCACTACCACTAGTGCCAACATTGCTGCTACACCTGACCCCAGAGAATGACCTGTAAAAGTCAATGTGTAATTCGGATACTTTTCCACTAATTCCTTCAAAATGTCACATTCCGCGTCCAAAACCCAACCAGCAGCCTTCAATAGCCCATTGTGGACATACCCACCATCAATTTTCCTTTTCCCTAGCTTATTATCCAAAAGTACAGCGTAGTCACTCTCCCTTGCCAAATTAAGGCCCCTGACAGCTAGAACTATATCAGCATGGTCATGATCAAGATACAATATATATGGTGGCGCCCTTCCATGAGTATCTTCGTATGTTCTTCTTAGGATTAACCAATCTGGCTTTATTCCATACCCTCCAGGAGGTTCCCAAAGAGGGTGCCGAAGATCATCTTCATAAACAGCTAGAATATAGCGGCAAAGGCGAGGAATTGGCTCGAATTCTTCAGCAGTTGCAAGACCCCAAGTCTCGCTGTCATGACCTGCAGTGTGGAGACATCGTTTCCACGCCCATCGAGCACAAGCTAGACAATACACACACTCAAGGAGAGGTACGCCACATAAGATTGACATTGGTGCCTAGAGTCTAACCACACTAACATTGATCAAGAGGCATGTATTTAGAAGGAAAATGACAAGAACCTGGGGAAATAATATCAAAATAGATGGATGATTCAAAATGTGCCCCACTGTATGATGAAAGAATTCAATTGGACACCAATATGACTCCTTATTAGGTACTAGAAATTGATTCAAAATGCGAGGAGAGATTTCAAATGGTTTGAAAATGGTGAGAATTTCAGTACCAGAGAATGTGTTTTAAATTGTATTTAAGCTATAAACTGAGTAGGATGAGTAGCAGAAATACCAAGTCCACAAAAACTCAATGGGCCAACAACATCCAGGGTATTATGAACAGTACAAACAGAATCACACACCAGAATCTTTCTTCCAATAACAAAATGGTATAAAAGGATAGATCTCAATTCTCACATCAAATAAGAATAGAGTGACAGCAATGGAAATTGTCAAAAACAATACAAAAAACAAGTAAAAGAGAGAAATTTGACAGCATCAATGAAGAATATGTACAGGATTGAAAACACCACTCGCCAGAGCTTGAAACTTTACAAACGAATGGCGATTGGAGAGCCCAGAAGTTGACTTTTTGAAACAAAAACTGATCCGGGTCTCCACTGCTAAGGTTCTTTGTCAAAGCTTTTGATACCCAACCAAATTAAAGGAAGAGAAAACAAGACAAAAGTAAGAGATACAGAGATACCCGAGAGCAGAATTTAGCTGAGTAGGTGAAAGATCAAAACTTTAGAGGCCAACATTCATGGAAGCCACAGAAGAGATTCCATCCAAAGAATTTGAAGCATGTGCTTTCTTTCACTGCCAAGAAAATGACAGCTTTCTTCTTCTTGATGAGAGAGATTAGACATGTACAACGGGTTTGACACTGTAGGCTGGGTGGTGGTAGTGGTATGGCTGAGTTTTAATGATTGAAAATTTTAAAAATGGCAGGAAATTAAATAGAGTGGAATTAATTATCAGAAAATTTGAAGGGCTGCTGCTGCTGCTATAACTGCAAGTCAAAGGGAGATTTGAAGATGGGCAAAGGGAGTTGCTGAGTTGGATGTTTGTATGTGTGATTTTGATTGATTTTTAAAGTATTTTTTTAAGAAAAATATAATAAAATAATATTTTTTTATTTTAAAATATTTATTTTTAATTTCAGTATATTAAAACAATTCAAAAATAAAAATACCTAATTTTAAATTAAAAAAATTAATCAACTTTATAAGAGGACTAGGAGAGTATTTGGCAGTGTGGTTACGGTTGCTTTTCAAATAATTTTTTGTGCCGAAATACATACCAATGATGTTTTTTTATTTTTAAAAAATTATTTTTGATATCAGCATATTAAAACGATTTAAAACATACAAAATATATTAAATTTTAATCAAAAAATTAAATTTTTTAAAAACATGGTTTGTATCGTATTCCCAGCCATATTCTTCATGTAGGGAGGACATGGACACATGAAACATTCAATCATTAATGACAATTTTCTTTTTCCTTTTCAATAATGGTAAAGGGAACCAATCCGATATTAGTCGCATTTTATAATTTTTCAATATTATGTAGAGATTATATTTTAAAATATTTTTTATTTTTAAAATTTTAATTTTTAATCAATAAATTTAAAAATGCTAAAAAAAATTAAATTTTAAATAAACAATGTTTTGGCCGCACTGCCAAACACCTTATTAATGGTTAATGGTAAGGCTATCCACAATATTTCTATAAAATTAATTTTTAATGTAAAATATTTTTTTATATATTAACATGTGAAAATTATTTAAAAAAATGTTTAAAAAAACAATAATTTAATTTTTTTATATGAAAAATATTTAAAAACACAAGCTGAAACAAATAAAAACAAAAATATACTTTGACAAACTATCCTGTGTATCTCATAACTTCAAAGAAAAGCAAATTTGAATTTGAATTTCATTGACTATGATTTATTTAATTATTATAATGTGATGAAGAATATTAAGAATTCTGATTAGATAATATTTTTTACAGTTCTAACTTGAGATCAACATGAGAAATTAATAATTCGTTAGTTTATAAGATAATATATTTGATATTTTAGTTAGATTGTTTGCTTTGGATGCTGTCTTTCGCGCTGTTGTGTCATGAGAGACATTTGCATGGGTTTTTTGGACGGTTTTGTTGTGAGGTTTAAGACAAATATTGCTCCCAATTTCACGTTTTCTTTGCAAGGGAGTTGGAGGAAACTTCCCCTGCCTTTGTGAAAAAAGAAACATATATGATCGGTTTCATAAAGAACAAGGAAAAAAGAAAGCTTTGTGATTAAAAATCTTTATTGTTGCTTTTCATTTTTTTTTAGATATACTTTGATCATTGGCATGTGTTATGATGTTGGTCGAAATAAAAAAAATTTAATGTAAAAAATTATTTAGATGTTGCTAGTGTGTTTTCTAGTAAACACAAAAAATTAAACTGTATAGAGATTGATTCAATGTGACACAATCATCTTCGCGAGTCAAAAAACAATATAAGATAATTTTGATGACCAGTAAAAATATAGTTTGGCTCGAAATAAATATTTAAAATCAAAATTTATTTTTATAGATACTGAGAAGGTAATATATTTGATAGATTTAGGTCAGCCTGTCAATTTGCATGTCGAGTTATAAAATCATGATAACCCCGTAAAAAAAAATCAAGAAAAAATTATAAAACTTAATTTCCAATAAACTCAATGTTGAAGGATGAAATTGAAAAAAAAATTAATAAAAAAATGACTTAGAAAAATGACTCAAGTCAACCTATTAAACTCGTGACTCGGGTAATGAGATTGGGATAACCCAATAGAAATAAATTAAAATAAATTATAAAGTTCAATTCTCAATTAACCTAATATCAAAAAAATGAAATTGAGAAAAAAAAATCGATTAAAAAAAACAAAAAAAAAACACTAGTGAACCTAGGTTAATTTGCCAAACTCGTGAGCCGAGTCATGAAACGGAGATAACCTCATGGAAAATAAACCAAAATAAATCACAAAACCTAATTTTCAATCAAACCAATACTAAATGATAAAATTGAGAAAAACAAGTCAACTAAAAAAACAAAAAACTTTAGTCAATCGAATTAAATCAATAAATTCATGGTTTTTGTCATGAAACTATAACAACCTCATAATAAAAAAATAAAATTTAATTCTTAATAAAACTAATATTGAAAGATTGTATTAAAAATTAAAAAAAAATTAAAAAAGGTATTCTAGTTAATAATATTTTTGAAAAGAAATAAAATAAAAAATTGTTAGTTGTTGGTAGTCAATGGCCGGGGGAACGCCAACCTAACTTCCCGAGACAGACATACATGGTTATTCGTGGAGGCATCAACTACTAATCAATGCCACCAAATTACTATGAATAGTTTGATCTTGTTTGAGTTTTTAAATTCGGATCGGGCACAGGTTATGGGTTTTAATTATGTCACTGCATCAACGGGGATTAATTTTATTGTTTTTGTAAAAATAAATAAATAATTAACAAGTTACAACTGAATTTTTGATTATGTGAGGAAAAATCGATTAGATTTTAGATAAATCTAGATTTTAACCAGGTTACTCGAGCTTTTATCTTTTCTTGTTTTTTTTAAGCGCAGCTCGATTCTACCTGTGAAATGAACGAGTTCCAAGTTGACCCGTTTAAAATTATAATTATAGTTCTAATCACACAATTATGTGATAACAATAGAATCCCCATCAAACCAATGAGAAAGTATAGTGTTTAAATAATTGTTGTTTATAATTATGGAATGCCCGAAGATGTTTTACAAGAGTATTAACCGGGTGATGAATGGCCCGTGAAGATTATTTTTTATTTATAAAAAAAAGAACTAGAAAACTTTATTAATATTGAATAACAAATAAAAATAGAAAAATATTTTCTTCAAATATAAAATTTTGTTTCTAAACTAAAAAATAAAAAATAAAAAAAAATTATTTTTTCAAAAAGCTTTTTCATCGGTCTTTCCGGAGTAAAAAAAATTCGTTCTCAAGTTAAAGCAACACGAACACTTTCTTGTGTAGGGGCCACCCCACCATAAATCCCTCACGGTTTTGTGCGGGGCGCCTATCATGAGTCTCTAATAGCTTTGTGTGTCTATAATAGATATATCGAGGACTTAATCTAGATAAGAAAACAAACTAGTTTGAACACTTAATCTGAATTCCCCCTCTAGATTGGGGACTCATTTAAAGTTTGCCCCTTTAGCTTCCAACTGAACTGGGCTAGTTATTTTATTTTTCTGTCTAAGCCCATTTACAAAGGAAACGAGAAGCCCTTTCCCTAATAAGCTTAAAAGACTACATTACCCCTTGCCTTTCTCTTATATAAACCAGTAGACTGTAGTAACCCTAGCTTTTCTGCTTCCGCTCATACTTGCCGCTGCTACTGATTTGAGCCAAGGTACCGTCGCCAAATCCATGCTCTTCTTTCGTTGAGCCCTTTTGTGCTTTATCTATTCATGTAGCTGTAAATTGCCTTTCTTTCTTGACATTAAACTTGTTTTAGGTTGTAAAAAAATGGAATCTTTACACCAATCTGCAGCCTTATTCTGATCATTTTCATGTCTCAGGGCTTAGTCTGTTTGTGTAGCTTTCGAGCTGTAATTTTCCAAGCATTTTTAAGCGTATCACCATGATTTATTATATATATATTTTGTTGATATAAAGCCGATATTTTTTTCCCCATTAGTTTGCTAATTTGATTGTAAATATTTGTGATCTCTTGTTTGTTGGTTACATTGTTATTCATGTCAGCCCTTTTTTCTCTCTCTCTTTTGGATACAGTTTTGAGAACGCGTTTATGCATTATTATGATTTGTGCTATGAAGCTTGGTGCTCTTTGTTTTGTGTTGTATAGGTTGGAATGTAGTTGGAGTAGAATGAGCTAACGTTGTGACTTCAGTACTTGGATTTTTAGTGGTTTGAATTTTTTTCGTTTAACATTGTGATGTTGTTTTGATTATGTGCTGAATTAATCTTTGCTGTTTCAGCAATGGCTCCAAAACAGCCAAATACGGGTCTTTTTGTGGGTTTGAATAAGGGGCATGTAGTCACGAAG
>Ga0307507_10008930_pt1 | contig 13608 bp, 6 predicted proteins | sample 7_EM_MG_FD_207223 | JGI IMG/M metagenome (GOLD analysis project Ga0307507, IMG submission 207223) | Populus trichocarpa ectomycorrhiza microbial communities from riparian zone in the Pacific Northwest, United States - 7_EM | ecosystem: Host-associated > Plants > Roots > Unclassified | place...
CTCTGCACGAAGCTCTGCACGAAGCTCTGCACGAAGCTCTACGTACAGAGGCTCTGCACGAGGCTCTGCGCGAGGCTCTGCGTACGGAGGCTCTGCACGAAGCTCTACACGAAGCTCTGCACGAAGAGACTTATAAAGGCCCTGCCCAAGCAGAGGTTTTAAAGTTTCGTTAATATGATTGGGATAGTGGATATTAAGGAGTAGCTAGATAAGGAGAAGCAACTAGAGGACCTAAGGGATGGTATTAGAGTAAGATAAAAGGATTTAGATAAGATTACGGTTTAATTAACTTATTAACGGACATGAGAAGGTAGCTAGCTTTAACCTTAAAGAGCTTAAAGCTAAGGGGGTGTGTTAGATAATCTGTATTCTCTAAGGCGTGGGACACGTGCACGAGTTACGTGCATGGGGCACGTATATCGTAAATCTCTTTATAGAGCCCTAGGGGCCCTAGGTCAAATTATCAACATCAATTAACGATTAAGTCAAGATCATTAATCAATTAACCTATTTCATTAATGAATTGCTTTACACGAACTTCGTGACAAAAGTGGCCTGTGCAGAGCTTTTCCACCCTGACTGGGCAGAATTTGGCAGATATTGTAGATATTGCGGATATTGTGGATATTATAATAGGAACATATAGGCTATCTACTCCCCCAACTATATAATAGCTAAATACTTAAGGAAAATCCCCTATTCTTTTTATAGTTCTTCTCTAATGCCAATTCTTTAAACATTTTGTTTTCTTAAGAGTTTTAGGATCTATCTGTATTCTCTCCTATAATACTATACAGCGCCCTCCTAAAAAGACTCTCTCTAGCTTATTACTTATTACTAGAATTAAGAGAATTTTAATTGCTATAAGTAAGAGCTGTGGCCAGCGCTTTTATTATTACTTTTAAGACCACCACTAAAGCGCAGTTATTAAAATTTTATATAGTGTCTTAGAGATAAAGTCCTTATACTTGTCCTAACTTTTTAGTTAAAATATTATACTATTAAGATCTTTGGCAATCTTATTAAACTTATTAAGGTCTTAAGCTAGGGCTAGCTTTTTATATAATGATATATTTCTAGGTATAAAACTCCTATTCTAATATCTCTCCTAAAGCTCTTTAATGCTATTAAGTATAGGCTTACGCCACTTCTTTTTCTAAACCTGCTTAATATATCTTATATAACGGGCTGGATAAAGAATAAGTGCAACGGCGTAAAGGGGCGAATCGACTGTTTTATAGTAATACCTATTAAAGGTATTTTAGGCATTTCTAATGCGTTTAGCGAACTCTTTATCAGATATATACTCCTTCTATTATATACTATTAGCTAAATTAGGAAATAGAGAGAAGATAAACTAACCTAAGATTTATTAAGGTGCTTAATTATAATATCTATTATAAAGAGTATATTCTTAAGTGTTGCTTTATATCCCTAATATTTTAAGGTTGCCTAGTAAAATATTTAAAGAAAACTTTTTATTGTATAAAGAGCCTCCCAGTCCTTTAGACTAAGATAGTCCTTTTTAAGTATATTAAGATAATACTTAGTATATGTATTAATGGCAGACTCTTTCTAAATTGCTATACTAAGTATAAGATACTAGCTATTCCACCTTATATAATTATTAAGCGGAATTCTTCTCCCTATAAGGCTTTTAAACTCCCTTATATAACTAGCTGAGCTATAGATATATATAGTAATATTATAAAGCTTTCTAAGTGCGCTAAGCTTCTAAAATATATTACTTTTCTCTTTTTTCTCTTTTAGATCTAACTCCTTTCCTTCTTTATACAACTTAATATTATTAAGGCTAATTAGGTTTTTAAAAAGAAAAGCCTATATAGTAAGGTTTAGAATATAACCCTAATAGCAGATCTGTTGGTAGACGGGATTCTATTTAATTCTTTCTTCCTAGAGAGGCTAGTTGCTTATTATATAATAGAGCTTATTATTTATAGTATGGTTATTAGATATAATAGCACCTAGCTTTTATATAATCCTATAGTCCATAAGTACTAAAAGGAGAGTATTCCATTACTTGTCCCTACTATAAGAAGCTACTATACAAAGGCCAAGGAGAGCGTTTATAAGCTTTTCCTAGCTATTAATAAAATGGCCACAAATTATAAGGAGAAGGTAATTATTTAAAGAGGTCTAGATATTGTTAGCGACTTAGTCAATCGAGGCACGTGCACGGCAAGAGGGACGCGCAAGCCTGTACAATTGGTAGTCTATAAACGAGGATCTAAAGCTAGAGAAAGGAAAGGAGAAGAAGGGCAGCGTCGCTCGAAGTCTTATATAATCCTCAAGTCACGTGAGCTCACGTGACTCTGCGTCTACTATAACGTCTACTATAATCCACCGTTTTCTACCAGCGCCGTAACATTACCCCCCCCTCCGAAAAAGCCTGCCCTTAGGCTTTATAGTCCGTATTATCCTTATGGGGCGTTCTTATCTTTATGCTCTTCTGGTAGCTTATTGTCTTTATTATGCCAGCATTCCATCCATTTGTCTAGGTATTTTAGCGGTCCAGGTTTATTAGGGTAACGGCTATAAAAGTCCTAAAGCTTATGGTGGCTACCTATAAAGTTCTATATAGGGTACTAAGTAGGGTCTAGGTTATATCCTTTCTAACTAACACGATACTTTAGCGTTCCCCTTATAAATTTATAGGCTAGTATTTCTTTAATTTCCCATTTATTATCGCCATTAACTTAAATTGGTAGGGGTAGTTTATTCTTTTATCTAGGTAGTAGGTTATTTATAGCTTTCTATAGCTTATCTGGTAAGAAGATAGGGTAGACCTTAATTAAATCCAGGAGCTTTACTTTATATAAGTTGCCTTTCTTCTTAGGGACCTTATATAGTCCTGCCATCTAATAGTCTAGCTTATGGCTAGGCCGTTATATCTTCTAGTTCTTTGTTATAACCTAGACCTTATCGCCTACGGTAAAGTCGGGCTTATGCCTATGCTTATTTGCCTGCTGTTCCATTAATTTCTAGGCCTTTTTTAGGTTTATATGGGCTACTTTCTAGGCTTCTTCTAAGCGTTTAGTATAATACCATACTTTCTTATAAGATAGTTTTTTTATATACGGTCTATAGCCCTTCTAGTCTTTCCCAGTTAAAGCTTATATAGGGTAAATACCCTATCTCTAGCTAAATAGGTGCAAATCCTGTAGAGTTATGGGGTAGGGTAGCCTGGGTATGGTCTATTAGAGGTAGCAGTTCGGCCTAATTATCCTAAAAGTAGTTAATAAAGGGTTAGAGTCTCTGGTCTAAATACTAGTTTATAATCTCTATCTGGCCATCTATCTAGAGGTGGTATGCTATAGAAAGCTTTAGCCTAATACCTAGGATCTAGGTAAACTTATTCTAGAAGGCTAATATAAACTATAGCCTATAGCCGGATATGATAGTATCTAATAGTCCGTAAATTTGGTAGACGTAGTGGATATACAGTTAGGCCGCCTCTTTAGCGTTAATATTTTTATAATAGGGAATTAAGAACGGGCGCTTGTTAAAGCAGTTAACTAGAATTATAACTATATTATATCCGTTACGGTCTATAGGTAGCTTATAGAAATCTATAAAGATATGCTGCCAGGGGTATTCTAGTATTGGGAGTGGTTTTAATAGTCCTAGGGTCTTATCTCGTAGAATTATACACCTATAGCAGTTATTATAGTTTCGTATATAGCAATTAATATCTATAACCATTCCAGGCTAGTAGTAACGGTTACCGATAATCTTATAGGTTTTATTTTTTCTAGGGTGGGCCGTAGAGACCTAAGTATGTGCTTTGGCGATAAGCTAAGTCCGTAAATTCTATTCCTCTACTACTACTAGCCGTTCTTAGTGCTTAAGCAGTCCGTTTTTAAGGGTCTATGGGCTAGTAGCGTCCTTTACCTTTTCGCGGTACTCCTGTAGAGAAGGGGCCGTATAGTTTGCTTGCAGTAGCTTATTAATAAGGTTAAGTTGCATGGTATTAATAGGGCACATCTCGACCTTTATAGGGTCTATATTTAGTCCTACCTATATTCTAGGGCCAAGGTGCTCTGGTCGTAGCAGCGTTTATTAGATAATGCATATAGAGCAGTTCATTAATGAAATGGGTTAATTGATTGATGATTTTGATCGTGTCTTAAGTGACGTGTTCTTAAGGCCCTAGGGCTTCGAGCTACGAAGAGATTTTACAATGCACGTGCTCTGTGTACGTGACTTATGCACGTGACCTACGCCTTTAGAGAATATAGATTATCTAACACACCCCCTTAGCTTTAAGCTCTTTAAGGTCAAAGCTAACCACCTTTTTATGTCCGTTAATAAGTTAATTAAACCATAATCTTATCTAAATCCTTCCTTCTTATTTTAATATTGTCCCTTAGGTTCTTTAGTTGCTTCTCTATAGCTAGCCATTTCTTAATATCTACCATTTTAATTATTTTAACAAAGCTTTAAAACCTCTGCTTAGGCAGGGCCTTTGTAAGTCTATTAGCAATTATCTCCTTTATTACTGTTTATTAAAATAGTACTTATCTTATTATATATTCCTAACATAGCTAGTATTAATAGATATTAATATGTTAGAGCTTTATAATTAGCTTTACCAAGTCTTCTATAATTAATTAAAGTATTTAGGTGTTATCACATTTAATAATTAAGGGCTTATTTAGCCTTAATATTATTACTTTAAATAGCCTACTAATAAAGATAGCTTCCTTTACTATCTGTAATAGGGCTAATAACTTGGCTTCTATACTTAACGTTATAACTATACCCTGCTTATTTGCTCTCTAGGCAATTAGTCCCCTAAATAGCTTTATAATATATCCTTATAAGCTCTTTCTATTAATAGAGTTGTCCGCGAATAATGCATCGCTAGCATAGATAAATAATTGCGCTTTACTTCTACCGTCTCTTCCATTATCTTGTCCTTTGTCACATATTCCTTTGTTTCTCTCTTTACTATTTATTCCTTTCTTATTTCCTCTATAGCAGATTACTCTACTACTCGTACTATATAGGTACTAGAGTACTCTATCTGCCGCTTAATAGTGCTCTTGGCTTAGGTTTTAATTAAACCTTACCAGCTATAATACTGTAAAAGTAATATCCAGATATGTTATAGTGGCTATATAAAGTATTAACCCTAATTTTCTCTAATATAGCATTATAGAAGCTGCTTCTTTTAGTAGGGATATAGGACAGACTAGTAGGTCTATATTAGGGGACAAAAGCGTCAGACGGATTAATTAGTAATTAGTAGGGAGGAGTTTAGATTCTGCTATAGGAGTATCTAGAAGACGCCCTATAAGATCTATCTTATACTAGTTAGCTATTTTCTTAATATAGGCTTCCTAGGATAGCCATAGGAGCCTCTGGCTATAATTATATAGTATATAGATTTCTAAAAACTATTTTAGCTTACTAAGGGTACTTATCTAGTATTCCTTACTTAGCTCTTTAATCGCTTCTTAAGCGTTCTTCTTATCTATCTTTTAGTAGCAGAAGACGATATTATTAATATAGAAGAAGATAACTATTTCACCTTTTAGTATAATACACGGCTCCTAAGGTACCTCTTTAAAACCCAATTCTATTAGCAAGCTTATAAGATTCTTCTGCTATAATAGTGGTGATTATTATAGTCCGTAAAGGGCTTTTCTTAAGCGTAGTACTTTATCTTTCTTTCCTTTATTAAACCTTAGCAGTAGCTTTATATAGACGACTTTATTAAAATCGCAATAGATAAATATATTAACTATATCTATCTATATTATCTTTAGGTTAAATTTTGCGGTAATCACTATAAGGGTTTAGAAGGTTGTACTGGCTAATATAGTAGCTCTTATAGGTAGGTCTCCTGGGGCCTATCAATTTCCGTATACTACTAAGCGTGCCTTGTATTTCTAGAGGAATTTATACTTATCTATCTTATAGGCAAACACCTATATTAAGCTAAGGATCTACTATCCCTTTATATACTTCTTATCTATTTCCTAAAATAACCTTATTTAATAATAGGATTAGAGGTAGGCTTATTAAGCCTCTTAGAACTAATCTTAAAGAGAATGTATATTAAGGTCCTTAATTAACTAAGGTAGAGGAGGTAAGTTCTTCCTATATAGTCTAACGTTATGTATTCTACCTAATTTTAGCTTGCTATTATTAAGTTAACTATTAAGGTTAAACTTCCTTCCTGCTAAAAAGGCGCCATAATAGGCTAAAGTAATCCTTTTAGTAACAAAGTCTTTAAACCTACAATCGCTGGCTTCCTTAAATGAGTTTTTAACTAAGTTGTTAAACACCCCCTAAGTGTTAAATGTATCTCCTGCTTAATAAGCAACGTCTTAATTAGTATTTTAAACTAAAATTATAGGATAATTAACATAAAAGGTATATGGAGATTCTTTATCTTCTTTTATTAGACGTGGCGTATAATACGTATTTTTAAGAGCTCTTATAAGGTTAAGATTTGCTAACTTATTAAAGGCTTAAACTGGCTTATTATTAACGTCGTCATCTTCCTCTTAAATTAACGGTTTAAATACTTCTTTATTGTCTTCTAGAAGGACCTTATTCTTAGTCTGGATATTAGGTAGTTAAATCTTCTTAATTAGTATATCTAATTTGGCGTGTAGATCTTTTAAGATATTCATTTGCTTGCTGTTAAGGAATGTCTTTTTATTAAAGATAACGTCCCTAGTAGAGATAATAATACCCTTATATAGGATTCAGATCCTATAGATATTAGTAGAGTTATAGCTAATAAGGTAGCCGATATGGGCTTATAGATCTAGTTTGCTTAGCCTTTTCTTCTTTAGTTAGGCATTTAACGTTATCGTGTACGCCCTACAGCTATAGGCTTTTAAGTACGCTAGTTGCGGTTTTCTTCTCCTATTGGTAAGGAAGGTATGGAACCTCTTATATAGCGATTTCCATCTATTGCTTTCTCGTAGCGTTTGATTTTAAAGGTAGACTGTACAGTTAATAATCTCATTCTATACATTATATAGTAGATTAGCAGCAATTCTTATTATATATGCTCTCTTAATAATTATACCCCCTAAGCGTTTGGCGGTACTTTTCTAAGCTTAGGTATATAGTGCTAAAGACTTAAATATAATCCCTTAAGTTTGTAGCTATTTAAGGGTTTTCCTTCTCCCTAGCTTATTATCTAATCTAATAGTATTAACCTTAAGGTTATACCTTAGATAAATCCATTAGATAAAATCTTTAAGTACTTATAGTGTCTCCTTCTCTTTACTATGCGTCGTTATAAAGTACAGAAAGGATCTTCCTAAAAAGGTGTTATGGATAAGTATAACTTATACAAATCCGGTATGCGCTTCCTTAAGGTTAGTCCAGTTAATATAGAGGTTAAAATAGGGTTTATTAATATTCCGTTTTAAGAACCTTTGTAAGACCTAACGCTTAATTTTAGTAAGACTGTAGTATTAACATTCCGTTGTTTTAGGGCCTTAAAGCTTAACTCCTAGGGCGTTAATACCTAAATAATGAAGGCTTATAGGTCCTGAATAACCTAGACGTAGATGCTATAGTTATATATTACCTTTCGCATCTAGATAAATATCTCTTAACAATATTCTGCGCTTCTATTAATGGTATAGCAGTCGGCTTAAGTTAAAAGCTGATTTTAGGCTTCCTAATTAGATATACTTAATAGTTTATTATCCGTAACGTTCTTCTATTTAATATAGAATTATATTATTTTTCTAAACTAGAAGATTATCATCTCCTTTATTGTCCTAGTAGTACTTTTGTTTTTAAAGTAGACGGAACAACACTAGATTTATATTAAAGTCCATATAAAAGGCAACGTCCTTAAGACGTAGGATTCCCTTGCTCTTGTCTAGTTTTATAACTTAGATAGTAATATTTCTATAACCTAATATAGGCACTTTTAAGCTGCCGGTAGTAACATATTTGTATCTTAGGGCTTTCCTAAAGTTATAGAAATAAGAGAGATTATTAAAGATATAGAGAGTGGTTTCTAAGTTAAGAATAATTAATAGCTTTAATAGATGGAGTTAACCGGTATAATACAATTCTAGGAATATCGCATTAGCTTCTCCCTTAATCTTAACTATCTCCTAGCTCTTATCCTGTTGTTATTAAGCTTTATTAGCCTTTAATTCCTTAAGCTTAAGTTGTTCTACTTAGGCAGCTAGATCCTTATTTTGCTCTACCTTTATAAGCACCCTTTTTATATATATACCTACGGCTTTAAATCCCTTAGGCCTTTTACTCTTAAACAGATACTAACAGTTAAGAAGGGTATATCCCCTTATATTACATGCTAGGCATTTAAGGTTCTTTAACCTTTTAGAAGACATCTCTTTAGTTAAATTTATACCTACCCTTTTTTAACTACGAGATAAGCTGTTCCCTTTTCCTTTTTAGACTTTGGTAGTAATAGAAATACCCTCTTTAGGCTCTTCTACAAAGTCTATATTAAATATACTCCCTTTTACTGTTGTAGGTATAGCTTTAGAAAGGTTTTAGAAAGCTTCTTATAGCTCTATTACTATTTTATAGTATTCTAATAAGGGAGCCTTTTTAGTATTATTTGCCTGCTTTGTGTATAGAACAAAATAGGTTTCGCTTATAGGTTGTACTGTATTTGCAAGGTCTATAAGCTAGATCCTATTGGTTATCTATAGAAGGTTATGCTTTTCTACTATTTTTATTATATATTCCTATTGGTTAAGCTATTAGGTAACCTTCGTTTGTTTAAGTCCCTTAAGTAATTCTATATACTGTAGTTGTACCTTCCTTATTATAAAGTTCTTTAAAGGCTTAGTATCTTCTTTTAACCAAATTAGCCATTCCTTAACTATAAGGGAAGGGTTGAGCAGCAGCTTCTTCTAAATTAATACTGTGGACGTAATCTAGGTGCGTATCTATTGTAAATGCTCTTCCTATTTTAGGAAGTACTTTATATCCTAGTTGTAGTATTATCTGCTATTCTTATACGCTTTCTATTAATTTGTTAAGAGCTATGCATATAAGATTATATTCTTATTAAAATTAGTAACTTCTGGATAGGCTGGTTCTTATAGTAGAGCTTATTAAGGTGCTGTATTGTCTAGGTTAACGTAGGCCCAAATTCGTTTATCTATAAGGGCTTATAGTTACCAGATCCATTACTTCTAGTCTTTTAGTTTATTAAGGATAATTATGGTTAATAAACTTAACGTTAGTAAAGTTATTTAACTAATAGGCAAAGGAGGAATTAAGATAGTATTTTGTTATTACGATCGTCCTTATTATTAGGTAAAACCTAAGTAGATAGTTACATAGCCGCAAGGTACAGGCGACCCTAGGGCAACTTAGGGGTGACTTGCCTGTGAGGCACATGCAGGGCACTTGCCTAGGGAAAACCCTTCCTACCTCGCACACAGACTCCTCCTTTTCCCTTAAGGATTCGTCTATATATACAATATACCCTATTGTTCCATTATTAAGCTTCCTATATATATCCTTACCTTATATTTAAATCCTTACCAATCCCCTTAGGAGGATAGCCGGTTTAATTTTTCTATAATGCCTCTAAAAAGAAAACCGACGCCTATACCTAATGGTAATACGCTAACAATACAACTACCAAACGCCTTAGGATCTAGTGCAGACAAAACCGCTAGAAATACACCAGCAGAATCTAAGCCACCTTCTAAACCTTAAAATGATTAGCTACCTACAAACGCTAAAAACTAGTTTGACTTATATACCTGGGCTTAATAGGAGCTTAGCAAAATTACCAGTGTTCTACCGGATACTGCTAACACAAAGGAGCTAGATAAGCTGGCTAAGAAAATAGCCAACTTATGGAGCATTATTAATTTAATAAAGCCCTCCTATTACCTCTCTAGTAAAGAGCACAAGTTACGTGGCGAACGTATACGCTAAACAAATCTTAACGCCCTGGTTAAGAAGTTACTACCTAATATTAGCGGTACTACTTAACAGCATTTTGACCACTAGATTGCCGCAGTTAAGAACCGATTTAAGGTTAATAACGCTGACTATAACTGTAAGCAACGCACGCGCTAGGCTATTGAAGGTCTTATAAAAGAGAAGATAATTGCCCAACTAGTTTATTGCCGGCTAGGCACTAAAGATAAAGGTCCTTTACTATAGGATAAGTTTAAGACTATGGTCTAAGACTAGATTAGGAACCCTATAGTAAGACGCTTTAATAACGCTACTATGTACTATACGGCTGTTATAAAAGAGAACTAGAGGTTTGACGTCTTTCTAGCCCGTATATATAGCTTAGAGGACCTCTTCTTATATACCCCTTTTATTAATCCTAAGCAATAGGTAAACTTTTAGTTCTTATATCTCCTAGCCTACCTATAAGCAGAGCTCTTCCGCCAGAACTTCGCCTAATAGGTAAGAACCGCTAAGGACCTCTTTAATAAAATCCGCTGTGTAGAGCAATTGCTTAATACCACAAAGCTTACGGAAGACCGCGTAAGCAACAGTAGTAAATCATCGCGTATAAAGCGCGGTCGCAGTACAGGCTTTATAGAGTTAGGTTTAAGGAACAGAACCCAAAAAGGGCGACGCTTTAAGTAAATATTTAGGGGGAATACCTAAAAGCTAGAGGGCTTAGGGGACCCCCTAGACGCTGGTACTACGCACGCAAGTTAAAAGAGACCCGTAGGTAACCACTATAAAGAACACTAGAAGCAAGCTAGTAAAGATAAGTTAGGCTAGCTTTTGGAAAACCTGAAGCCCTAGTAGCGTATCTCTCTTAACTATAACTAGGGCCTGACACAGAGGGAGAGAAGAAACGCATTATGGTATATATTGCGATAAATACGCCCCAGGGTAAAGTCCGCCTATATTGCTTATATAATAATAGGTGCCAACTTAACCTTATTAACTAAGACGTCGTCTGTAGGTTTAACCTGCCTATAAGCTACATGCTATATTTATATAAACCTATTGCACGTTTCCTTAATAGCAACTAGATAACAATCTAGGATGCTTATAATCTAATAATTACCACTAGCAACTCCTAGGCTACCCCTTACACTATTGGCCCCCAGACCTTTTAGGGTGGCTTATTTAATGGCTATAATATAGTTCTTAGATAGGATTAGCTCGCGGAAGCATATCTATTAATTAGCTTTTAATCTGGACAATTTATTTAGGGTACTTTGGACCCTAAACGCCTCTAGATAGTTACCCTTAATACACTCCTAGTAGATATTAAAGCTAGCAAAACAGTCTATTTGCTATAGCCAGAAGATTCCCTCTTTACCCTAGTCGCGAATATAATAGAGGACCTATTATCACTAGTAGCAAGTACCTATATAGACCCTCCAAATGTAAAGATACTAGTTATGAACACAATAGAGGACCTATTATTACTGGCAGCAAGTACCTATGGAGACCCTCTAATGCCAGTATAGATTACCTTAACTTAGGGGGGAGGTAATTGAAACCCTAAAACTATTAAGTATACTGTAGCAGAGCTGTATATACTCTTAGTATAAGCACACCTGTAAAACGCATGTTGGCCGCACCCTTCTCTTCACTGGCTCCCAGAAGCACACTACTACGTAATAGTTGCCTTAACCTTTATAGACCCCGGCCTACCAGATGTATATAAAGAGGAGATTAATATCTTCTCTAATAAGCTAGCAAGTATACTACCTTGGAACTCTAAGTATGACCATATAATTAACTTAGAAGAAGGTAAGATACTACTACAAATGCCTATCTACAACCTCTTATAGAAAGAGTTGCAGATCTTATAGGAGTACCTAGAGAGTGCTCTTAAGAAGGGCTGAATTAGGCCCAGTAAGTCGCCTACTGGAGTGCCCATCCTCTTTATACTAAAAGTAGAAGGTATAATACGGCTATGCGTTAACTATAGACGCCTAAATAAGATTATGATTAAAAACCAGTACCCCCTACTACTGGTTGGCGAACTCTTTAATAGGCTTAGCTATGCAAAAATATTCATAAAGCTGGATCTTCGTAATGCGTACTATAGGATTTACATTAAAAAGGGAGATGAATGGAAGACCGCATTTAAGACACGCTATAGTCACTTTAAGTACCTAGTAATGCCCTTTAGTCTTACTAACGCCCCTATAACTTTCTAGAGCTATATTTAAAAAGCTCTAGAGACCCTAGTAGATACCATCTATATGGTTTACCTAGATAATATTCTCATCTACTTAAATAATAAGGACAAGCACGTTAAGCACGTTAAGCAGGTACTGCGACAGCTTTATACTTAGGGCCTATACACCAAACTGTTAAAATATATCTTTTACACTAAGAACATTAAGTTCCTGGGCTTTATTATTACACCTAATAGTATTATAATGGATCCTACCCACGTAAAAGCTATTAAGAAATGGCCTAAGCCTAAGTCCTATAGGGATATCTAGGTCTTCCTTGGCTTCGCCAACTTCTATAGGCAATTTATCTAGAACTACTCGGATACCGCATACCCCCTATATATATATCTTATATAGGCACATTGCAACCTAACATTAGATAGGGAGAAGAAGAAGTAGAAGCGTAAGAAAGGGTTTACTAAATGGTATCAACCCTAGTCCTAGCCTAACAACGCTTAGTAGGCGTTTTATAAGCTACGCGCTATATTTATATAGGCTCCTCTACTTTACTACTTTAACCCTAATCTACCCCTAATGGTAATTACTAATGCTTCTAATTATGCCTATAGCAGTATACTTCTGCAGCCTTTTAGGTAGGGAGATTAACTCTACTGGCACCTAATTGCTTATTATAGTCAGAAGCTTACTAGCTTAGAAGTGTAGTATAATACGCATAATAAGGAACTACTTACTATAGTATAATACTTTAAGACATGGCGCCACTACCTTAAGCATGTCGTATATATAACGCGCGTGCTTTGCGATTATAATAATCTTAGGTACTTTATAACTATAAAGAGCTTATCTGCTCGCCAGGCCTGGTATGCTAAGGAACTGGCTAAGTTTAATTTTAAGATTAAATATAAGCTAGGCAAAGCAAATCCTACTAATATACTATCCCGGCGCCTATATTATACTAAAGGCTTTAAAGATAGCAGTAAGAGGATAGTCCTTAATGCTATACTACCTACATTATAGTAAAAGTTGCGGGTTATAGGCCTTGTGGGTGGCCCTAGTACTACTACACTAAACCAGTAAGTAGTATGCGTGCAGCATACAAGCGACTTTTATAAACATGGCGCCGGCGGACCAAGGTGTCCTGCCATTCTCTCTAAGACCTCCTTAACTGGCCTAATGGCGTTTAACCCTAGGGGAGATCCCTTGGCCCAGGCAACAGTCCCCCGCGACGACCCGGCAAGTCACCTATATATTATACATTACTTTGCTAGCACCGACTTTGCGTAGAGTCTCATGCTATGGTAAGAGGTAGTGTAACAGTTCACCAGCACTACGCTGAGACACAAGATCGTCGCCTAAGAGGCTCCGAGACATGATCGACGCTACCCTCGTATATCTCGGATACGGTCAAATATTGAGTCATAGACTACGGAGTTCCGGGTCTACTTTCATGTATTTAGTTCACTTGATTTCCATAGAT
>Ga0307507_10008932_pt1 | contig 13605 bp, 12 predicted proteins | sample 7_EM_MG_FD_207223 | JGI IMG/M metagenome (GOLD analysis project Ga0307507, IMG submission 207223) | Populus trichocarpa ectomycorrhiza microbial communities from riparian zone in the Pacific Northwest, United States - 7_EM | ecosystem: Host-associated > Plants > Roots > Unclassified | place...
AGACCAGTACCGAGAAACGCAGAAGGGAACCAAGAAAACCAGAAAGGCGCAGACATTTCCATGAGCCATGTCGTTTTCTTATGCAAAACGAGCAGATCCTCGCAGAAAAAAATCCGCAAAAGAGTCAAATTCCCATTTGGTTCGCGACTTTCCGCGTAGCCGAAGATCACCGATATCTGCACATATTTTACAGATATATGCGGCTGATGACAGAGTCAATTTTCACTGGGGCTGAGCGCTGAGCTGTGTGAAATTACAATCTCCGAATTGATCTCACGCTAGTACCTCAATAAATTTTGACAGTCCGCCCCATGCATGTGTCGATCTAGGGTGGCCTATCGTTTTGCATTCAGCTGTAATATATTTCCCTTTTCTTTTCAAAACTTGAATAGAACATTTTTTAAATATATCCGAGTTTGGGGTCGTGGATAAACCCTAAACAAGTGAGAGATATATTTTAAGGTTTCTTCCAGTTTTCCCTGATGCTTTTGATCCGAAACAAGATTCTAATATATCCTTCTTTTATTTACATTTTTCCCGTAGCACAAACAAGCCAACTCCCACAGTGTTTGCCGATTCCGTTCGATCTACGGCTTCAAGTTTAACCACCGCCATCGCTTGGTACTATATCTCTGTTTTAATGAAGACTAGAAATACAACCTATGGTATCAGCAGAGTCGTTGTCAACAGTCATCATTTGCAAAATTCAATTCTCTCTTTGAATTCTCGGAGTATTACGTACAAATTACGTATATACAGTTACTTGACGAAAGCAGATTGATAGATTTTTTGAGACAAGTTGGGTACTATTTGATAGAAAGTTCATGTCGATTCGGAAATATTTCACTCGAATGTAAAGCATATGGACTCCGTCAAGCTCATGTGTGAGTTCATATGGTCTAGAAGAGAATCAGAGTCTGGCCCACGTTCTCGATTCCCCTAATGGATTCTGTCGTCAGTTTCTTCTGACATGAGTATATCATGCGTACCTGGATCTGAAGTTAAAGAAATCCGCTCACAGACGGTGTTCATTGTTGGACGTCTTTCGGCCGAGTGATTTAAACACTCGTGTAGGGCGACGGAAAGGGTGTTGGACAGTGGAAAGGTAGGATACGGACACTTTCCATCGTGCAAGGCGAGAATAACCCCAATATCTGTTTGGATCCCGTGAAATGGTTCTTCGGCAGACAGGATCTATAAAGATTTTCAGTCCGACAGAGTACTGGATAATGGAACACAGACCTCCATTCCAACACAAGCAAACGCGTAGACGTCTGCGTATTTGTTCGCCCTTACTACCGATTCACTCAGAATTATCTCAGGGGCCAGATAGCGGAGCTGGCCTGTCGGAGCGATGGCTGAGGCTTTGAGCACCTCATGGATAGCGCTGACGCCGTAATCGGAAATTCTGGGCATGCCAAAGTCGCCTATCAAAATATTTCCCTTCTCATTTGTTAGAAGAGCGATTAAATAAACAAATTGAATTTTACCGGATATAAATTTCCATGTACGACGGCTTCGTTGTGGAGGTATTTCAGGGCGTCGGCGATCATGATGACCTAGTGAAAGTCTCAGCTTGTGCAACCAGCTCACTAAAAAAAATTATTAACCATTCCTGTCCTGTTCACCGATTCGCTCTTAGCCAGATAATCGAGAACGTTCCCATGCTGCATCCAGGGCGTAATAATCGATATTAATGTCTTTTCTTCTCCCCTGAACTCGCCCAAGATTGGTAGAAGGTGTTTGTGACGGAGGGATTGTGCGATCGCGATATCTCGTTCAAGCCGCTGTGAAATGCCTTGGCTGAGAACAAAATCAGGTCAGGAAACCTCGACAATACCTCTTCTATCCTCTTCATCTCATATTTGGAAGCTGTTTCCCTGAATACTTTGACCGCCACGTATTTTCCTCCGAAAGACGCTTTGTAGACATCGCTGAAAGCTCCACTCTTATTTGGTATGTCTGCGATGATTGCTGGATCGTCTGCCATAAATGCGAAAAGTGGATCAATGGGAGGTATGTGGAGGAAGAGAATCGGGAGGGTGGGCCTTTTATCGGCACTGACATGTTAACATGGGGCGGTGTGGGATTCGAAAGCTGTGATTCAAGCTGTGAAGTTGTCATCTGACAGAGTCGTTCATCACCGTATCTTCAACTTCCCCACACCAGCACAGCAAACAACATCTCTTCAAACCATCACCTTACAGCAGTGATGCTGTGGTTTAGAGCCTATTAACATAGCCTCACCTTGTGGCCCAGTTTCAAAAGAACGATTCTTCACTATTATTTTCTTCAGCCCCCCTTGATGTCTACACCAACACCTCGCTCAATAAAAATTGCTTCTGCTCTACAAGAGCATTCCAATCCATTTGTCGGTGCTCATATGGATCGCCAGTTAACCCCCTCCCCTTTGCCGGAACATCACCGACGAGTCACGGATATGGCTTGTGATGTATGCAGTCCTCGCCGATCTATGAAATGATGCTCAATTTCTCTTCTATCTACAGATTCATTCGGAAATCTGGGATCGACGTGGAATCCTTCCAAAAGATTGGCATTTTGACAATATTGATGTTGTTGAACAGCACCCTTTTTCCGTTACGGCTTCCTCGGATGTGAAGAGGGCATCCAGCAACGGGACTCTCTTAGCGTTGAAGTTCATTCGGCCACGTTACCCGTCAACGGGCCCCGAGGAACCTATACCGGTATGCATCTTCTCTTGGAATACCGACCGAGGACATTTATGTATTGTTTCACCCCCAAGGAACTTTTCCGAGAAGCAAGCATATGGTCATCTCTTGACCATCGCCATATCCTTAAATTTCTTGGGATTTTTTTCAAAGAGTCGCGCTTGGCCTTGGTCTCTCAGTATCAAAAGAATGGTTCACTCTTCGAATTTCTTCTTAACAACCCTGACGCAGATCGGATTCAAATTGTACGCAATCCCTACCACTTTTCCTTCTCAATTTCTTATAGGTACATAAAGTTACGGAGCCTGTCAAGCGGCTTAAAATACCTACACTCTTTACCAGTACCCATTATGCATGGGGATATACGAGTGGTCAGTAATTGATTTATACATAAGCAAGCCAATTGATCTCCTCTCTTTTGAATAGATGAACGTTGTCGTGGATGACCAAGGCGAGCCATTGCTGATGGATTTTGGCTGTTCTTCATTTGTGAACGAGTCCGGACATGCAACGAGTTCTCCGTCAGATCAACTACGCGGAACGCCTCGACACATGGCACCGGAAAAGATGCTACCCGGGTCCTACCCCATAACACTTCAGTCGGATATTTGGTCGTTTGCGATGCTATGCATAGAGGTCGGTTATTTATTTTCGATTATTTTTTATCCTGAACTTATCTGGTCTCCAGGTCTTCACAAATGAATGCCCGTTTAATCATATTGCCAATGACGGAGCTGTAGTGGTAGAGGTCTTGGTTCGGTGTACCCATCCTCCGCGCCCCCAGGGCCCATTTGCCGCCCAACTGACCGACGATATCTGGGATGTTTTGAAAAGATGCTGGGAGCTCGATCCATCACGCCGACCATCCATTGACGTAATTGAGGCATCGTTTGCACACCACAGAGCATGACATCTGGAAACGTCACCATGTGTATGTAGGATTATGTAGGTTAGGTAGGCCGCGTGATTCTGTAGACTTGTCCCAGAATATAGGCCTTTGCAATGAGGCCCCGTTACGGTAGAGACCATAGCTCAGGTAGTGGAAGTCTATCACAGTACCTGATGATCTCTACAGACTAGCATGACGTAGCATACTAGCACTCTGCCTCTTTTACGTGAGATACCGAGAATTCCCGTTCCATGCCGAGGTTGTCCGAACAATGTCCAAATGTCAATAATTTGTAGTATTCAGGGGTGTTGGTGGTAGTGGGTGTTGGAAAGAATGAAAAGAGGGAGCATTAATGTATGAAGGCCGTCTGTGGACAAAACTGTTTTTTTTTTAGAGCAACCCAATTTCAAAGGACTATTGTTGACAAAAGTCAACGATTGTCAACAATCTTTGATAATCTTCGACAATCTTCAGCTTTTGTCAAAGATTTTCAAAGATTTTGAACGATTGTCAACTTAGTTATGTTTTTTTTTTTGTAACGAATGTTGACAATCTTTAACTATCTTTCATCTTCAACAATGTGCCAGTTTCTTCAAGGGGGTGTCGGGATTGAAATCAAGGAACTAGGGTCGAATTTTTTGTTAAGGCGCTGGAGGCTGAACCAACCAGCCAACGTAATCAGGCACATTTCTAATTTAGGAAATGATGATGTAATATGACATTATCGCCGCAAGGCTTTCCCTCCCCGTCCTCCTCCCGACGTTGAACAGGCATCGCAAAGCCAATTCTTAGGCACCTGGTTCAGGTTAACGCAGCTAAGGTGATACTGGAGTGGTTTAATGTTGAGATATAAGTTATTTTGTTAAAATTTGAGTTACTTACCCACACCGTCTCACATCCAGACCTTCTGCACTGGATTACTTCATCGGCTGTCGAAACTGCTTTAGATCCACAGAGGCAATCATCCAAGCCACCGATATCAACAATCTTTCGTTTACGTCTTTCCCCTCGACCCAATAATTCCCCACCATCTGTCCGCAAACTAGTAGATGGGCCTGCCTCACTCAGAAGCACGTCTCGGTTGACGCATGGAGTCTTGGAATTTGTCTCGATTGGGGCTTGTTGTTCTGGCGAAATTTGTGGTAAGTTTGAACCTTCTGATTCAACTGGGAGTACCACCGATAATGTAGCATCCTAAAACATGTTATTAAAGGTCAGAATTCCTTGTTTCCACAATGTTGATTGTACCGCTGCTGAATTTTAGAGCTTACTCACCTGGAAATTGTTCTGGGGATGTAACTCTGAACAGATAGGATAAATGACATCCTCTCGCGGTGCGTTCTGTGCATCTTCAACCCCATCATCGCCATTCTTCTCACCTTGAGAAACAGTCTTACTCGGGCTGCAAACCTCAGATCCCGCGTCCACTGGCAAGTCTGACGTCTCAGCATGACCCACCAACTCATCTGAATCCGACCCGGACTCTAAATCACTATCGTCTTCCTCTAATTCAAAGTCCTCTTCACTCTCACGCTCTTCTTCGTCGCTCTCTTTTGCGTCATGGTCAAATGACTTCTCTCGCTCCTTTCCTTTTCTGAAAACGTAGTGGTATTCAGCCATTTTCTGCTATTAGTTTCAATTTAAACTTACCCCACAGCCAGTGGAATTTGCGATCTGTGAGCATCAGAAATAACAAGTGGTGCCGCCTTTGATTTCTTTCCTCGCTTTGCCATTACACGATGGCGATCAGCCCACTTTTTCTTCATCTCCAGAATTTCAAAGTTTTCGAGGTCCCAAAGGTTTGTGTATTTCTTCAAGTCTGCATTAGGATGTGCCCGAATGAAATGATATTTGATGTTGTAGCGCCAGACCGCGGGGTCAAGCTTAGAGCATAGCGGACAGATGATTGGGATATTGGAACATGGAGAGGATTTGGTGGACATGGATGCAACGCCGTATGACAACTTTGGTTTTGTTGGACAGCTTCGCGTCTTTTCTTGATCAATTTTCAGACTTCCGCGAGCACCTTTTCCTTTCTTCAAGTAATAGTGGCATATTGCCGCAGGGCGCAAACAGAGGCCACAGGGTTCTTCGGTACGGTTTACACTCCTGTCAAATAGAACATGTGCACCGATATGTTCCAGTACCCGCTGACCATGCTCCAAGTCAAGGGAAATGGATGGCGATGTGCACAGAGGGCAGATCACCGAGTTCGGATTCTCGGGGTCAAAGGCCTCAATGTGGGCAGGTTGTGAGTTACTTTCACAAAGGAAACATGCTTTTCCTACCGTTTGAAATACAATAAAGTCCCAAAAAAAATTGAAAGGATTCCGAGTTACTCACCTAAATGCTCACGGTATGGATATTCATCTCTTAATCCAATTTTTGGGATTGACTTGATATCAGAAGTGCCCAATGCTTCGAAAATACTAGCTGAGAGAGCGACGAGGAATTGGCTGTCAAGAAGATAAAATATGGGATGTGTAAGGGATCTCGGCTTTGATGTTTCAGCATTCATTGGCTGAATTAGACGGCCAGGGACGGTGAAAACTTTTTCTTTGATATCGTATGTCCTCCAGTCGAGTTTTAGTGTGGGATCTTCATCAGAATTCGTTGGCCTCAAGCCCAGAAGTTGATAGGTAACAGATATTGTTGATTCCGTGAGGAGGTCAATGTCAAGAATATCTGTCGGCTTGCCATCATTCCTCATGCTCATTATCTCGCCAACACAGAGCCAGGCTTTTCCATCGCACCGCAGAAGGCTGGCAATTGGATCAGTGGTCATAAGATTGACTTCGGATATGGCCTGGGCACCTGCCCGTAACAGAGACTCCAGGCCATATGTGACTGGCGCAGCGCCTGAGTGGCGATCATCCCCTTGAACTCGTTTCAAACGATCCATTGACCGTGGTGAATTTTGATATTTACTACGGCGTTTGAGGGCTTCAAACTTTGTCATTTCCACACCTTGGTATCGAATGAGTTGGTTCGAAAGCCCCCCAGTTTGCTGGCTTGATTCGTTACGGTCCAATTCAGCAGCAAGGCCATCTTCCACTGCAACTCTTGTCTCTCCATTTTCCTCCAAGGTCCGAGGGTTTAGAGGACGAAATACTTCTTCAAGGCTTTCATCAACATCGTCATCAGGCAGAGGAATATTAACGAGCAGCCTGCCAGAGGGTGATAGTATGGTGACATTTCTTTCGTCCTCCATTTTCCTGAATATTTCTTTGTATTCTGGGAATTCGTCCTCGATGAGACGTCGACCGCGACGCCAGGATGTTTGGAGAGAAACATTCTTCACTTTCACATCGCCTTTCCAGGAACTGGGCTTGAGGTGGTCAGACTTGCTTGAGATTTCACCGGTTCCAGTTCTTGTCAGAGCTGGTAAATTTATGCGACGAGGTGCGCGATCCCATTCCGGATATTTTGCGAGAATATTAGACACCTCTGTAGTCCCACTGAGACGTTCAGCCAATTGAAAAATGTCCAGGTTCACATCATTACCAATCATGGTTCGGAGGATCCCAAACAGTTCTTCGAGACGATCTGTTCCGAGGAGAATAAGCCAGAATGAGTCGAGACCATCTGCCTTTGCTTTGGCGACTGTGAAGTAGACGTTCTTAATCATGATCATGATGTCGACGTAGAGTTCTGTGGGCAAAAAATCCTTGCCCCCACCGTGGTAAAGAAGTAATCCCAAGTGAGATGCTGCACTCAAGTGCTCAAGTTGCTCTGAAAGCGATAGATCGACACATAAATATGGAAAGATAACATGGAAAAGAATTTTTCCGAATATCCAGAGTGCCTCCCGAGCCTTGGAGAAACCCGGTGATGGATTGGTAGCCGACGGTATACGAGGAAGAGACCAGATATCTTTCAATAGATTGAATGCGACACGAACATCTTGGAGATCTTTGGGATTGAAGGATGCCCGTATATGCTCTTGAGTTGCCCCTTCAGAAATGAGCTGAAGCCGAACAATAGAAGCCGTGAAATGTGACTTGTTGATTAAAATTCCTCGCTCGCGGAGGATCAGGTTTCGGATACGCTTGAAGACGTGCTTCCAATCCTTGTCAGCGGTTAAGTCATTGGCACCGACATGCATGTCCATGAAAACCAGAGGAAATAACAGGGTGTAGATATCTGATTGAGGGTCGAGGGTAGTATTGAATGTGAGTTGAGCCATAGCTGATCCTCGACGTTTTTCACCATCCGATGAGAGGTTCACGACACGGACATTAATTAAATCGCCTTTATTGCGTACGGCGTCGATAGCAGTCTGAAGAATAGCCTTGTGCTCTTCTGAAGTCTCCTTCTTGCAGTCGCCTGATATCATTACTGCTCGCGCAGGATAGATACGATTATTGTCACAAAGAATGCCGATTGCACCAACGGTAGCCTATAAATAGATTAAGTGAAATCAACGGAATCAAATTCAGAAATTTACCTCCGCTGCAAAATGGACGTCACCGTCATCAAGGGCTTGGAATAACTCCTCCAAGTCCTCCCCATTCACAAATTCCAACGACACTTTTTTGTGACCATGCTCCCGGCAGACTCCCAGAAAGTAGCGCTGGTTTCGGTCCAGCCTGATTCGCTTCTCGGCGGCAATCTCATCAAACATCAACACCGCGTGAAGAATTTGCCCTTGCCCTTGAACCACATCCAAGACACTTTCGAACGACGCGTTTATGTTCGCTTCTATCTCGATTATGGTGGGAAGTGCATGGGAAGGTATGATTGGGGGGACAATGCTTCGGGTACGAACGGTGGGAAGGCTCAGAAGACCCAGAGCCTTGTTTCCAAATGTTGCCAACCGATTCCCACCCATTCGCCACAGCAATAAGGATTTCATCTCTTCCTTCTCAGTAAAGCTTTTGGGATGGTACAAACCTATTGCCGCAGATTCAAATAGATTCAAAATTGCCACAATCCCCTTGTTTTGACCAAGGGCAACCCGTATCAATGCATCGACCCGCTGGACTTTTCCGCTCGCAATCGCAACAAGAAACCGTTTGTAGTCATCAAGTACCGTTGCCTTTCGAAGAAGATTTCGTGCTTGGTTGAGTCCACGAAGGCGATGGAATTCAATATGTTCGTTCTTGCGATTCAGAAGTTCGATGAGGCCGTTGATGCCATGGAATGCAAAAGGTGTGTTCTCTGCAATTCCATATTCTATTCTCATCACGATTCCCTCAAGAAATTTGTTGTTACGAAGGTCTTGACAGGGTTGGCAGGTCCTTGTAACACTGCCTTGCAATCGACGACAACCACGAGAAAAGAGAATTAAGACCCCGTTCAAGACAGCGTAGTTCCACGGGAGCGAGAAGCGGTCATGTAGTGCGAACGGATAAGAGCCATGTGGCGACTGTCCATTTGAAAGTTTCACCGTATGTCCTTCGCAAAACCCATTCCTCAATACTGGGTTAAGAGGCGCTTTGACCTGGGGCTTCTGAGCAGCAGGTGACATAATCTCGATGATTTCATCGTCGCTTGGAACATCTGCCTCCGTATCCGTGATCTTGGAAGATGTATCGATCCCCTCGGGTGCAGAAGCAGCCGTTCTATGAAATGTTGTCAGGTAAGTCATTCCGATTGCAGTTGAATGAGACTAACATTATCCTTGTTGCACATTCAACCAGGTGAGTCAATTTTCCCTCAAAGAGAACTTCTTCAACCCCTCGCTCCTGAACAAAGTATCCCACAAATCCCACCACTGCTTCGAACCCCAGCCTTCCACGCCGTATGTCTTTCTCAAGGTCCGCACTCTTTCCCCACCCTAATACCTCCTTCAAGAACGGATTTAAAACATCCTCCCAGAGATTGTCTGACGCAAGGCTTGGATCATCGCATACAGAAGGATTCGCAAAGCGGGCAAATATGTCGTTGGGAGTTGCAACAGGAGTTGTATTAGGTAAATTCTTCGCTATCCACTGCAGTTTGCATGTGAACGCTGAGTTGGGATGCAGTTTCTGCTGATCGCGAGGATTTGGATGATTGGTTTGAGCTGAAGATTGTCCTTTCAATCCACTAGCAAGTCCTTGCGCGACTGGATCTGCCGTCACAGTGCTGGGCACCGGTTTTGGACGTGGTCTCATGAATGCATACAGTGAGCCATCTTTCTTCTGCTTTGCCTCCCGATCTCGCTTAGCCTTTGTTTCCTTGCAGATCTTTGTTCCCTGGTGATTCTTCAAGATGTTCTCCACCCCTGCCGTTCCGCATTTCTTTCGTACGCCGCACTCTGGACATTTCACATAACCTTCATCATCAACTTTAATTTCGGCTATCTGCAGCTATTAATTCAATATTAGTGGATTTTCTGAAGCTTGAACCTACTCGTACCTCTTTGCTACCTTCCATGCTGCTATCAGCTAAGCACTGAATGCAAGCGGCCAAGTTATCAATGTTCCTCAGCACCAGCTCGCCGCAATCAACAATATATCAAATAATATCTGATATTAAATAAATTTAAGGTCTTTATGTGTGTATTGGGGTTTTCTAAAGCCTTCTTGCATCCAGCATGTATAATACATCTATAAGTGTGGTTATAGAGCTTCATGGCAGCCATCTATGCCATTTTTGAGCCAAATATCTTGGGGTTCCAAAAAATTTTTAGCGGCCTGACGGCCGAACCAACCAACCGGCCCCCGGTCCGGGATTATGATCCCGACACCCCCTTGAGTTTCTTCCACTTTCTTGCATAAAATTGACAAATGTCAACAATCTTTGCTTTCTCTAACTTTCTCTGACTTTTTTTACTTTTTTTGCAAGTTGCATCTGTAAAGAAGTAATGAATGATCTTCAACAATCTTTGATATTTTATTTGACAGATTTGAGGACAACTCATCAACTGGGAGCAACGTTCGCAAACGCATTCACCGAACAGTTCGCTGAACAGGCGAACGACCCACGGTCATGTGTCCATGCTTCCCAGCAACATGTGGCCGCTAATATGCTTGGACCTGCTGTCCACCACTTCTTGGCTCCATCCCCATCCCAATTGCATGGATACCCTCCATTTTGTTGTATGGTAGGCTCTTATTATTATATCACATACACTGGTTGGTTGGGGTACTTAGACTTCATGCACATGCCCCACACAAATGCTTTCATAACCATCACTGCAGAAAAATTGAATGAGGCGAGGACCAAGTGAGGACATAAATCTTTGCAAGGAGATGCATCCATTGCAAAATTTTGAAAAAACAATAGGTACTATTTTTCTGTTCTAAGTACATGGTGAACAGATTATATTATTATAGAATGGACCAAGACATTGCATTGCAGCATCTCTGTGATGCTTTATTGGACAATGGGTGGGGTCCATTGGTGAAATGGGTGCTGTCATGTTGATACAGAGTGTAACAATACACTCCTAAAAATGCGGAATTTTTAGCATTTTACTCATAAAACCCTATAACACACTTAATACAATTACAATGATTACAAGAATCAATGGACAAGCCCTGTCCAGTTGATTAAAGTATTTATCTAAGAAATGTGCAGTCTATGGTAGTGGAAATTGCAGTCGGTTCACGGACCAGGCCACTTCAATATGCTCGAAGCCTATAAAAGACAACACTACCATGAAATATTACACTACAGGTGTTTTAAAGTAGAAACACCTCAGCACAGGGTGATAGAAAATACACTAAACATGGGATTATATTTTACAAGGATTAAAAAGATTTAATTTGAGACAAGACACATGAGTGTGCAAACACGGTGGAGCCAGATGTGAGAAGTCAGAAAGTCACATGTGGGAAAAAGGTTACAAGAAGGCGATGACATGTTGAATTTTGTGTCACATGACCTCAATGACCAAGCAAGCTCGACTAGTCAAGCTCATCACATGCATCACTTGTCACACAAGCAGAATACATCTGATATTATATTACCATAAGAAGCTAAGCCTTAGGAAATTCCTTTAGCTTTCTTACCTAAAGAGAATAAAGCCAATGTGCTATAAAAAAAGTACATGGCTTACAAGCATGTAAGTCATGTACAGCATTTTCCGCACACACATCAAACTCGATATGTTCTCAGCCACAGCCACATGAAAGTGTAAAATTAGAAAGAAACTTGGTTCCCTTGCTTTGCAACGCAGCAGGATACCTTCATTCCATATGAAAAACATATGATACAATTTTTAAAGAGCTTTAACATGCTCTAACAAAGAGATAAAGATTTTCTATTGAAAATCTACCTAGAAAATCATAAGCCAACGGTTGACAACAATGCAGATCAATGCATCAGCATGCCTATCAACACTATGATGCAACATGTCAAAGTGGTTACTGAGGCTACTATGCCCTACCAGCACCTCGGCGCACCCTACGAGTCGTCAGTCACTGATCATCACAAAATTTGGCTGGACAAGTGTGACTTGCATGACAACTTGAAAAACAGGACTCTTTCAATTCTTCATATTTTCTTGACGGAAAAAAGGGCAATTGAACAGAATTAGAGCCAGGAGATCATACACCAATTTTTATGGCAAAAAAAATTGTGGAAGGTGCATGATCAAAATTGTGCCAACTCATAGGGTGCGCCGAGGTGCTGGTAGGGTATAGTATTGAGAAGGAAAACACGCAAGATCAAAGAAAGATAAAAATAGCTATGTCAGCTATTTCTGCATACACATCAATACTGAAGTGTTCTGCATATACACTACAAAATCTGTAGTGTCCCTTGAGGAAGACTATTAAAAATTATGATACCCTATTAAAATACCCTGGCTATTCGGTTTTTATGTATACACCACAGAGAAACACATGTAAATGCATAGATAAGGATTTTTAGTATTTAAGGAGTGTGTGGCTAGGTCAATAACATAATCAAATTTTAAGGAGTTTTCTTCGTGATTAAGATAAAGTTTTGTGTAAACAAAGCCAGTGTGCTTAGGTGTCAACATACTTTGTTTTAGCAAGAGCTTAAGGTTTTGAAATTGAGAATTCTTGGCAAGGCAGTGAACTTGTAAGGACAGTGTCAGATTGTATTGATATTGTAAATGTTCAAGGGAACTATACAAGTCAGAAGTCTCAAAATCTGTTGTTTTGTGGAAAATATAAGAAAACTTGTTAAAAAGCCAGAAAGTTAGTTAAGACAAGGTAAACAAAGCCATAAGTTCATTCTAGCACAGCTAGTAAAACTTTTATAAATCACACCCAATTTATTAATCAACTTTCAAAGCCTTAGGGCTACCACTTGCAATTTCAATACACAAAAATTCACAAAACAATCAATAAAGTTGATTTCTATTAGACAAAACATTTGAATACCTTGAGAACCCCGAACTTGAAGTACCACGCATGTATAGTGGGGGATCATATTTAAGGTTAGTGTGTGTGTGTTGTTTAGGTGTGGTTCATGCACCTGTTCAGATCGCGCGTCGCATGATTTCCCATTCCCGCATGTCACGGTCTTCTCAATGTTGGCAGTGGCAGATGAAAGTGGTGTCCCAATTGAGCAATGTTCACCTGTTCGTGTTCGCATTCAGTGTTCACGTGGGCAGTTCGTGAACACATATCCTTGTGGATGAGATTTCCTGACAGATTTCTACATTTTCCCACCTTCGAGGACCAAAATCCGGTCCTCGAAGGTGGGAAATATGACATCATCACTTGGTAGTATTGCCGCGAAGCGAAGTGTGCAATGTGCTGACTTCGATCCACTTCGCACTGTCGAATCGAATCGACACTATACAAATCGTACAACAGCTGACACCCAAATCGAACGTCGGCAAATGCCGATGTTCAATTTGGGCGTCATCAACCCATCATTCTCTTCCTCAACCACCACCACCATCCTACGCAACGCCCACCCACTGTCGCCCCACCACACCCTCGCTTCATCACCACCGTCCCGACATCGCCACCATCAGGATCGTGTCGCTGCCACCACTGAAAAGCTTCGCCAACCGCCTACGACGACCACGGCAGGCCCCAACACGACGTTGGGTTGCCATGTCAGCACCTGAACGAGCGCCCACAAGGTCAATTCGACAATGCAGCACGTACGTGCTGC
>Ga0307507_10008933_pt1 | contig 13605 bp, 20 predicted proteins | sample 7_EM_MG_FD_207223 | JGI IMG/M metagenome (GOLD analysis project Ga0307507, IMG submission 207223) | Populus trichocarpa ectomycorrhiza microbial communities from riparian zone in the Pacific Northwest, United States - 7_EM | ecosystem: Host-associated > Plants > Roots > Unclassified | place...
GTTAGGGTCGGGCAGGGTCATTAATAGTCACTCTGATGAGATATCCGCTGGGAGAGTCATGGTTACCGCTTCGCCCCCCATGATTTCGCAGATTACGGAAAGCCATGGGAAAAACAGTTTAGCTAGCTTTGAAATTTTACAAACAGACCGTTCTTATTAAATCTCAGATATACTACACTGTGCATCCATAGCCCAAGAGAAGCCCCTTCCCACCACTCCCTTCTCCACCTACCGTAACACTAGTAGTAGTAGAAAAATAGCTGTCCTCGTACAAGGTTAGTCCTATACTCAATATCTCTCAAGTATGGATCTGAAATTGGAGGTCCCGTTCGGTCTCTATCTTGCGGCAGAGCCAGTGATCTTCAACATATAGACTTGACGTTGAAGACGATCTGTTAGGTTCGCGCTGAGTTTCACATCATGAAAACAGGACAGAAAAAGATGGTGCTTGCTCAGAAGACATACGTAAGAGAGGGGATTAAGTCTACTAAAGTGGAAAATATATGTAAAGTACATACAAGAATTATTAGTAGTGTATGTTCTATAACAATACCTACCTACTACGACCACCCCTTATAGCTTGACCTTTTCTGGCTCATCAGGCTCGATATTCAGAGGGAATACATCCCAACCCTCTTCTGGTGTCGCCCAGTCTTTCTTCTCGCCCAAGACTGCAACTGCAGACATCTTTCGTACTTGGTCAATAAGATATCGTTGGGCAACGTCGCGGATATCGTTCACTCCAACATCAAGGAGCTGCTCTCGTCGCCTACATATATGTCAACATTTAGCGCAGAGTGGGGTTAAAGAAGCTGGGGCATGGAGCCAAACGTTTGTCTCATATCATCTGTAATTCCGTCCATGAAATTGATCATCCCTTCGTCACTTACAGAGGTTGGGGCGTCAACACCTTGGAAGACGCTCAACTTAGCTTCTTCTAGATCTCTCACAGTCCAATCGTTCTTCAACGCAAACTCTCCAGCGCCCTCCATAATTTTGAGGGTATTGGGCACGTTTGGGTCTCGATAAGAATAAAATCCAAATACACCGCCAGCGCCTCGGTGGAACGCTCCAGCTCCATATGCTCCTCCTTTCTCTCTAATCTCATGATGGAGATACTTGTGTGTCAAGAGCTGAGCTAACGTTTGCAATGCCGCTCCGTCCTTGTTAGTGTAAGGAACCGTCCTCACACACATCGCGGTGTAAGACACCTGGTATGGTAACGGGAAAAAGGCCTTAGTTGGTGCCACAAAATCGAACAGCGGCGTATTTGCGACAGGTGACTCCACTTTTGGAAGACTCCCAAGGAACTTAGCAAGAGCGGACTCATTCGCTGAGGCGGCGTCAGCGCTGCAAGTTATAGCAGCCCTAAGCTGGTCCTTCCGTGCTGCGAACTCGGCAATCCCCTAGATTACTTATCAGCAGCCATCAAACCACAAATTTAGAACCTAGTACAAACCTTTAATCTCGCTAGAGCTTCATTGTAAACCTCGGTGGCAGCCATATTGCTGATTAACCTCACCTGTGTCATTCCTCCAAGCACTTCATTTGCTCTCTAAACAATTATGAGCATAAATCAGACAATAAAGCAGGTTTTAAACATACAGCAGCCGGTGTCAGATGGGCAGCAGCGAATGTCCTAGCATACGCATGTCCAGTCTCCGCAAGGCTATTCACGAAACCACTAGCAATCCCGTGAACCAATGTTCGCAGTTTAGACACTTGGGTAAAATTTGTCTCCAGCAGGACCGTCCGTAAAAGTTCAAACATGTCTGGGATATTGTTGTCCAGTGCGAATCCCGAGAAAACAAGCCCTTCTTCTGTGACTTCAAGATTCGAGTGGTTAGTGGAAACATGAGTCGATGCTCTTATACCGCCTGTCTTGAGTTTAATCTCATCTTCCAGCTCCTCCATCGAACGCTTTCCAGTGCCGAGTCTGAGAATTGCCTCGGTGAATAACGGCAAATACATTCTTAACTCCTCCGGAAGGTCCTTGAAACTGCTAACCGCTATTCCGCCATTAGAAAACGCTTAGTGGCTTCTCTGGGTTTCTCTAAAGAATTTACCTCTAAAATAAGTGAGACCATTGGTAGGAGCAATCCTCCACTGAACTGGTACACCCTCTATCTCCCCAGTTTTCAGCTCCTTCTTTTCCATGTTCCTTGGGATATCCTCCACCTTCAGTGTTGGCAAACAGCTCACATCTTGCTTCTTTGCCTGCTCTTGAATCTCCGCTAATTCCGCTTCCTGCTTTGTCAGGGGCCCTCGGGCCGCCGCTTCGCCACCATATTTCTCGATTTCTCTACTTAAACGGGTAGCTTCTTCTGCTGCAAGGGCCTTCGAATAATCTCGATCAGGCGCCATGGTAAATGTAAGAGTATTCTTGTTAAGAAAATATTTCTCAAGCAGCCCTTCAAGATATCCACCCTTGGCATATACTTCCTTGAACTTTGAAACTGTTTCTTCAACTGATAAGGCCTCGAACGGATCCACGCCATTAAACCAGCCAGATGTAAGGCTTTGCATGACCGACATCCCGAAGTTGGCAGTTTTCTGTAAGATTGAAACTGTTAACGCATATAATCATAAGAGCGTCCGTGCTGAGTAAACTCACGTGTTTCAATCCCAACTCTAGTTGATGCAATACTCCGTCAACCTTTTTAGAGTCAAATCCCCTAGCACGCATCTCCTGTAGGACTTGATGAATCGTATCTTCTACTTGCTGAACATGTTCTTGCCTAACATTCTGTAGCCCAACCGAAAACACACCAGTCTTAGAACTAGTATCATATCCAGTATTTGGTGAAAAGTCCGATCCAAGTTTGGCTTCAATAAGGCCTCGATACATTGGCGAGCCATATCCATCAAGAAGAAGGTTAGACAAAACCCTCAACGAAAAGGTCTCAACAATATTGGAAGTATTATTCATGATCCAAGATACGGAGGTCTTGTACTGGGAATCCTTATCCATGAGTGGATCATGCGGCCCGTAAACCCGTAGCCTTTGTGGTGCATCGAGTTTTATTGGTTCCCGAAGCTCTTGTTCAGCTCTTATCTTTTCGAAAGCACTTAATTTGTCGCCAAGTTTCTTGAGATGAGTCTTGATGGGAATATCCCCATACGTGAAGATCTTTGAGTTTGAAGGATGATAGTGCTTCTTGTGGAATTCCCTCAAATTCTCCAATGCTAAGTCCGTTATCTTTTCAGGATCCCCTCCACTGTTGTTGATGCTTGGGAAGATATGGTCCTGAAATCTAATGTAAAAGAGATACGAAGCATCAGACATCTGCCCCTTCATTTCATTATAGACAACCCCTTTGAAAAGGAGAGGTGATTTAGGATCTGCAACATCCCCTGGTCCAACCCGCCAACCCTCTTGCCTGAAATCGGCTTCTTTGAGCAAAGGATGGAGTGTTGCATCAAGATAAACATCCCGCAGATTCTCATAATCGATAGCATTTGTAGTGGCAAATGGGTAGGTGGTATGGTCGCTAGAGGTAAAGGCATTCATATAATTCCTAAGGGTAATCAGCATAAATTCGAGTCAACTCATTACCATCGATCAATGGAAGGACCCACGACAAACTTCGATTTAACATTTTAAAAAACGGATCACGAACGGGATACCTAAAGAGCACAACCGAATTAGCCATTGCATACGCCTCAGCGCGATGGTAGATAAACATACTTATTCGATCCACACAAGGTTGTATGCTCCAGGATATGAGGTACACCCGTATCATCATCCGGATTTGTCTTGAACCCGATGGCGAAAACGTTGTTTTTATCCTCTCTGGCAACATGAATATAATCAGCACCGGTCTTATCATGGACAAGCTGAACTGTCGCTAGTTCAAGCTCGGGAACGCTCTTTGCCCTTTGAACGGTAAATCCATTGAGTCTGTCACCAGGCTGAGGCAGCTGCCGAAGATCGGTAATGGCAGTAGCATAACTCCGTCGAGTAAGCTGTCCTGCAAGAGGATCCCGCCGGAAGGCGAGCCGGCGACCGATTGATAAACCACCTCGTAACATGGTCCGTTCCTCCAAAACTCGATGGGGATGAATGAGGGGCTGTGGTAGGCTATGATGGGAGATGTCGCGTCGGTGGGGTAAAATTTGTAGTCGTGGTACCGGTGTGGTCGTGCGGCAGGGCATGGCACGGTGATTGCAAACTTCGAAAAAACTTTCTTTTTTTTACCCGTAGGGAAGCGAAACCGTTGCAACCAGGCAAACCAGCATCGACGTCACGGGTATCGCATAAAAATCCCCGGTAGCCAGACCACCCGACCAGCCACACCAAGGCCCATCATCACAAATAGTATGATATGATACCCGTACTCAAAGTGAGCAAGTCAAAGTATAAAGGGCCATACTGGCAAAATGCCCAGTAGAATGCACAGCAAAGGTGAAGATATTTCGACGCCGCTCCTTCGCCTTGGCTGATGCGAAAAGTTCGGTGGCCAAATGGACAAGCGGGAGGCATTCCAGAAGACTCACGTGTCGCTTGTTAAGCACGGCGTATTACCGTGCCCGAACCTGTAATCTCGCGTTACTGGTATAATTTCGGCCTCGGAGCGATCCAATATTGCTCGTACCGCTATAACTTAGTCGACAAATAGCAAGTTGATAGAAACATCTGGTGTTAGATGAATTCAATATCAGGAGCCCCTAGACGGGGGGGCATTTGGTAGGTTCATACTGTAGGGGGGCAGATGACCAAATCTTAACTCAACTTTTCGGCCACTCTTTCCGCCACACCCCTTGAATCCACACTTTTGCTTCTAAGTTTAGCCCTCTCCAGCCACAGAAAGCCTGGAGAAAAAAAGTCACCAGTGCTACCCCCGATCATTGCCGGATTACAAGTATGATACCTACCCTATCATAGGTCTCGGTCGTCTCCCATCATCTTCAAACCTTCCAGTAACAAAATTTCCTCACCCGCAAACCCTGGTTTGCTCTTGACCTCTTGCGCCTGTTCACCCCCATCTCCCGCTCTGTCCACTCCACATCCTTATAAAACTCTTAACCTTTGGCTCAACGGTAATCCCCTCCCTTTCCATTCCCCTCCTTGCAACAAAACTAGAGCCCGCTGTGTTACAATATAAAAAAGCAAAAGGTTGCGGCTAACTTACCAAGTGCCCAGCAAGTGCATTTAGGAACGAAATTTCTTCTCCACGTTCCTACAAACACCCTAAACACTACCAACCTCGCAAGTATTTTCCCCCCCTTCGACCCCCCTGGCCTTGCATAGTGTAGCGCCATCACCCCGCTCCTCGCGCGATACCATTCAATCCACCACCATCCCCGCTTAATGCATATCACAGATTGCTTATTCGATGATCAGACTCTCCTACGCTTAGATTATTTCACTATGGCTACTGTTGCAAATACCTCATCCATGTCGAACGCTCAACGATATGCATTGCTCAGAGCGTCCGCAGGTTATGGTCACCCGGTTCCCGGACCTCCCACCGGTGCGGGTGGAGGAGGGGCAGTGCCAGGACAAGGAAACCTCGAAGTACCCGTCTCGTCAACCGATGATTACGGGCCCGTCTCTGAACCTACCTCGTCTAATACCACCCCTCCTCCTCCTACGGCTCCAGCAGGGCCCGTACATGGACCAGCCCCTCCGCATAAGAAGGCACCAAACGCCGGGCCAAAGTCGAAGAAGCCGTTAGATCCAATGGAGGTGAGAACACAATTGTGTGTGGGAAGGACAATTTCAGTCCTTTAGAATCCTTTCATACCTGTACGGAGGAATAGGGCTGACTGGGACGGCCCTGCTTCTTTTGAGTGATGGCGTCCAGGTCAACAATCTGTTGACTGCAAAAATATCACAATTAGAAACCGATGCATCATTGGAAGAAGAGGAGGAAAAAGCAATCTGTGCGATGACTCCTCTTTCGTAATTAGGAGAGGAGAATACAGACGCTGACGACTACCAGCCCGTGCTGTTCGTAGGGCAAATAAGGAATTGGCAGAACTCGTATCCTCTCGGGAAGATCATCTAGCCAAGGTAGATGCTATTCAAAACAAGTATAGTGAACTTCTTTATGAGATGAAGCGTTTGGAACGTGATTACACCAAATCACGCAAACGTGCGGACCAATTGCAAAAGGAGAAGGATCACTCGAGATCTGAGATGCAGAAGGCGGTCTCCATGAAAAATAAGCTTGAAACACTGTGTCGGGAACTTCAAAAAGAGAACAAGCGTATCAAGGTACGTACGAAACAAATCTCCAATTTGGACGCGAAAAGAATTGGACCAAGTATTCTGAGATTACTGAACTCCAGGAAACGCAGGATGAGAGTAAGAAACTCGCCCAAAATGAACAGCTGAAACGTGAAGAACTTTCCAACAAATTCGAGAATACGATTATAGAAATCAAAACTCGCATGGGGGAGGAAAACGATGATGGGAGCCGTAAAGTTAACGCAGGAGTTGATGAATTGTACGCCAACATCCATCCCCATCTCCTTTTATACATATGCAAGGCGTGGACACCTGATATTTTACCTAAAGGTTCAAAGCAAAATTTAAGAGTCTTGTCGATCAATATGAGATGCGTGAACTCCACTGCTATTCTCTTATTCGCACTAAAGAGCTAGAAGTTCAATGGAACCTCGCCCGCTACGAACAGCAGCGTAAGCAGGCTGAGCAGGAAGCACACCGTGCCAAGGCTCTGCACGCTCAAGTTTCAACCTTTTCCCAAACAGAGGCCGAATTGAGATCGCAGTTAAATATCTACGTCGAGAAGTTCAAGCAGGTGAGTCCCCTCATCTCAACCAGACTCTTTCGAGATCAGTAAACTAGACTGAAAGGCTGGATAGCTGACCAAGTCTGTCTTTCAAACTTTAATTAAATCTGCAGGTCGAAGATACCTTGAATAATTCCAATGACCTATTCCTAACTTTCCGCAAAGAAATGGAAGAAATGTCCAAAAAGACCAAGCGCCTCGAAAAGGAAAACCTAGTCCTCTCTCGCAAGAGCGAGACAACGAACCGAAACCTCCTCGAAATGGCCGAGGAGCGCACAAAACACCAAAAGGAACTTGAAATACTTAGGAAAAAGAACTCCAAACTCGAGAACCTCTGCCGGGCACTCCAAGCCGAGCGCACTACCCTCGACACTAAACTTCGCGATCAGGAAGGTGGTGGAAGAGGTGCCGGTGCCGGTGCCGGAGACGAAGGAGGGGAGCTGCTAGAGGAGGAGGAAGAGGAAGATGACTCTGAAGGCGATTCTGAATACGAGGAGTCGGACGAGTATGATGATGATGCCTCGGAGGACGGATCTGAAGGGGAAGAGGGTGAGGATGATACTGAAGACGAGAATCCCCAAGCACCGGAGACGGCGGTCTCCCATCAAGCCCCTGGGGAAAATCAAAAGCAGCAACACACCCAGAAGAATGGTGTTGAAAAGGTCTACCCAGTCGTTAATGGCGTTCGCGCCGATTAAGCTTAGGGAGGCCAGCTCATATCATCAGACCTCATCTCATCACAATTACTCTTTTTTCGTTTTTTCCTTCGTTTCTGAAAGTACTGAAAAAGCGACATGTGTCTGAGAAGAGAAATAGTATGGTATGCTGCGCATCATCATCCAATATACCCTACCTTCCACTCGATATACATATAAAAGCGTTGTATTCGGTCTCACACTACCTCGCCTTTCGTTCCCTGCTTACTTTTCTTCACTCTATCCTTCCATCCTCCCGCCCACCCAGTTCGCTAGTTCAGACGGGCTACTCGACCAATCATGTCTAGGTCGTGCCGATGCCGGGTTCCTACCAGCTTTCTTTTTTCTTTTTTTTCTTCTAATGTACCCTTAACCGTCAGGCGTTGGCTACATGCCGGTTACTAAGTAGATGGCGAGTTGCCCATTGCCACAAGTTAGGTTATGATACTTTGTTCGGGCGATAACCTTGTTGCGCAATTACATCCCTAGCACCAACAATAAACCGCGTTAGTCCACATACCCTAATTATCGTCATCGCCATTACCATTACTATTACTACCATACAGTATTCGGAACGTAATGGCTGAGTCGCGAATAATGAGTCCGGGCTCTAGGGTATACTAGGTGACCGAGCGAGCAAGAGATATGTAGAGTTCACCGTGGCACCGTCCTACATCTCTTTCAATATATATATAATCATGAATATAAATTATAAAACCAGTGGTGTAATGTAAATCGTCTCTTCCGTATTTCCGTGTTATAAGTGCCCTCCAGCAGGGAAGTTCGGAGTTCTCAACCCATGAACAACCTCCAGTGCAGCAATAGACAACCCTCCCACCACGAAACCAATTCCCAAGCTACCGCACTAGCCAACGAAGGTACGTACAGACCACTCGAGTATCTTCCAAGATACAAATCAGCAAACGTCATATTATGAGGACCCCTCTCCTCCTCCTCTGGACCTCTAATCGAGAAATTTGGTGAACACCATGACGAACATACCCCGGCCGTGATGCCGGTACAGTACCAGTAATACGTTGAAGATACCGTACTGTGCTCTACCATATCCCACCCCTACCTCCCGACAGCACGTCACTGTCGGCCTGTGTAGCGTTGTAATGGCTTGCTGTATTGTCTGCATGGTCACGTGATTAGAACAAACTGCTATTACTTGCCCAGATTAGCTAGTTAATGCCCAGGCTTTGGCAAACTTTTTTAGAGGTGCACTTGCAAAATTGGGGATGTATTGTATATCTTGGGCTATACCTCGTAGTCATAGGAAGAGTGGGGCTGTATGGTTCGGTTTGTATGGTAGTATATGGGGATTCACGGCTTATGGTTTGGTTGGAGGTGGGTAGGTATGAGGTGGCGGTCGAGTGAGGGGTTGTGAAGGTCGATTTCCGAAATGTTTGGGTCAAGAGATGGATTTGAGTGGAATTGTGGGCGATTTCTACAAATGAGGATAACATTGCGCTCACGAGCATGCTGATTATCCGGTAATGTAAAGCAGCCATCGTTTAATCCCCCCAAATAACCTGCATCCACCGAGTGACACCACATGCATCCCCCGACCCCACATGCGCACAATTTCAAAACATTCTTCAAAGAATCGTTGGGTATTGTCAATTCGCACAGACTGTTACCACCGCTACTACCGACAGACTAGACACTGTTGCCGGATTAACCGTACAAGTGCTGTACGCAAAAAAAAATAATCCCCAATCCACCCATGGAGCCGCCCGTCCATCATGCACGTCGTGCGCGGTCGTACCCATACTCGTGCCCATAGAGAAGAAGAATCGCGAAAAGCGTCCCCGGCGGTTCCGATCCGCGCTTGTCACATAAGAGTGACCTTTACAAAAGAAAGGGAATGTTAACAAAAAGACAAAAGGGAAAGAAGAAAAACTCCAAAGAAGAACGGTCTAAACGCCTGAAGAAACTGAACAAGGTATTGAAGAGAGTTAGGTTAAATTTTCGGGAGGAGATTGAATCCACGCGGTAAATTGGGAGTTGAAGTTGTTGAAGCGATTAAAAAGTGTATGTAAAAAACGCCCCCAGGATTAAAATGCCAATACGAAAGAAAAAAGTTTCCGAATTAAATAGGATGAGCAAGCCGTGAGCGTGAGTGGGTGAGCAAGGTAGCAAGCGAGTAAAGTTTCCAGTGCTAGCATTCAGCCGTGGCTAGACCGTTCCCGCCGTCCAATACCCCCTTAACTCTTTCCTCGCACGCACGCCGAACGTGGATGAACCCTGTTTCATAGAAATAGGAAATTTGATCATATCGAAAACAGAGCAGCCTATCATAAACAACGAATCAGTCTCCATGTCCCCTGACCAATTTCAACATCTCGGTTGGGGTAGAAGGGTAACCCACAGCAATTAGAGCACCAAATAATGCCACCGTCGACGATAGGGTGTTCGCGCTGCTGGGCTGGTCGCTGGTGCCCGTTGGCACCGCTGGGGCGGTAAATGTGGGCACAGCGGTGCTGTTCGTAGTTGGGGCCACTGGCAGTCCGGTTCCGTTGGCGGAGTGTACATTTGCGCTGACGGCGAGCATAGCGAGGAGAAAGAACACTAGTGCTCTAGTGAGAAGGGATGAGACGGCCATTGTTAATTGGTCTGTTGGTTGGTTTGTAGTACAGGTAATTAAGGGTAGATATAGGCGTAGATTGTATCGTAAAGTAGCAACTCGGGGGAAGACGGTACGATATATAGCTCGGGAAGATAAACGAGGGATGTAATTATCGCGCCAGCAAAATACCGTAGTAGAGAGAAGGAAGGTTTGTTTGTCAAGCAAATCAACTGACTCGAATAAAAAAGTAAAGAAGTGAAAAGGACGGAATACTTTTTCTCAAAAGTGACCGATGAATGAATTCAGCTGTGTACGATATTTCAATCAGAAAAGAAGAAAAACGGAGGAAGAAAGGACGAAGGGGGTTTTTTTTTAAGAAAGGGAATGGAAACAAAACACTCGACAGGAGAAGGAGAAGAAGAAGAGAAGAGGGAAAAAAAGCACAAGCCCCGTCAAGGGTGAAAGGCGGGAATTATATGTCTGAAGGGAAAGGAAGGGAAGGGAAACTTGCTGAGCCAGAAAAGAGTGTGGTGCCGCCTGTGAGCGTTTAGCGGCCGACCGCTCCAAATGGTCGCAACATGCGGTGTGGGAAGCCTTAAACCGGATACAAACAACATTTATTTCCCAGGCAATTCGTGTTAATTAGTACCCAATGCGATTAACCACCTGCTAATTATAGTTTCTTGATAGGATTAACTTTCTCCTTGGCAATTTTGGCAGTTAACAACCGGGGGTGCCATTGGATCCCAGCACACTTAAGTTTAAATCCCTATCTCACCCAAAAGTTGATATTTTCTAAACTCCTAGCTTATTGACTATTGAATGACAGAGAGAGAAACTACTCGCGTGAGTAGAATACTTACCAAATCCAAAAGTCTACGGAAATCTTGGCGCCAAGATATTATGAATAGTAGGGAAAGCAACGGCGAAGCCATGAGAGGAGAGGAATGAACAAGACGAAATAAAGTGTAGAATTAGAAGATAGAAAATAAAAGATAATGAAAGTATCTAAAGTACATATAACTTATGCTTGAAACTTATTTCCCCCATGGGCAGCCAGGCACCGTACCATGATATCGGGCAACTTTACAATTTCATGATTGATTTCCTCAATCGTGATCTTTTCCCATTCTTCCTTAAGAACAAGCTCCATTGCTCCAGGTGTAGTTATCCTTTCGGTACCTCGGCGGCGAAGTATTGTGACCTCTTAGTTGGTAGCTTGTACCTTGGTTCATTATAGCTAATACACCCGACACGCTGGATCACCGGTTGATAAGAGTGGTGTGTGGACGCGAGCGGATAAATCACCTCTCACATTTTCACTTGGCGCCAAGATTTCCGTAGACTTTTGGATTTGGTAAGTAGTTTTCCATGATGATGGGTTTTCGTTGGGGTCTGTCCCTCAGGCCATCTCTTACTGGGGACAGTCGTCGTTTCCCGACTGTTCGGGTTCCTGTTGCATCTCTATTTCCCCAATTTTTTGTCTGGTTTGCCAAGGGGCGGTTCTTTTTGCTGGTTGCCAGTTTCTGGTTTGTGCGTTGAATGGTTTGGGCCCATCCTTTTTCGGGCAATTTCTGGCTAACTGTCCCGGTTGTTCGCATTTGAGGCATAGCTGTTCTCGTATCCTTCTTTGGAATTCTTCACTAGAGATGTTGAACCTTGGTCGTTTTCCAGTCGCGTCCAGTTCCATAGGGTCGCCATAGTTCTGATTGCTGTTATTCGTAGGTCGGTATGTCCCGTCTGGGTTTCGTGGTGTGGTGGTTTCTCTTTGGGTTTTTTTCGTCGCTGGCGATCCTTGGATATGCCGGACCGTGGCCAGCTTGGTTTCTTTCCTGATTGCCCATTGGGCTAGTGCTTCGAGGTCTTCGTATTCCTCGCTGCTAGCTCCCCAGGCGTTCTGTAATTCTGTGACCATCCCTCCTAGGAGTAGTTCTCCTCCGGTTGAGTCATCCGATTCGGCCTCGCTTGCCACAAGGCCGAATTCCTTCCAGTATTCGCTGATCGATCGCTTGCCTTGTTTCATATTCTTTAGTCTGATTCTTGCCTCTCCTTTGGCGTCGATCACGCCAAATTGTCTTTGTAATTCTGCTTTGAACCCTGTCCAATTGTCTCATGCTGGGGTGATTTGTTCTTCTGCGTAAGGGGTGATCCATGTTCCTGCGTCATCCCTTAGGAGGCTTGTTGCATAAAGGATCTTTTCCTCATCGTGGCCGTTCTGCCACCCTACTGTCCTGTAGTATACTATGGGTTGGGCTAGCCATCCCCGTAGTTTGTGTCGTTCTCCTCGGTAAACTTCCGGTTCCTTGGCTTTGGGTCTCCTCGTCCCTCCACTTAAGAATGTGATGATTTGTCTCATCTGTTCCTCGATTAGGATCGGGGTTGTTCCCGCGGATGTGGCTCCTTCTTGTTCTGTTGTAGCCGCCATCGTGTTCCGTCGTGTCCTTCCTGGTTCTTCTTCTGTTTCTTCCAATCCAATAGGTGATGGTGGCTCTGGTGTTGTAGGGCTCGGTGCCCTCTCTTCCGTTAAGGCCCTTTCAAGTCCTTCTTCTAGTGATGATAGGTCGAAATTTTCCGCTAAGGGGTCGATGTCGTTTTCATTCTTGGTCTCCGTTTTGTCTGTTTGTTAGGTGCTGCTAGTTGACGCAACCAAATGTTACAATCCTCTCCTCTCCGTTTGATACTTGCAGCAGGTAACGGATAGTCTTCTAACGATCACTTCTCTTGGCACAATAGCTGTTGCGATAGCTAAGTCCTCTGACTCCTATCTAGCAACGTCAATCGCTAGGCTCCTATAAGACAGTCGTGTCTAGATTCCCGAAAGCGTGATAGATGAAGATCTTTCTATTGAAAGTAAATAGCAACAAAGAACTTAGATGGTTGCGTGAAGAACCCAAATCTCCTCTCTTTTTGTTTTTTTTTCATTTTTCACTTTTTTTTTCATGTGCTTTGTTTTATTCGTCATCTTGGTACCAAGACTACGTGCAGCGCTAGCTATGGTAAAGAAAAACCTCCCTGAACCCACCGGCGCCAGGGAAAAAGCCATCAACCCAAGTCTCTCTGGTCTGAGACCAACCGCACACAAGCCACGCAAAATAAGAAATCAAACTCCAACTAAGGGCGCGGAATAAGAAACATCAAATAAATACATGGAGAGGAATCAACAGGAAAACCCTTGCCGTAGACACCTGACAAAATGAAATAATTGATGAACCACTTGTAAAACCCTAAGTAACCGACAATGAAAGAAGAACAAAGGGGCTGCGGGGGCCACTAAAAACAGTTGTGACGTTGCAACCATTACTCAAGAAGCCAAGGCGTTGACATCCGCCACCGAGGCAGGGCAATACGACGACAGAGCGTAAACGAGGGGCGCGACCGTGGCAATCGCTAGGGCGGCGAAGGCAGTAGGGTGCCAGCCGAGTGAGTGGACTGTAGCTGTAACCGAGCCACGGGACGAGACCTGAAGGGGGAGAGGAGGGGTAGACCCAATAACCGTGGAAACTATCGGTAACCGTGTGCGTGTCTGACTAGGCAGCCTCTAGCGGAAGTGAAGAGAACGGAGAAATCGACCGTGGCCTGT
>Ga0307507_10008934_pt1 | contig 13605 bp, 12 predicted proteins | sample 7_EM_MG_FD_207223 | JGI IMG/M metagenome (GOLD analysis project Ga0307507, IMG submission 207223) | Populus trichocarpa ectomycorrhiza microbial communities from riparian zone in the Pacific Northwest, United States - 7_EM | ecosystem: Host-associated > Plants > Roots > Unclassified | place...
CCACAGTTCCTCCGCATCCTTCAGCATCTGCCACACACAGACTACTATACGATTGTCACTCGAGCAGCATTCACCCTAGCCTTCGCTGAGTTCCTCCGAGTTGGGGAATTCACTTATAGTGAGAAGGATAGGGAGCTCAGGGCCACATTTGGGAACTGGTTCCTCACCAAAGGAAGTGTTAGGATACTGAGGAGTGGGAGCTATATGGAACTTACTCTACCATCCTCGAAAACAGACCCCTTCAGGAGAGGAATCAAACTCACAATTGGCGCGTCTCAAGACGAGGCATGCGCTGTGCAAGCCATGAAGGGACTCCAGGCAATAGACACTTACCGACCGCAATGGGCACCACTCTTCTGCATAGGGAGAGCAGCACAGCTACCCTTTACTCGGGGACACGTAGTGCAAAAGCTCCAAAGGCTTGCCATAACCGCTGGAATGGGCCATGGCTCCTGGAATGGACACAGCTCTAGACGGGGGGCTGCAACCTGGGCGGCAGAAGCCGGAATCAGCGATACGGAAATCGAAACCCTGGGACGCTGGAAGTCAGACGCTTATATGAGATATATTGAGTACTCTACCAAAGAGTGTATCTCCCGATCAAGGCGATTTCAAGGGAGACAATGCCATACCACCTGACGCGCAAACCAGCCTGCCTTGAGATGGGCGGGAGATGTTACACACCGGACGGCAGGCCCAAACAGGCTTTTGCTCAATCGCCTGCCTTGGATTGGGATACATCGGCGGTAACGATCTCCCCTGGCAAGGGCAGCGATACACACCACCAAAGCCTCCGCGAGTGGAACTTGAGTATTGGCGGAAACGATGACGACTTGTGCTGTCTTTCCTTCTGGTGTTGTTTTCTTGGGTTTCCTTTAATTTCCTTTCTTGTCATTCTTAGTCTCTCCTAATATACTCACTTCGCTTTGGAAAATTGGTGGACGGACAAAGATGTGAGAGTGGATGCGAAAGAAAGGCATAATGAAAAATTACTGAATGTCCGTGGGTGATTTCATTTGTTCTGATTTGAAAGGGGATGAAATGATCAACCGAGGTGGTTTATAGTCATGTCTTTCCTTTATCATCGCTATGGAAGTATGCAGGCAAATGCCGTTATGCATGAAGTGAAATGGATGAGTGCGGGGAATGATGGAACTATTAGGGTGGTTTTCTTATACTTTATATATTCTTATGTTTTGTTTAGTTAGTTTAGAAACAGGATGAGCCAATGAAGTTTCTGATTATACCCGCACCTCAGTCTAGCCCTCGTCTATTTCTTGTGTTTGCCTGTTTGATCGTTGCGCCTTTTGTTAGTCTCCCACGATTGCCTTCTCACAACAGCAATTACTAGGGTCCTGTTTGGCATGCCTTCATTTGGGATAGCTGTGGTTTAAGACAGACGTCGTCTGAAATCATGATTTCCAAAATCATTATTTGAAAATGCTACCCAATCAAATACCATGAATATTTCAAATCACCATATGCCAAATGGGTCTTGAATCTTTAGCTCTCTGGGGCTAATAGTTGTGCAGGTGAAACTAAAAACCCTATTGAGCGCAGTGTTTCCCAATAGGGGAGTAGGTCTAGGAGTTTGATCACTTCCTGAATACACCCACATTGACCGGCCGGAGCCTAGGGTTGATCTAGTTGAAGGATGGCCTATGAAAGTGTGTTCATATAATATCACTCGATGTGAAAGGAGGTTAGTATACAGTTTTTTTCTCCGCTCAAATGCTTCTTTCAGATCTCAATCTTCTTCCAAGCTAGGTCCTGTTTAGGACTAGAAGTGTTGTCTCTTGCTGTTCCCCTATTGCTTCTTTGAGGATCTTTGTTTTTTTGATTCTTTACTGTTAGTATTGAGGGATCCCGGGGGTAATGGCAGGACGGAACCACTTCACCTTATAGATGAGCTATATTCTTCTTGTTATTAATACGATGGTCACTTTGCCTAATCAATAATCTTAACCGTCATCTATTACCACTTCTCCGTTCAAACTATCGCATATTGCTACAACTAGCAGGAGGGCATCCATGAGTGATGCCTCGTGATGACTGTTCTGACTATATCTATTTCCGAAACCGGGTCAAATACTAAAAAGTGGGATGAACGAACCGGGCAGGGAACCTGGATTTTGGATATATGGTGTGCCTAAGTTATGTGGATTTACTATCTGAATCTGCATTGCGGGTAATGGATAAAGTGGCGGTGATTTTAGTCTAATAATAATAAGGGGCTGTAGGGGAGCATAGGGGCAGGGGGCTAATTTTTAGAACTCGCCGAATCGTACTGGACGGCCGGCCTTCGGCTCTCTAGCGTAGGGCATCCCATTACGCTAGAAACGACTCACTATGGCTCATAGCTCGCCTCTTCTTACTATATGTCTAGTATTGACGAATGGGGGAACTTCGATGTACTGTAACAAGCAGAAATGAGAGAAGGAATCACAGCTCCCCACTGCCAATGCTTCACACTTGTGCATGACGACTACTATATTGGATGCTTTCGACACCATAATCTGGAGAATTTGTGGTGAAAGTAGAAATTCAACATCTATTTTCCGGCCCAATTAATAATACCAAGTAGTGAAACTGTGAAAGCCAAACAAAGAATAAAAAAACACCAAGCACTAAGTGGCTGCCCTACCCAGGGGCAAATACAAACAAGGAACGTAGAGCATGATCTATTTACCTCAGTGTAGTGTTTATAGGGTTTGGTGTTCACCGTCTGGCTATCATACCCCTTACGCTCATGACATTGCTTTGGAGGACACTCGGATGCTCATTTTTCACTATTAATAGGATATCCATCTTTGCTTTTCCCACAACCGACCAAAAAGGTTGAGTAAAGTGTGGTTCAGATTGGGCTTGCTTTGTAGCGTCGTATTCGAAAGATTTTCTAAAACAGCTATCAGATTAGTTTAGTTAGTGGAGCGAAACCTAGAAATGATTACTTCGAAATATACCCCAAACAAAGTAAGTTATTTCCAACACTACTGATAGGCCGGTAGTTTGAGTATAATAGTCGAAACTCCTTCTCAACCCCTTTTCCCTAAAGTCTATTTTGTGTTCCTAGATGTCCTCCGATTGATTGGTGAGGACTGCAGGTACTGTCCGGGGGTTACTGATTCGTAGAAGACCACCGGGACCTACCGTCACCCTCTTGGCTGGCGGTCTTTTCCAAAGGACGGATGTTCTTGCCCAACAGCTGAGACACATACCCGGGACGCTTGGGATCACTGTGCTCGGTTGTGGACACAGTATAATATTTATGTTATAAGCCACCTCATTCAAGCGAGACAGTAGCCATTACCGATATTAGTGGGCTTTTGTTCGTCATAATGTTTAACACTAAATGATTAAAGTCACCCAGTTTCAGAGGCAATTCATGAATGAACATCGGCTGTAAGCTCCATTGTATAGAATGCTATAGCCTGCTAAGTACACATCACTTGGGGGCCTGGCCTTTCACCACGCGGCCTCCGGCTTGCATTGAGACGGCCAAAAAGCCCAAGCCCAACCCCCCCCTAGCTCCCTCACCACCAATGACCCACCAATTTTGTCTCAACTCTCCTCGTAATACAGGTCAAAATAAGGCTCTCCAGCTCCCCTCATGTTGATAAGTACTGCCTGGCGAAAATGCCAACGTAAAAGCTCGTTGGGGGGGCAGAGTGAATTGTCAAGGAATTTCCTATCGAGGGGGCGACCGCCCATGCCAAAGTTGATGGCACCCGGTGAGAAGCAGACAACTTTATGATTATCCTATACAATTATTAGCTACGAAGACTTGAAGATCTCGAATTTCATACGTCTGGGTCAATTGACACACCATAAGTCGTAAAAAACTCATGCTGGCAGGCCTGAAGTAATATCCCGTTCTGCGGAGAGTTGATGGTTCCGTCGGACCCAGTAGCCGGCGGGACGGTGATCAAATCACTAAAGCCACAATCATTCCAGTATCCCTCGTATGCCAAGGGAAATATATGAGCTGCATCGAAACTAGTCCACGAGCCATTCGCTGGCGTGCCACTTAAAACGCAGCCCTGATCGCGCTGGCGTATAGCATTACGAAACGGTTTGACAGGCTTTGGGAGCTTCGGAGGAATCGTACGAAGTAGAGGGACTTCATCGGTGACAGTGACGTTCCCTAATCCCTAATGAATGGCAGTCAAAGGTTGAGGCACGGAGGGGATTTACCATCGGTGACAACGAAGTAACTCCCCGGTTGAAGTTGGGAGTTATCCCTCTTAATCAACAATCCGCCGTGGAGTTGTAATTCGAAAGTGTTGCTAAAGGAACAGAAAATCTCCATCATAGAATAGAGATTAGCATTCGTAATACCTTTTGCGACCCAGAGGCCTCCGAGCAATGTCTCAAGAGTCCCAGAAGCGTAGATATGGACATCACGATATTCCGAACGAGGGTAGATCCCCATGGACGCGAGCTTATCAAGGTCAGTGGACCCCAGCAGTGTACTAAAGGAATGCATGTTGGAGTCAATGGAGAAGAAAAAAACTGTTTCCGTTGGTGGGGGGGAAAGGGATGTTTGCAGGGTATATGAGTGATAATGTAAGGTGTCAACTGAGAAAACCTAAGGAGACGTTGGTTTTAAGTTCCAACAATGCGGTCCTCGCTTAACTGAACATAAAACCCACTTCACTAGCACAAGGTCGGGGGTCCGATTACCATCATCCCCTTACCGTAGATCAACACCCTCAATGTGCTACCAACTCGCTACAAGTCAATTGCCTCGCGGAGACTTGACCAATTATTTTCACGGTTTGCGAGCTCAAATTGAGAAATTCTTTGTGAGGGACCGAGAATATGCGATTTCAAAAGGGTATAACGAGGCAAACTTTGGAAAGAGGGAGTTGAAAACTAATGCAAAGTTGTTAGATGGACTAGGACTGGTGGAATTTCTCACTACAGCGGGTCGGCATATTCGAGTCAGTAGTATGCTTGCTCGAGACAGGTTGGTTTAATGCCTACCCTGTGGTGTTCGATGTTACTAATGATTTCGACGTAAAGCATCAAGGATAGAATGAACTCTGGGAATTAACTTTTCCGAGTTCACTTACCAACTGCTTAAGTCCCATGACTTTTGGTACTTATACCGAACTACAGGTACGTCTACCCTTCTGGAGGTTGGAAAGTACTTTACAATAGGCCAGATAGGGGGTAGCGATCAGTTCGGAAACATCACAGCAGGGATCGACTTGATATCTAGATACCAGCCCTGCTCTACCGACGAAGCTACCTCCAGTGCCGAGGAAGCCTAGCACCTCCTTTTCTAACCACCGAGTCTGGTTAGAAAATTGGCGAGTTTGCCGGCAATGCCATCTGGCTCGATGAAAATCTAACTACGCCCTTCGAGCTTTGCGAGGTACATCCTCTTTGCAAGAAAGGAAGCCCGAAACTAACAACCCCAAGTTGTTCGTAAACCCTCCCTGATACTCACGTCTAAAAATACCTTCGAATGCTCACCTTGATTCCTCTCCTCGAAATTGTCACGGTCACGCACGCTCGCACTGCGAACCCTGGATCCCGAACCGCCCGAAACCTAGCGAACGAAGCTGTCACCATTAGACACTATAGAAAATGCATCTGAAGTAGAATCCGTAACAAAAATGCTCTTTGCGGTGGACGGAGAAACGGCGTTTTCTGCGACAGAAATTATCTCGGTGTGGGATGATCGGGTCGTCAGGATACCGAGGACAGAAGTGGTTAGAGCTTCTTAATGCTCATTTGTCCTCCCCTGCTCTTGCAAACATTCTTTTCTTCTTCACTAGCCCAAACGCTCCTTTCTCGTCCTTACGGTAGGTTTCAAATCCCTTCCGTTTATAGAGCGCCGGCATCCGCTGACCAAGATAGGCTCACATACATGGCACTCTTTGCTCGCTCGAAATCTCGTAATGCTCACGTCTACGCTTCCGACAGTCTTGACACGTTGCTCGGAAGCCTCTGGATCGCGGAAGATATTACCAATGCTAATCTCTATTCTATGGTTGAGATATTCTGTATCTTTAGCGACACTTTCGACCTACAACTCCACGGCGGGCCATTAGTTGCGAGAGATAACTCCCAACTTCAACCAGGGAATTACTTCGTCGTCTCTAATGGTAGGTCCCTTCCGTACTTCAACTATTGACTGTCACTCACTTTGGATAGGTTACGTTACTGTTACCGATGAAGTCGCTCTACTTCGTACGATTCTACCGGAGCGCTCAGAGCCTGTTAAATCGTTTCGTGACGCTGTACGGCAGCGAGATCGGCATTGCGTTTAATGGGCTCGCCAGCAAAAACGGCTAGCTGTGACCTCCGGACTGGCTGCGCTGCCGCTCATATAGTTCATTTGGCATACAAAGGGCACTAGAACGATTGCCACTTCAATCGTTGGATCACGGTTCCGCCGGCTATTGAGTCCGACGGATCCACCAACTCTGCAGAACGAGATATTGCTTACTGCCAATGCACATACACTTTTTGCTTCCTACTTTATGTTAATTAATCCGGAAGTACGAAATTCCAGATCTTTAAATCTTCGTAGCTTACAATTGTGGAGGATAATTATAAAATTGGCGGCTTCGCACCATTTATCGCCAGCCGTGGTCACACTAGTTGTCATATAGATAAGAAATTCGTAGACCACCCACTTTTCCCGCCTGGTCATCATTGGCGCTGGCATTTTCGCCAGGGGGTGCTTATCAATACGAAAGGTGCTAGAGAGCTCTTCTTTAACACGGATTACGAATCTTCGGAGGATTAGGCCACGATTAGTGAGATCATTAACAGCAACTTCATCCGTGCACATATCTTTTATACAGGATCAAACAGTGAACCAGAGTGACAGTAGTGCTGTGGGCGACCTCACAGAATGGTGGGGAAATTGTGACTATGAGGCTGACCCTGACATTTTAGACCATGATTTACGGAGTGAACGGGAGAGAGGTGGTGATAGAGGGGAAGATTCGTAATAGGAGGGCATTTCCCTGCTGCTGTAAGCACCTCCTGAGTGGTGGCGGGAATAGATAGGGTAACGATAGTATCTTTATACGAGAGCGGAGTATCTAAACGAGACTAAGTACTGGAGGCTTACACTAAGTTGTTGTAACAAACTTCTTCCTATATCACAACTACCAAGTAGTTCCTAATATTTAGGTAGGTTTGGTCTTAATGGATTCTCAAAGCTAACTGAAGAAGTAACTGTGCAATCAAGAATATTGAAAACTGTCTGTCGAAGTCTGCTTTCTCTAAGTCCAGAGAATAGCTGGTCTTAAATACACTTGTCAGGCTAACAGGAGCCTTGTGAACAATAACCATACAGACTCCAAAACGGTAGCCTTAAAAAATTATATAAAACATATCAAGTATCAAACGATATCTTGACACAATAAATAAAACATACAGGGTATCAAACAATATTCAAAAACCAAACATAAAACATCATAAGTATCAAACTCAATCATAAAAGAAACTGAGTATCAAACAATACTCGAAAACCAAACATAAAACATCATGAGTATCAAACTCAATGATAAAACATACTGAGTATGAAACAATACTTGAAGACCAAACCTGTAATGTGTACCAGATACAGCTGCAAAATAAATCGATTCCATGGAGTCTGCAAACTATCACAGAGGCTGGTAGACCACTGGACGATGTTACTCGCTATGAGGAACTTAACCCGGCCATGCTTGACCAGCCATGGTCCTCATTTTGTTCTGAGCACCAGTTCAATTTGGCTCGGTGGGTTGTGTGAAACAGAGAATCGAACACACGGATTGACAATTACTTTAACAAAGGCTTGGGCGGTATGGAACACAAATTATGTCAGTCGTCCTATACATTAGAAAAGCAACTCCACACACACTAAACTAATTCACCAAGTATTTGTCATGGATGGAGGCCAGGCTTCAGAGTGGGAAACATTTAACTATAATCTACTACTGAAATATTATATCCTGTGTCTGGTGCCTCATCCAGCAGGTCACTTACAAAGAACATATGGTGTACACATCCATACAGAATATGATTCAAATGGTGATCAATTATACTCCGAAATGCACACAGCAGACTGGGAGTAGAAAACTCAAGTATGATAAGTTCGCTATCACTTACCTTCAGAGTACTAAGAGTTCTTAATACAAAGCACTCCCCAGTGGCTCGAGGGTACTCCCTGTTATTGGATTGGCTGCTCAGTCTCACATCACAAACTTGTCTGAGAATGAGAAAGCATGGCTGGTATTTATGACGATTGGCAACAATCTTTCGAGAAGGCGGCATAGTTGAACAAAGATGCAGATTCGACAACTTGGTTTGCTGCCTGTGCCATGAAATCTCAGTCATGAGTCATTCGGCGCCGACAAAATCTAGCGGCCGAGGAATGCGCATGTTGTGTCATGTTTCTTCAATCTGATCCTGGCCCAGTTGGCAGAGATTGGGAAAGACTCTACTGTGATGGATTGCACCAATGGAAAAACCTGCATATGTTTTTCAATCTTATCTTCCTTGATTGCCCCTCATGCCAAGCATACAACATTGCACAAAATGAGTAGTAAGTAATGCCCACAGTATGAGGTTCTGAACAGAGAACTTGGTCAGAATCCAGGGAACATATACAAGCCACACCGCTATGCCCATTATGTGCAAAAGACATGGTATACAAGGAAACTCAAGACACTTATCTCACCGAGTATTTTCATCAAATTAGGGTGCCAATAGACCGCAATGGATTCTATGGAATATAGTGAGTAAACCCTGCTGATCTTCATAAAACCGGCTTTTTACACAACATCTACTTTTGGGCATTTTGAGCCTATGATGAAATGGGTAGAGGGGTTCCTGAACAAGAATAGATGGCAGCAAGTATTCGCTAATATCAGGAAGGAATTCCCGCCTTATCCAGGCTTGATTGTACCAAAAACGGCCCTTTCCAAAGTCACACAATGGCAGGGCAAGGAAAGATGAAACCTTGACGACAGCATTGTAGCACTATTTGCATCCATATTGCAAAATCCGTACAGCTCCCAGCAGCTACCTTTTTAGATTGCATCATCATGCTTCAGCTCATTAACTGATTTCACCCTGATATTTCAGTATTACAGTCATATGCCAGAGTCTTGAGGTTACTTAAAACTGTATCTCAAGACCTTTCAGACAAGAAGAGATATATTTCTCGAGTTCTGTATAACTAAGCCTACATGGGCACAGCCAGGATGTCAGGATCAGGAATTGAGGGAACAAATTGCCAATGTAAACAAAGCTCTGGTTGGAGCCTGATCAGCCCCCAAACGGAATGGGCCACTGGACAAAGCTCTGATCAAGAGGGCCAATCAGTGGGCCAAAGAATTCATACAGGAGGAAACCCACTCCAATTGTATAAGATGCATTACCTAAATCACTTTGAACAGCATTTCCGATGTTGGGGGTTTGTTTCAATGTACTCGACGGATATCAGCAGGGCGGCACATAAACAGCCCATCAAGGAAGGCTACTGCTGGTTAAATAAGAATCAAGCGGCAGGACACATCTTGGCACACTACAGTAAGCAACACGCGATTGGAATAGAAATAGTGACGATAGAGGCATTACTGAAGGTGGATAATAGGTTTAAGACAGGCGACATTTGTGTTGCAACTTAAGGGATAAAGATAGCAACCTGAGTAACCCTCGAAATTCCACTGCTGAACCTGAAAGGGTGGACTGAGCCCATCAGCACTCTGCTTGAACTTTGCCTTCCATTAGGATCCAGTATGAAGGCTTGGCTGCGAGTTAGTTAACCATGTGCGTCAGACCCTGTCTGATGCATAGCAGCCTCCAGATCACCCCAGCCAATTGAAATTCATCCTGTCTAGAAAATTCTGGCCGATTGAGATTCTGGTTCCAGACTTCCAAGAAACAGATATTCTCCAAATGAATCATCCACACTGTATGGGAAAGAAGTCATTCCGGAAACTCTGGTGCTAGCAATCATCGAATAGGGATACTGGCTAGCCAGTAGGAGCTGTATGGCGAACCTCCGGGAAGGGTCGTAGCCTGCTTGGTACCAAATTTGAAAACAAGAAATCTGCGGACAGAGGTTGTCGGCAGGCTAGCCTTTATTAACGTCCTCGATGCGGTCAACAGTGGCAGATTTAATGGAGCTACATGACATATTTGGGCAGTCCAGTGGCACAATGGTCAGGATATGAGGATTATTGATATTGGAGTCATGGCGGGGTGGGCACAACTGGCTCCTTGAGGGGATAGGCAATGGGCGGTAAATCACGGAATTGATCTACGGATATTTAATGGCAGTTATTGAAAATATATATGTAAATAAAAAGAGTTAGGAGACAGAAAATAGAAAAATTAGCTGAGGAACAAATGAGAAATCTAGATTTGAGGGGACGGGCCCACGAAGATAGAGAGAATGACGTCAGGGAAAAGTAGTGGGCCTTCAACTATGACAAAATGAGGTGAAACAGCTATGAGTTGATATAAGGAACCAAACAAAGTCTGGCTGAGCCTAAGATTGATAGACACAGTGAGATAGAGAAATGAAAGTACCGGAATGAGTCTCAGTGTGGAATAGGGGGAGGGAAGCAACAGGGGTTTCTCCCTGTAGAGCGGCAGGTTCAGGATTGAAGATTTAGGAGGTGGAGTATCGCAGAAGTGGCTGCTAGCCGTAAAGAGACAAAGAAGATAGGGTAGAAATTTATGGGAGAGGGTGGGTTCACAGTACTACTGATTTCGTGTTTGAAGAGGGGGATAGGGTATGGAGGAAAGGGAGATGGGTATGGATGAAGAGGAAGGACATTTGAAGGGAGAGCAGACTGGAGACGGATCCACAAAGAAAAGAGCAAAACTGGGGGATTCTGGGGTTCAGGGGAAACGGTAGGGAGGAAGATCAATTGTGTCGGGCTGGAATGATCTGGGGACTGATTGGCAAAAAAGAGATCGAAAAGGGCAGGTTATAGGTCGCAGGGAAAAGGGAAGGAGGAAGATGAATGGCGTCAGGGGGGGTGCGAACTAAGGACAACTTCACAGAGAAAATAGCAAAAATGAGGGGTGTTGCAATCCAATGGGCGAGAGAGAGGAGGAGATAAAGAATACAGAATCACCAGGCGTACGGGGCAATCCATGGTAAAGCCAGGCCTTTGCAAGGGGAGGAAATCAGTCAGAGAGCTATGTTTCGTTTACTGATCTGCAATTGTCCTAGATATATATGATGTCGATATACTAGACTTTAACTTTATTAAAATACGCCTACAATATCACTTTACTGACCATAAAGAGCAGTTTGGGAAGATTCAAATCGATTCTACAGAGTTGAGGGAGCCAAGTAACAAAAGAATGATCAAGGAGGGTTATCAGCTGTTCCATAGAAATAATGGGAGCCATCAAATACTATGAACATATGCTAGACTTGACAGCTGTAAAATTCGTGAAATAAATATCCAAGCGGATATAGTGGATGTCTTTGAAGATGAACCATGCGACAAGCAGGACAAACGGTGGGTTGGATTAGTGACTAAACAACCAAGGAGCTTCAAACTAAGTGTCAAAAGCATGCCACAGTGCAATCAGAGTTTGAGGAACATTCAGGATGATGAACTCAATTATTATCAACAAAAATCATTCATGGGTAAACATATTAATGTGGATTCAGTTGCGGAGTTTGCAGTTGAGTTATGTTAGCTCTAATATCACAAACGGTGACTAAACAAGGCAGAATCTCGCATGACTAATGGTTATTAGTCATTGGTTTGTTATCTTTCATGCTGCGAGATCAGTTGACTAATTGGATTTCACATGGGGATGCAATAGCGTGTTATTGTTTTATTGTTATTGGTTGTTACTTGACATGACTCACGTTTGTAGTCATCTGGTTTGTGTATTTTGCGCATGACTGATAGTTATAAGTCATGGGTTTAACGCATGTGACCCCATTAGGGAAGATGACGGTTTTATAGGTTTTAATTAGTTGTGGGATATGGGGCAGTTGACTCGTACAAGTCAGCTGATGGATTTTACACTAGGACTGAGTGTGAGTCATGATTGACGTGATACGAGGGTACGAGTCACGCATGGTTAGGGTTGATGGAAGAACCACTATATAAAGTCACCCTCAGGGCATGGGATTTGGGTCGGGTCCCAGCCACCACCCACTGGCCAGGGCCGGCACATGGCAACTCCCTCCAAGCTCGCGGGTTCTTTCCGGAGATGATTAAAAACCCCTGCTCCACCTCACGCCAAGGACGGGCTCTGGCGACCAATCTCACCCTCATTCAACACAACAGCCTTGGAAGCTGGAATGTGTTGCTATCCTTGTTTTCTTCCCTGACAGAAGGCCCCCGTGCCGATATCGTTCTTTTACAAGATCCCCCATCTTCCAAAGTATTTCTCCCTAGTTTTTCAGGTTTCAAATCGTTCACCCCTCCCTTTGCTAGGCCCAGAGTGGCCTGCTATGTATCCCAAAATTACTGCAAGAATTTGCAGTACTACCATTCTTTCCCCCAGAGCCACATGACTTTATAGCGCTGGATGTTTGTACGCGGCAAGGTGGTTTCAGGGCAAAACCTTCCCGTTTCAGGATTGGCAACTCCTAGGCCAGCCGACTCGCCCAGGCCCCCCCCACTCGGTTTCCCCCGAGTCGTCCCTCTTGAACCTCGAATGCCCTTACCTAGTTGCAGGCGATTTTAACATCCACAATTCAGCAACCGACCCTTCCAGGCTCCTCTTCTCGAAAGAGGAAAGAGAGTCCGCCCTTACTTTGACCAGGCCACATATTAATGCTTCACCCTCCTCAACACCCCAGGCATTTACACCCGGTTTCCCTTTACAGGAACGCACAGACCTGTCACAAACAGTGACTAAGCAAGGCAGACTCTCACATGACTAATAATTATTAGTCATCGGTTTGTTATCTTTCACACTATGAGATCAGTTGACTCATAGGTTTTCACATGGGAGGCAATAGCGTGTCATTGGTTTATTGTTATTGGTTGATATTTGACATGACGCACGATTGTGGTCATGTGGTTTTGACATGACACACGATTGTGGTCATGTGGTTTATGTATTTCGCACATGACTCATAGTTATGAGTCATGGGTTTCACGCATGTGACCCCGTTAGGGCACATGAGTTGTTTTATGAGTTTTGATTGGTTGCAAGATAGGGCGCAGCTGACTAGGACGAGTCAGCTGATGGATTTCACACTATGACTCACCATGGGTCATGAGTCGCGTGACGCGAGGGTATGAGTCACGCAGGGCTAGGGTTTAGGGAGGAACCCCTAGATAAGGGCACCCTCGGGGCAGGAGATTTGGGTTCTTCATGCAACCATCTAAGTTCTTTCATACACTATATGTCACAAACGGTGACTACTCAAGGCAGACTCTCACATGACTAATAGTTATTAGTCATCGGTTTGTTATCTTTCACACTATGAGATCAGTCGACTCATAGGTTTTCACATGACGACGCAATAGCGAGTCATTGGTTTATTGTTATTGGTTGATAGTTGACATGACGCACGATTGTGGTCATGTGGTTTTGACATGACGCACGATTGTGGTCATGTGGTTTATGTATTTCGCACATGACTCATATTTACGAGTC
>Ga0307507_10008935_pt1 | contig 13603 bp, 5 predicted proteins | sample 7_EM_MG_FD_207223 | JGI IMG/M metagenome (GOLD analysis project Ga0307507, IMG submission 207223) | Populus trichocarpa ectomycorrhiza microbial communities from riparian zone in the Pacific Northwest, United States - 7_EM | ecosystem: Host-associated > Plants > Roots > Unclassified | place...
CTTATGGTGACTCATCAGCCCCCTACTTAAGCACTGCGATCCTTACGATCCTTTGCTTTCGACACCTATTTGCAATAACATCAGAACAAGAGTATACTCTTAATAGGCCACCCCCCTGTGAAACCTATAATAACAATTATAGAACCTACCTGCGAATGCTTTAAATAAATGGATTACAAATTAATTACAGATCTTATTGCCCCCTAAACATTTCAAAAAACTACATCTTATATTCCTAGACACGGAACTTAACAGAAATAAATCAGAAGTTAATAAATAGAAAATGGAAATTAATAAGCTAATAGAATATAAATACAAGAATAATATATAGATAATAGATATAATAAAAGCAATTCAAATAGGAAAACAACAGCATAAGGATATTATACTCGCTGAATGCAAAATTTAAAATAATCGATTGTACTATTAATAGAAGATAGTAGTTCCAAATTCCAAACCTTTATAATTTAAGATACTTGAATTTATACACAACTCCCCTATAGTAGGGCATCCTGGCTGTATAAAGACTTATAAGATTGTTTAATAAGCATACTACTAGCCTATAATGCACGACTATATATAAAAATACGTTTAAGTATGCAGGATGTGCGTGTGTAGAAAGACCTCTTATATAAAGAAGCAAGAAGTACTTTAACCGCTACCAATTCCAATATAAAGATGGCGCGACATCTTAATTAACTTTATAGTCAACTTGCCTAGCAGTAATAGGTTTATAAATATTATAGTAGTTATTAACCATCTTACAAAAATGCGACATATAATCCCCATGGACTCAATTAACGCGATATTAGTAGCCAAATGTTTTATTAAGCACGTTTTTAAGCTACGCAGACTTCCTAACTTAATAATATCCAACCATAGAAGCCAGTTTATTTTAGACTTCTGGCAAGCTCTATATAAACAATTAAGCATTTAAACATAACTCTTAACTGCGTTTTATTTGGAGACAGATAGTTAAACTAAAATTGCAAATATAATTATGGAACAATACCTATAAATATACTGCTCCTACCTATAAGACAACTGGGAAAAATGGCTGCCTTTAGCTAAGTTTACTGCAAACAATATAATAAACGTATTAACAGGCGTGACACCGTTCTACGCGACCTATAGATAAGACCCTTAACTTAGATTTAAACTATGACCTAAAATCAACATAATAGGACCCATAATTAAACGGATTTAGTTAATTAACGTATATAACTTTACTAATTAAATAAAGCAGTTAACGGAACTATTACAAAGTAAATTAATATACGCTTAAATATTATAGGAATGGCATGTAAATAAAGGACAAGCTTCCGTATAGGACTTTAAGGAAGGTAATATAGTTTACCTAAATACAAAAAACATAAAGACTTAACGGCCTTTAAAGAAACTTAATTGGAAGTTTGTGGGCCCGTACTAAATTAAGAAGAAACTAAGCCTATACGCCTATAAGCTTAAACTGCCAACTGAAATAAAAATACATCTAATGTTTTACATAAGCTTGCTGTAGCCTTTAAGAGACAACCCTATAACTCGCGAAGTGCCACTACTACCTCCTATAATTGTTAACAACAGTAACGGTTCTTACTTTATTAACTTAATTAATAATATATAATGGAAAACATGATCTAAATAATTTAAACTTCTTATTAAGTGGGAAGGATATAAAATATAAACCTAGGAAACCTATGAATAGATTAAGGCCGACGCGCCTTCCTTAGTAAAAGAATTCCATAAAGGCTATCCTTTACGGCCTGTTCTAGCTAGATGGATATAACATAAAGGCAAACAACTGCCACCTAATTGTAAGGGATATTATTGCAGGTCACCTCGGGTTGCCCTTAGGACAACCCCCAGACACCCCTCGGATGGCCGTCGGGCACGTGCCTCCGGCACGTGCCCGTAGTATATAGTCTCTACGATCCTCGAGGCCTTACCTCCTCAAGGATTCGTCTCTCTTACCAATCTATCTTGTTCCACAATCGTGTCCTTATAGCCCCCTATCTACAAGTTCCCCTCACATTCAAATCCTTCCTACTCTTTTTGGAAGGGCAGCTGGCTTTAAGAACCAGATTATTTACATTTTTGTTTACACCTACCATTCTCCCTTGAAAATCTCGTAATAACCTAAACGGAAACTCCATAAATACCTTATAGAAAGCCGTCGCGCTAAGGCAGGAAGGTCCCTCTAATAGCGAGAGATTACAACAATATAAACCTCTAGGCAAGACGGCTAAACAAGCCCTAATACCTAGATGCGCCAGGAGCTTGAAGACTCTTATATACCTACAGTTACTAATAACGCGGAGGAAAACGCAGACACCCTCTATAATAGTTACAACGCTACTAGAAAGCAACCAGAACCCCTCTGGTCCTACCTAGGCTAATCAGAAAATTAAGCGCTAGAAGCAACTCCAAGATCTTCCCTTAAGCCAGAAATACTAGAGGAATACACTAACGCGTCCAATTAGGGATCCAACCGGAACCCTCCCGGAAGACTATCGGCCTACAATTAGCATAGTGGCGGCGCACAGACTGCTTACGAGCTAAGCGGGCCTACCCCTTTTGGTAACTTAACCTAAACACTGACTTAAAACCCAAGCCTTATTAGGAAGCCTATACTAGTTACTAGTATTAACACTACTTCTATAGCTAGAGCTTCCCTAGGCCTAAGTTTAGAAAGTCAAGAGCCCTATACCAATATCCTTTAAAATGGATATTAGGAAGCTGTCGCAAGGCTCTTAAAAGCCATATGGGAGGAGGCTACTGGTAAACATATTAGAACCCTTTAAGGGCAAATCTAGATCTAGTAGGGATTAATCTAGGCTAGATAAACTCTTTTATAACCTAGCTAAGGCTAAGGGCTTTTTAGGGGCTACCTAGTATCTACCTAAGGAAGTATAGAAGACTTAGAGAGTTATCTACGCCATAAATAGAAAAAGGATATGGACTAATTGGCTAAGGCCTCTAATAGCCTAGAACTCTATTATAGACCTAACGCCCAATAGCTGGATGATTGGGTTTGTAAGGTAGACAACTTCTTTAAAATGCTAATAATATAAGATAATACCAAAGAGCGTACACGCTAGATTATTAGCAAGATTAAAGACTAATTACTAAACTAGATCGCACTTAATTAGCTTAATAAAGAGCAAATTACCTTATAGCCGCAGCTATAAACCTTCCTAAAGAAGTAGACTCAAGATCCGCACGTCGTATAATATAATTATGCAGAACTATTCTAGAATGGGATATAGCTTAACCGCTATAATTTCCGCCAGTTTATAAACTTTATGGAAACTTATGCTTAACTAATGGATCTAGAGCCCTTTAAAAACAAGAACAGTAGCGTCCGTAAGAAGAAGAAGATTGGATTTATTTAGGCTAGAATTAAGCTAGCAATTTGTAATAAAATAAAGCGTATAGGAGCCCTACCGCGGATTACTATATATACGGATTTTAAACAAGCAGTTCTAAACACTAAGGATGCAGTAAGGAACCAGACCTCTTTTAGTAGGAAGCTGGGGGGTTACTAGAAGCGCGGGCACTCTAGTAGTAACATAGGGTAGACCCAAACTTTAAAGAAGCCGTTCTTAAAGAGAAATTTGGAAGGGTCAAAGTTAGGGACCTTAAGCAATAGGAAAGACTCCTAGGGCCAACCTAATACCCATCTAGCACCTTTACAGGAACACTCTAAAAGGTTAAGAGAAAACTTCTCTAGAGGTAAACCCAATTGGAAAAACAAGCAGGGTGATAACCGCACTAATAATCCAAAAAAAGAAAAGCCCTAGTCATGGACCTCTCCTAGCTATAACTAGGGCAAGATATGGAAGAAAAGACTCTCCATATTACTATTAAGCTAGAAATAGTACTCCCTATAGGCAAGGTATATTAGTTCTAAGCACTATATAATAGCGGCGCTAAAATCAATCTTATATAATACAATTTGGTAAAAGAGCATAAGCTTATCTCATCGCTAAGGTAGCGGAAACCTATTATAGGGTTCCTAAATAAACATTAGATTAAACTACATAGTGCCTATAAGCTTACAGTGTTAGTGGCCAATATACACAACTATACTAAGGTAGTTGGCCCGCAACCCTTCTAGGCGGCTGACTTTAAAGGCTATAACCTTATTTTTGGATACCCTTAGCTTATAGAAGCAGACCCTAAGATACGCTTTAAAACAGGAGCCTTTAAATAGTGGAACAATAAAGAATTAGAAGGGCGTATATTACTAGCAAGCTTAAAAGACATCCTAAAAGATATGGCTCCAGGTAAAATAGTATACACTTTACACCTAAAGGAGTATTAGATCGAACCCCTGTTCTATAGCAAGATAGGTATAGAGCCTAGCATAGGTAATAACCCCTCCACAATAAAGACCCCATAGGGAGCTGCTAAATAGGTCGCGGAGACACTGCAGGGAGGCGGCGATCTTAAAGATCTCACGAGATACTTCTATCGCCACAGGTTACTCTAGCTTAAGCAATATACGGAGAATATGCTACGGCACCTCAAACGCTGCGTTAAAGAGTTCCCTACCCTCCACTAGCTACCGCATGAAACGGTTTAATGTATAGTAGCAACTATATACAAACAACCACTATAGCACGCAACACTACCTGTAAGTATCTTAAGGGAGCTCCAGGACCTACCCAATAACAATGTGGAGGATGAACGCGACCCTAATCTGTTAAATATTCCATTAGGCCTAAGGGACTTACTAAGGGTATTTTTAGGTAGGCGAGCCAAAATCATAGCGCAGAACTTAGAATACGATTATATAATTAATCTAGAAGAGGGTAAATAACCCTTAAACCTTCCTATTTATAACCTCTCTTGCAAAGAGCTTAAGATCCTGCGGGAATACCTTAATAGTGTATAGGAAAAGGGATGGATCTAGCCTAGTAAGTCGCCAGTAGGCGCACCGATCCTCTTTATTCTAAAACCGGATAGAACTATAAGGCTATATATAAACTATCATGGTCTTAATAAAGTTATAATTAAGAACCATTACCTACTACCACTGGTTAGTGAAATGCTAGATCAACTATCTAGGGCGAAGATCTTTATAAAGCTGGATCTATAAGACGCCTATTATAGGCTCCGTATTAAAGAAGGGGATAAGTGGAAGACCGCTTTTAAGACCTAATACGGCCACTTCAAGTATATGGTAATGCCTTTTAGGCTAGCTAATGCGCCGACGATATTCCAATCGTATATTTACAGAGCCTTAGGGGGACTAGTTAACCGCATATATATTATCTATTTAGATAACATCCTAATCTACTTAAAAGACGAGGATTAGTATAAGCAATATATCCGCCAAGTGCTGGAACGTTTAGATGATTGGGGCCTCTATAATAAGGCGTTAAAGTGTACCTTTAATACTAAGCAGGTCGAGTTCCTGGGTTACATTATAACGCCTATAGGCATAGTTATGGACCTAGTACGGGTATAAATAATCCAAGAGTAGCCGGAGCTAGAGAGCTACTAGGATGTTTAAGTATTCCTAGGCTTTGCCAATTTTTATAGGCGCTTTATCTATAACTACTTAAACGTCGCCCAATACCTATTTAACTATATTATGGAAGCTTCCTAAGACCCGGCCTAAGAAGTAAAAAGCTTAAAGGCGGGAAGGAAGAAAACTAAAAAGGGACTAACTAAATAGTATAAACTATAGTCATAGCCCAGAAAGGTTTAGAATGCCTTTTAGGAACTATAAGTAAAGTTTATAGAAGCTCTATTACTGCGGCATTTTAACCTAGATTAGCCATTAATGATAATCACTAATGTATCGAATTTCGCCCTTGCTAGTATCTTACTATAACCTAATAGGGATCCGGACGCTACCCAGCTCCATTAGAGACCAGTAGCATTCTATAGCAGAAAATTCCAGGGGCCTAAAGTTAGGTATTATACCCACGATAAGGAACTACTAGCTATAGTCAACTGCTTTAAATAGTGGCGATATTACCTTAAGCACGCAAGCCATACCACTTATATACTCTTAGATTATCACAATCTACGCTATTTTATAACTATAAAGGAGCTTACACCTCAATAAGCCAAATAGGCAGAGGAGCTTACGCAATTTAATTTTAAGATTAAATATAAGCTAGGGGAGAACAACCCTACTAATAGACCGTTACGACGGCTAGACTATGCCAAAGGCTTTAAAACAGGAGAAGGAAAATAGATAATAGACATCTTACTCCCTACATTATAGAACAAGCTCTAGGTGTAGGATGCTCAAGCACCCACAGCTCTATATACTAAGTCTTAGGCGGTGCAAACCCTATTAGCTTCTACTGACGTTCCGGCTAGTACCCGGTTCGTGGCCAATGAGGGTCCGAATATACCTAGACAGGACGTCCCTAACATAACTTTAGAACCTAGCAATACGCCACCTCTAATTGCTAAGCTATCCCCTTAAGCCAAAAGCGAAGCTATAGAGCAATTGGAACTTAGAGCCCTATAATAACTAAAAGACTTTAACCTCGTAGCGGCCTTTTTAACGCACGCGCATTAAAGAGTTGCAAGATCTATAGTACCATCAAGTCTTATACTTGGAGCAGTATAAGACGAAACAGCTTTCACCTAGGAACTATCCGAAAGGTTAACGGATCTTATCCGTAAGGTGTAATAAAGGGACGCTTTCTATGCCATCTTTAATGCGGAAGTAGACCGGAAACGTAACGGAAAGGAAGCTGCAAGGCGCTAAAATTAGGAACTAGACCTAATAGGCCTACTGCGTAGAAATAGCAAGGTTTAGGTGCCATATAAAGCAAATCTATAACAGAAGATCCTTATAAGGAATCACAACAATCCTCTAGGCGGCCACTATGGTCAAGCTAAGACAGTGGAATTACTTTAGCGCAAATACTATTAGCTAAAGCTTAAGCAGGAAGCAAAGGAGTACATCAGCCATTATAAGAAGTGTTAAATATATAAGATCTATAGGTACAAGCCATAAGGTCTACTTAAATTAGTTCCCCCCACCAATAAGCTATAGCAACATTATACTATAGACTTTATCACGGATCTCCCGCTATCTAAAGATAGCCAAGGACAAATATACAATTCGGTCCTCGTACTTATTAATAGGTTTTCAAAGTACGTCTAATACCTTCCTATTAACAAGACAATTAACGCACAAGCGCTTACCAGCCTAATTAAGAAGAAATGCTTTCTTAAAGTAGACTAGCCGCACTCCATTATTACTAATAGGGGCAGTGTCTTTATAAGCCAGTACTGGTCGGATCTATGCTTTTATTTAAAGATAGACCACTGTTATAGTACAGCTTTTCATCCACAAACGGATAGGCAAATAGAACGTTAGAACTAGGAACTAGAGTCTTACCTATAAATATATTTAAACTACTAGCAAGACAACTAGTGCGAGCTACTTCCGTACGCGGAGTATGCTTACAATTCAAAGCAACATGCATCGTATAAGTATACACTAATCCAGATTGCCTATAGCGTCTAACTATTTAGGTTTAATAGTATACCTAGCGATCACTAGCTAAGGCCGCATAATCAATTATAGGATCCCACTAGGAAGTCAAAGGACATCTACTAGAGAGTATAAGGATACCTCTAGGAATAGGAGGAGCAATAGAAGCATGCAAAGTAGAGCCTATAAGATGCCCAAGAGCAGTAGAGACTCTAGTATAACCATAAACACTAGGACAAGCATTTCGGAGTAGGCAATAAGGTTCTATTACATTTAACAAATATCAAGACCCGTTAACCATTAAAGAAGCTTAATGCAAGATACCTAGGTCCCTTTCAAGTTAAGGAACAAATTAGTAAGCTAGCCTACCGTCTCTAGCTACCCCTATCTATAGCCTATATATATCCAGTGTTTTATATAAACCTACTAAAGCCATGGTATAGACTACTACTAAAAAAGAACTTCTGTCTAGGCCCAATTAAACACCCTAAGGTAGTAGGCAAGCGGTACAAGGTTAAAGCTATACTACACTATAAGTCTGTTAAGAACAAGCTTTAATATAAAGTTAAATAGCTAGGCTGGCCTGCTAAGGACTTTATATAGAAACCAGAGGATCATCTTAAATATTGCAAAGATATTCTAAAAGAATATTAGGACCAAGGTCCACAATCTATAAATTATAAAAAGCGCTCTAATACTACGGTGTCATCACAACCTATAAAGCTCATAGTAGACTGTAAAAGGCCCTAAAGAGTAAATAGGTCAAATTAAATATGGAACGGACAGGCTCCGGAAACCATAAGGATTAGGGCTATAGCCTAAGGCAAGATAGGTCCTTAGCCTTTTTATATACATAGCATAGAGTTAATAGGGCATTTTACTAGAATTGCATTCCCATTTATTAATCTATATTAGGAACATTGTTCCTAGGGCTCCTAAGCCCTTCCTAAAAGCCCTCTAAGGCCTTCCTAAGTACCTAATCAAGGTTCTCAATTGCTACTATATACAAGAATAAATCCCAAATGCCTAATCTAAAAAGCCACTATGCCTCATCCTTAGGAGCAGGATTAGTATCCATTAGGCCACCAAGTAATGGCTAATAAGAATAGGATCCAGACCCCTTAGTAGGGGTATAAGTAGGCATAAAAACAGGGGTATGACAATAAGGTATAGCTAGGGCAGAGATCCTTAAACGCTTAATACTAATATTAGGTCCAAACCAATACCAATAAAGCTCTTGCGGCGTCAGCTTATAGTTAATAAAGACACGCTTAAGCCTAGAATAAACAGAGATGTTAGCTGGCTAGTATAGTCCAGAACCACCAAGACCTTGCTACGGCAACTGTTAGTTACCTATCCGTTAGGTACCCAAAGGGTAACCTACCTAATACCGCATTATATTATACTCTTTTAAAACTTAACGCGTATGCGCAAACTCCTTTTTATAGTAGACGGCAACCTTCTTCTTATTACCCCCATCCCTTACCCTATCCTTAGTGTACCAATCTTGCTCTTATATAAGGCGTTACTAGCTGGCTTGCTAGGAATTATAGGCAGTATAGATAGCCATAGCATAGTCTTAAATTCAACCAAGTCATTCAGCATTTACGCTGGAATAAGAGAGAGCCCGGGCAATATAGTAGTTAAGGACATTAAAGGAACATCGCCACTTAGGCCCAGGCTATTAAAGCTTAAAGTTAGCAATGGAAATCTATTAAGAATAGAAAAACTTACCTTAACGCAACTGCCGCTCTTAATACGCATGCATCAATTACAAGGACTAAAGGTATTAGATCTAATATAGTACATCTTATTACAAGCCTCCAAAATCCTCTTATTAGACTTCTGGTCTTTTAAGGACGTATAGGCAAAATTATTTAGGTAGGACCAGCACCAGTTATAGGTCAGCAGAGGTTAAGGTTCTATATACAGCGGTAGGGCCAGAATACGCTAAGAAATTGGCTTAGAAGAGCAGTTAGTAGAAGAATAAAGAGGCATACTAAAATAATAATAGAAAAGAAGAAAATCTTAATAATATATCAAAGATACGTCCAAAATTGGACGAAGGTTAATAATGGGAAGTAAGGTATTAAGGAAAAGGAACAGCTTAATAAGTAAGGTGTCCTTATACTTCACCGTCTAATACCCTTCTAATAAATAGCCGCAACCTTGCCGATATAACTCCGTTACAATAGCGTTATTTAGAAGGAAGGAAACACGCGTATAAATTATTTAACCATTACTTCCTTATAAAAACTAATCACGCGGCCAGGGAAGGCAATTAAGACGTCAATTAAAGATGTATATAGGTTAAATTATATCTAAATGATACTATAATATTAAAAGAACAATATTACAAACGTCCTTAACAGTCGCATAATAGCTATAGGCGCTATTACAAAGTGTCTCCTATTTGCTAGGCAGTAAAGCTACGCCAATTATATAGCATAGGACTACTAGATTTGAAACCATATATACCAAATCTTAAGAGACAAGTCTCTTTAATTAACTAATTAATTACCCAACTGTATATAGCAGCCCAAGGGCAAATGCGGGAGCAATGCGTTAATAACATAGGGGATTAGGAGAAAGGATTACAAATCATATCTTAATAGTTAAAGATAATGGTGAGCTAAGGCCCTATACGTCAAATCCCATACCAAAAGGTTCTATGGAACTATATTAGGAACACCAAATTACCTATAACACTTACGATTAATTGCAGACCGGTATAAAGGCTTAAAAGTAGAGTTGTATAAAAATCCTTAGGTCAGCCTAGGTAGTCACCAGCATGCTTCTAGTAGGCTTCCAATGGGTCTCCTAGCAATCCTCATATCTTTTCTCCAGTCATGTTTTTCCTTATTAAGGTTTTCAGGAGTTCAAAGCAGGGGTTAGATAGATAGATAATATACAGCAGCATGCTAACATCTCTCCAAACCCCTTCTAGGACGAGCCCTCATAATCTCCCTTTACTACAAGGTAATGGCGATCGGGGGCCGACCGCAAGAAAGGGGGGGGCAATGTAAGGGATATTATTGCAGGTCACCTCGGGTTGCCCTCAGGACAACCCCCGGACACCCCTCAGATGGCCGTCGGTCACGTGCCGGAGGCACGTGCCCGTAGTATATAGTCTCCACGATCCTCGAGGCCTTACCTCCTCAAGGATTCGTCTCTCTCACCAATCTATCTTGTTCCACAATTGTGTCCTTATAGCCCCCTGTCTACAAGTTCCCCTTACACTAATATAAAGACACGAAACACAATAGCAGGAAACTTAAAATTAAAAAGAACTTAAAATATATCACAATGTTTATAACGCAATAAGTTATAAATTCTTAACTAAGTTAAATTGTTTTAGACCTTCGGCTAAAGGGGGGGTTACTATAATGGGACTAGCCCAGTTATAGTAGGAATGTCTTAGTAAAACACTTAACAGATAAATTTTAACGCTTTAATTAAATTCTGCTAAATTCTACTAACTCAATTAAGTTCCACCAAATTTTACTAATGTAATGGAATTTGGTTAAAACCTGTTAAAATCCGCGTAGGCTTGTGCCCACGCGTCCGCTGCCAAGACCTCGAATATTTAGTTACACGTTTCCTATATTCCCTCCTCTTCTTCACGCAATGTCTTGTTCTCTGCAAGAGCTATATACCCTCAGATTTAGATAGAATTTATATTGTTCCTTCGAATCTTCCTTAAAGCCTCTTCGCGCCCTTACAGGTATTAGAGAAGCAGGTGTAGATAGGGAGGCCCTTATATATAAATACAATTCTAATTTAGAGCCGTGGATCTCTAAATACAAATATAAGTAACCTATATTACTTGTACAAGGCAGAGAGCTAATTAACACTAGCCATGTAAGGCTTGTATGGCGACTCCGCGTCGTCCAGTAGGCCCTTGCCCCTTTATTAAGTGTCGGAGTCTCCTAGGGTTTTATGGTGGGTGCTATGGAAATTACAAGTAGCGGGATTATAGGTCTCGATGTTCGTTATATAATAAAAATTCTTAGCCTATAGCGGCGGCAGCAGGAGCACTAGAGGGTAAGGATTAGATTATGGAATTGGAGGATAACGAGGAATAGATAAAAGTTACTAAATTCAATCTCCTCTCTTTTTTACTACTTTTATTTTATTTTATAGTATCTTATATATAGTATCTTATACAAAGAGAAGCATAAATAGAGAGGGTAAAAAGGAGATACCTAATTAGTAGGGAAGCTAAGGATGTTGGTAAATTACTCGCTTATTTGGTAGCGGATCAAAAAAGATTGATTGATATAATATGATATGATACGATCTCGCGTATCGTATCGATAACGATCGTTTGGATTTTACCCAACCCTGTTGCATAGTGTAGGGATTCCATACCTAGCTACTATAGGACTTTGCACGATTCTGGTCCTTGCTTTATTATAGAAGTATACATCTCCTTCCTTTACCTGCTAGTATATAGGGCTCCGTTACCTATCAACTACCCTAGGCCGCAGGGCTTTTCTAACCTGGGATTATAACAGCCTACAATCAACCAAGGGATCTTAATATAATGTTATAGCGACTCAGTTAATTAAGGCATAAGCGCCGTAAAGAATGTATATAAGCCTGTACAATTAGAATGTCTATAGACTTGGATATTAAGATGAGGAGCAGAAGAAGGTCGTGGAAAGGACACGTCTATATACATAGAGCTAAGACGTAAGCGAACCCCCCTAACTAGGCCCTATCCAGGTTACGCGCACTAGTGCCATAACACCTTACTCTTAAGTTCTCTACTATTACGCCGTATAAGATAAACCAGGTTCTAAAAGCTGCTTCTAATACTAGCTTTGCTAATAATGCTCTAACACGTTAGAGCTTATAGGGCTTCTTAATAAGCTTATTTAATGGGCCTATAGTATAGCAGGCAACTAGATAAAAGGTAGTTACTAAGTCTACTATAGAGGCAGAACTCCTAGCTCTCTTACATATTAGTAGGGAGGTTAAGTATATAGTTTAGATTTTTAAAGCTATTAGATTTAATCCAGAATAGGACATTATTATTAATTATAACAATTAGTAGTTAGTATAGATCGTAATAAAAGAGACACCTACAGTATCTGCAAACCTCTAATATATAGATATTTATTAATTCTAGCTTTGCCAAGAGGTCTAAAACAGAAGCTTTATTGTACAATGGGTACTAATAAGCGAGATGGCTACAGATGGACTAACTAAAGCTCTCTTAAAGCAAAATTATTAAAAATTTGTTAAAGTATTAGGGCTCCGCGATATTAGACATCTGGTTAATTAACGCTTAACAAAGCTTACCACTAGCTCGTCTATCCTAACTGCCTAATCCGGTAATCCAGCTCTACCGCTCTACGCCAGATCTAAGGGGGTATATTAGCCGTAGAGGTAGCTTTCCAGCTAGTGTAATATCGACCTATAACAACGGCTATTAGACATTAGTATTAGCCTAATTTTAGCCTATTACACTACCCTCCAGGGACCCCTGTAAGGGGTTATTTTTCTTATATATATTAGGGCTCTTAGAGCCACCTTAAATAAAGTAGATCACTTAATCAATTCTGTGTCTCTACCTATTAGCTAGCCTATATTATCTATCATAATACCCACCTAGCTAAAAACAGGCAGGATTCGCAGCTACTAGCCTTGTTCCATATAGCCCTAATTACATACTGTCGCAGTTATATACCGAATTTTAGACACCATTACCCCAACGCCGTCCGTTAAATGCATCTTAGGCAGCTAAAACACCTTATAATATTACTAAGCTATAAATGCAGACAGCCTTGCTAAAGCGCTATCTTAGGCGCCGTACGTATAGCCTACTAAGTCTAATAGGATAAGCCCTTAGCCAGCTTATTAAGGGGTATAAAATAGCAACGTTAAGCGCTATGCTGCTTACAAGCAAAAATAAGAAGCTATATATGGAAAACCAGCGCCAGAAAAAGAAGAGGGAAAAGAAGCACACGTATATAGCTAGGGGGGTATTCTATCAGGATCAGAAGGGGCCTCTCAAGCACAAGCTGCCCAAGAGGGGGTAGCAGAGGGGGCAGCAGAGGCAGCGGCCGAGCGACCGCAACGAGCACTACGCAAGTGCAGCATGTGCGCTTCAACAGAACACACGGC
>Ga0307507_10008936_pt1 | contig 13600 bp, 18 predicted proteins | sample 7_EM_MG_FD_207223 | JGI IMG/M metagenome (GOLD analysis project Ga0307507, IMG submission 207223) | Populus trichocarpa ectomycorrhiza microbial communities from riparian zone in the Pacific Northwest, United States - 7_EM | ecosystem: Host-associated > Plants > Roots > Unclassified | place...
TGGGAGACAAAATTTGTATGGTGATCAGCCAACATGAAATTTGTCCCAGTCCTAGTCCAGTCCAGTAGGATTCCAGGAGTCCAGTAGGAGTCCGGTAGGAATAGGTGGAGGAGTGTAAAGAGCTCCACAACAATAACATCAAAGCACTCCATGTGAAATGGATATGCCATAAGAAACCAGGCTGCTCCAGCAAGCATTGTTTCATCAATCCAGAAGATGGCTCCCACCTTCCCCTCAGCCATAGCCAGTTTGATACATGGGGGTAAGCTTCAATATATTCACTGTTGACAACTAAACAATGGATTTCACCAGCTCAAGGGCAAAGAATTCACATCTCTGACTGCACCACCAAATCACCCCTTATTTAGGAACCTGCCTACCAACCACCTTGGACAGCTCAGCCTCTTGCTTGAATGTCATCTCCTCACAAAAAACACCAATACATCCCCTACATCAGTAATCAATTTCAATATCCCACCTGAATTTGTCCAACTGCTTTGGCCTGTCTCTGCAACACCTGAGTCAATCAATCTACTTGCCCCAGCACCCCTGATCCTTCCATGTGTACCTGTTTCAGAGTATGTTGGCACTACCAGCATGCTTATCCCTGGTGATTGTGTCCCTGGGCCTGATATGTCACTTGCTGAGTTCTGCCTTGCACATCACTTGACAGAAGGGGTTCATAACTAGCTGGAGGAAAATGGCTATTCTGGATCACATACCTTTCAGTATGCTCAATGGGAGGAGTTGCAGGAAGCAGGATTGAAAGCAGGTGAAGTTGTGCAGCTCAAGTATGCAATCATGATGTGGTCCATCCTTCAAGAGGTTTGACTGTGGGTATTACCTGTTACATAGATGTTTATGGATACACCTTTGCTATGGATGTTATGAAGCAAGAACATTGTACATTTTTTTTATTGACATAACAGACAGAACCCTGTACAATTACATATTGCCATTGACTAAAATAATACACAATTGATGAAAAGAACAGATGTCTCAGAACCTAGAAGTACCCTGCATGAAAGAAATACCCTTCTGCATCCTCAGGTGTTATTACATCCATTGCAACTTGGACATCAAAGAGGATTCTGTCACCAAGAGAGAACAGCTCATAGTTACAGTGGATCCAGGCCTTTATCTTGGATATTGCCTCCTTGATCAGGTTTAGATCTGGAGAGTATGGGGGCAAGAAAATGATGCAAACACCTGCAGAAAGAATCAGCGTCAAAAACCTCCTGAAGTATGATGATATACATACCAAATCTCTCAGCAAGCTCCAAAATAGCAGACCCATGGTGAATGTGTGCATTGTCCATCACCAGCACACTCAACTTCCCTGGATATGGTGATGTAAGGGGCATCTATGAGGGGAGTAAGAGGTTTATAGCAACATGGAGTGGAAACAGAACTCACCATGCTGTGCTCAAGGAAATATAAGAATTTTTCATGCATCATCAAGCCTTCGACAACTGTACTTGCAACAATTCCATCAAGATTCAAAAGGCCTTCAGCAGACACCTGGTGGCCACAAAAAAAGGCCCCTTGCATCACTGCATGTTTCCCCTTCTTGGCCCGACCATGGTGCCAATGAAGCATACACTTGTCCTTCAAAAACTCATTGAGAAAGCTGATTTCCTCAGGTTGGTATTGCCCCATTGTCCTAACAAAGTTGCCATGCAGGTCTTCATCACGTTCCTTAGCAATTCATCACAGTTTTTTGAGAGAAACACCAGAACACTCTAGCTCTCAGTAGATGGTTGTGAAATGGATGGATATGAACTGGTTCATGTCAAGAAGCCCCAGTAATTTGTCCAGAAACCAGTCAGGGTGGTGGTTTATCAAAGCAGTTATGTAGGTGAGGTCATCAAAGTGCAGCTTCTGAGGCCTCCCACAAGTTGTTGATTTTGGTTATTCAACATCACCAGTTTCCTGATAGCATTGCAAGGCATGAAAGAATGTTGATTCTGACATATCTAGGGAGTCCAGGATGTTGTCAAGATCCATCAAGTTGTTTTCGTAGATCCTAATGGCTGCACACTTGACATTGGGACTAATGAAGCAAAATACCATCAAGGATATGGAAGATGTATGAAATTTTGCCAAGTCCATACATGATGTAATGTATTTTTTTTTTTTGGTAACTGTCATGAATTATGCAAAATGCTGTAATAGTACTGTTAGTGCGATACCAATTTTGAAAGTGCAAAAGAAGGAAAGAGTGCAATGGCCAGGGTGGTGCTCACTGCTCATCAAGTTGGTGTGATACTGTACCATTTCAATCAATTCAGCAGTAATGTGTAATGGCTGAAATGTAATGGATGTAACAGGCATTTTGGTCATCGTAAATGCAGGTTCCAGGGGTAAGGAGCATTTTCGTAGGCCTCACATCCAAATTCAGCCTTGCTGAATTTGTCATCATTTGCTCACTCATCAAATTCATCATTCACTCACTCACCCTGTTCATTGTTGTTTCAGATGACTCTTTTCTGTACTGCTGACTCAGTGCTATGAATTAGCAATGCTGAGTCAAGTGCTATGGTCCATAGGAGGGGCATAAAAACCCTGGGGATGCCATCCAGTCTATTCAAGCAGCACACAAGGCAACCCAGGTAAGCACAATGTCATGCTCTTCATCCAGAACCTTAGCTCACCTCTCTTCAGGATTGTAGCCTTCAGGCATTGCCTACCCCTCTGCTTCTCAAAAGACTACAATCTCAGCATTGCTGACCCCTCTTCTTCTCAAGAAAGAATACTAACAAGTTTCTTTGTGAAGACCTAGCCCTTCTTTGCACTGTTTTTCATGAGTTATGCATCTCACACTGCAGTCTACCTCTCATCTTATCCATCATGAACAATGAAAACAACTCTGAAGATGTTCGCCAAAGGACCATTTCAGCACAGAAGCTCGTGGACAATGTTGTCAACCATCAATCTCCATATGACTGTTTTGTGGAGAATCTTAGGGTGATTGGAATATCTTTGGTGGAAGGGGGGGACTACGTTCAACAGCTCAATGAACATATGCACCTACAGAGGGATGGAGGAGGATCTACACAAATGTTTCCAGCTCAGTTGAATGCCTCTTCTTCCACCCAACCTTCTCATCCCAAGAATCCTTCAGCTCACCCTTCACAACCATCTACTCCTGAAGGACTTTCTGCTGAAGAACTCATCAGATTCAGAGATCATTGGCAACAACTTCTCGAGCATCCAACCTCTACTGGTCAAGGACCAAATGACATTTCCAAAGATATTGCATGGGTGCTTCTTCAAGCCAAAATCAACCAGATTAGTCCACAGCTCAGAACTCAGTCCACAAGCTTTCCTTTGGATGACATCTTTAAACTTCTCAATGTCTCACCTTCCTCCTCTGCCACTATTCTAGCCTTGGTTCTATTGGCAGCACCTCACCTCTCTGCTCTCTCAGAGCATATGTTCCTCGATCCCCACTTACAAGCCACATGGAAGCTTTGTCAATCATTCAATTCTGACAAAGCTATTGATCCGATTATTGACCTCATGCAACTTCAGCCTCTTGTTGACCTGATTCCTCATCTGTTGTAGCAAGTCATTATTCAAGATCAATTTCTCGACTTCGAAAAACTGCATGCTTCAATGGATTGGGGCTTTAGTCATAATGATGATGCAAAGGATTTTGCTGGAGGGTTCTTGTTGGTTTGGAAGGATCAGTGTTCAGCTAGGAAAGTGGTTAGGAATGAAGCAGAATGGGCTTGGGTGTTTCAGGCATGGAAGACAGGCATTATATTACTTATTCCACATCACCTCGATGAGCTCAATACCTATCAAGATATGGTTATTGAGCTTTTTTGTGCCACTCCCTATGATCTGTTTGTTGTCATCAATGTCGATGGTGAAGCCCGTGATTGATATGCTTGCAGCCCTTATTGGATGGATGACTGGAGTCGTTTTCAACTCCCACTTCTATCGCAGATGCTGTGAAAGCATGAGGCCACTGACCCTATGGGCCCGTCGAAACGTGCTGCAGTCCCTTGTCAGAATTGGAGTCTTGGGATATGCACTGATCCCTGTGCTTTCAGGCACAAACATGGGATTTGTTCTGAATGCCAAGGAAAGCACAAAGCACGAGACCATGAAATGTGCCTCTCTTCTCTTGAAGCTTGCCATGGAAAGGGACTTAGCACAATCCATGCAGAAAGCAGAGGTAGCAATTCTGGAAGGTCCTAAAGCCTTTCCTCAAAACTTGATGAAACATCACTCTGACACCATAATTGACCCTCCTCGTTTTTGTTGATGACTTGTTTGGTGCAATACTAATTCTAATACAATATCTCCTTCAGCTCTTTACACCAAGACTGCTCCCCCCTTACATCCCCCACCCATCCACCTTATCAATGACCCTGACATTCAATCATCTCTTAGTGCTATGAAAGACTCTGTTAAAGTTGATACTCCTTTTAATTTTGATAAATTTGAAGCTTTACTTGAAGACCATCCTAATCAACCATTTGTCCAATCTGTCATGCAAGGCCTTTGAGATGGTTTTTGGCCATTTGATGATGGAGATTGGAAGAATGAACAAAATGATCTTTCTGACAACTTTGCCACTCTTCCTGAAGACCTTGCTGCAATCTGTTCTTTTTGTGACAAAGAACTTCAAGCAGACAGGTGGTCATCCCCACTACCAATCTCAGCCCTTCTCCTGAGGATGAAGTTTTCTCCCATGTTTGTAGTTTGGCAGCATGACAAACCACAAGTAGTTACCGACCATAGCAGCTCAGGCTTGAACAATGGAATCCTGAAATCTGAAGGTCATGTTTCTTATGACGACATGCACTCTTTTGGTCTAGCCCTACATGAAGCTCAAGCTTCATATCCCCAGTGAACCCTAATCACTTTCAAATCAGACATTGCATCTGCTTTTCTCAATCTTCCTGCTCACCCACTCTGGAAACTCCATCAGGTTGTTAGAGTTGATGATAAACTTTACATTGTTTGTTGTCTTGTCTTTGGTAACTGAGCTTCTCCACGATGCTGGTGTGCAGTCTCTGGTCTCATCTGTTTGATTGCCATTTGAAAATTCAATATTTTGGGACTATATATCTATATGGATGATTTCTTCAGCTGGAATTTACCTGATGATCTTGTATATTTTCATGGCCGTCTTCACCCACATTGTCAGGTTCAACTTCTGTCACTATGGGAAGACATATCCTGCCTCTTTGCATATCACTATGTGCTTGCCACAGAGTGAAGTTTGTTTTGGCAAAACAAATGTCTGGATTTTATTAAGTACTTCTAGTTAATATACTGTGAATGATTGAGGGTAATAAGGAGCAGCTGAGTTGATAGTGAAGGTAAGTGAGTGGGCAAAAGTGTGAAGTGCTTTCTGATCTAGCAAAGCATCTTCTGGGAGTGTCCAAGATGATCTGTGACACCCAATGCATCTGGAGTCTTGATGTGGCAAGTGAGTCTTGGACCCCAAACTTTAGGAGGGACCCAGGTGCTTACCTTGTTAGCGTACTGCTGGCATGGTTAATCTGGCAAAGGTGTCATGTACTGCTGGGACCACTTGTATGTATGGGGCCAGTATTTGCACATGCTTCCATAGGTAGAGTGTGAATGTGTCACTGGACCAGCAGCCTTTGACTTTCATGACGTTGAATGGGATGCCCCTCAGTAGATACTCTAAGGTGGAACCAATCCTGATGCCATGGCCTTGGAGGGGCTCCAAACTGGCAGCACACATGGCTCTGGCAAGTTCTGTAAGAAACTTAGGTTTTGTGAGGGGCCTATGTCTGTTTTTGTGATGATACACAAAGAGGTGACCTTCCTGTGGGGGTTGCTCAAGGTGGTGGGCTAGCACTGTGTCAGGGTCAATGGGCCCATCCTGTCTCACCCAGCATACATCCTCACCTTGCTGAGAGACCTTGGTGTGTGGTATATGCAACACAGTCACCTTGTGTCCTTCTCAATTCTGGTCAAAGCTGACCTGGGCATGGGAGATGTGTATGTTGGGGTTGAAGCCATCAAGTCTTTGGACTGTAAATTCCCCGACATGACCTGCCATGAAAAAGCAGGTTGTGAGACATGCAAAGATCGAGGCACCCAGCAGGGTGCTTAGATCCAACCAATGCTGAATGGCGAGCATAAAATTGATTGTGTAGGGGCGTCGTTTTTTCCTCTTTGAGGATGTGGGTGTGAGTTTTTCAGCTGCCTTAAGCAGAGCATCCAACTCTGGCTTGTTGATCTTCCATGAAATGCCGTGTAGTAAGTGCCATGCCCAGATTCTGTAGACATAGTTGCTTATCGCCAATCCAGAATAAGCAGCAGCCAGTGTCGAAATGAAAGACATGAGCAGGAGTTGGCTGATGGGGCCCTGTCCTTCTTGGGTATGCTCTTCTTGTCGCAAAATACCATGTAGTTGAGCAGGCTGGAAGCATACATTGTGTGCGTGTCTGGTTCCCATGCATGGGCCATGACTGCCTCAATGCATTTGAGGTTGTCATCTGATACTTGTGACAAGTTTGAGGAGCGAGGTACAAGTGGGCACCATAAGCACAGCCTTTGGCCAGCTGGGCAATGTGGGCAAAGTGGCGATGGCAGAGGGGACAGGTTTTTGTGATATGGTGTGGGCTTCTGGTGCTTTCTTGGTGGTGATGTCAGCAGATGCATGTTCCAGGTGTGGCCCTCCTTCCTAGCAATGGGAGGAGCCAGTGAGGAAATCCTCTCCCCTGCGATCAAGCTCCACATTGATTGAGGCATGTTTGTTGTTGGAAAGAATGTGGTGAGGCTTGGGTAAGATGCTTGTTGGGAGGTGCTGACCAAGGCTTGTAATGGGGAGTTCCATGTCGAAGTCTGTGATGAATTTGTGTAGCTCTGGGGGGATGGGTATCTTGGGCATAAGATATGCAACAGGCGGGTATGTTCCTTGGGATGGCTCATCAGCCAGGTTGTCCTTGCTAGGGACATACCTTGTGTAGACCATGCATTGCTGGGCTCCGAGGATGGAATGAAGGTGGTGGAAGACAGCATTTGTCTGCTTGTTTCAACTTCATCCTTTCCACCATCCTTTGACAACTCCTTTGTTGTCTCCATAAACCTTGAAATGAGGGCTGCTGTTGCTGGATGATATGACATGGAGCATGAGGAGCTTGAAGCCAATAGCCTTGGCCCAGCCAATGTCTCATCCATCTGATTTCCATCCTGGAAGTAAACGCCAGGTGTGCCACCTGTGTCCAAGTGTGATGCTGATGCTGAAGCCTGAACTAGCGTCTGAGAAGGCTTGAAGGTCTGTAAGGGGTACTGGTCCAGGGATGGGCCATGAGAGGCTTGGTGACCTGAGGAGGTCTATCCACCACTCAAGGTCGCTGGATGTATTGCAGGGTGGGGTGTGTGGCATGAAAGGACAGCTATTGAAGCCTGAAAGCATGGCTTCCAAGGTGGTGAGGTACACTTGTCCAGGTATGACCAGAGAAGTGTGAAGTAACTTACTGTAGAGCCTTTGAACTTCAACCAGAGTATGTCTAGGTTTTTGGTGCCATTCCTCGATCACATCGAGGTATTTGGCCTATTTCTCTGTTGGAACTGCCACTGTGCAGGCATCAAGGTCCCAGAGGAAACTGAGGTAGGGGACAACCATTGCAAATAGGATCATCTTGGATGACTCCCATGGAATACCAAGTTCTTCAGAAAGAAGGTCAATGTCCACATCGGCATAGGTGAAAGAGGCATCATCTGGAGAGCATGCAGATGTGTTTGCGAAGTTGCATAAGGGGGCAGCCATGTCTTCGTCAAACTCCTCAAGGCATCCATCAGGCATAGTATCTCCTTTATACCATATGTGGCTGGCTTTGTGAATTTGTCCCCCATTTTTGGTGACAATCTGGGACCATGAGCAGTGTTGTCTGTTGTATGCTTCAAGGTGTCAGCAAGGGAGATGAAAGAAAATGTGGTCATCGACCCATTTAGATAAGGGGCCAATTCCGTTTGCTCGGAAAATATCCACTCCTGTGTCAGCAAGGAGGCCATGGGCCCCACCTGCTGAGGTGAGGCCAAAGCTGTTGTTTGTGTTTGCTGCAAAGCTGTCTTCACCTTGAAGTCACACAACCAGGCCTGGCCACTGATTGTGATGGACAGGAATGGTCCGATAAGCTTTGGAGACATCTTGAATGGATGCTTGAGACCCTGGTGGCAGGCAGTAAATGATGGGACATATTGTGGAGAAAGTTCCCCAGGTGCAGGGGAAATCCTGTGAATTGATGGCTGAATTGATAGATTGAACTGGATTTGTGCATGGCAAGCATGGGTGCAAGAAATTGTGTACCATGCAGTATTTCCCTGGTTTTCCAGGTTTAGTAGCAAGGGAGAGGGGCAAGGATTGGAAAGGTCCAATAAGGGACTTGAGTTCAGCTCTCGAGAAAGGACCCAGGTATCTTCCTTTCTGAAAATCTGTCTCCACAATCTCCTCATAGACCTTGGGATACTTATTAATGAGTGAACTATTAGGGGGAATGTAAGTCTGTTGTATGCTAGGGACTCCAACATCAAAACCCTGTGTAAGGCTAAGATACAAATCTGGGTATCTCCCAAGGAGGCCATGCCTCTCCAGCTGTCTATGCCACACATTCGGCTTGTAAGGGGTAAGTGGGTTAGTTTTTCTGTGCCTGAGCACAGTGCTGGGCACCATGCCCTGATGTCCTGCATCCTGAGCAAATATGTTGAGATGGGTGTGATGCATCTGGGCATCCTGCCATGGTCTGGAAATTGAAACAGATTGGGAGGCCATCGAGGAAGATGAGTCTCCCCTGTTTGTTCCTTCATATGAAGGCCTTCTTTCCATTCCATAGTTTTGTCACCAAGCATTTGGTATATTTGTGTTTTTGGCATCCCAAACAAATGGCACAGGCAGAGGTGCCACTCGCTGCTGTGCCTGATTGAAAAAATGAGGGGTTGGAGTCTTTTCCTTTTCCTTTACTGTTCAAGGCAAGGCGAGTGCACCTCCCATGTGTGTTTGGGGAAATATATCGGCATCAACAATGATGGGGAGGGGAGTGTGATCATGAGCATGACTTAGATCATGAAGGGGATTGAGCATGGAGTTGCTTGGTTGGTGATGAGCATCCAGCCATCTTTGACCATCCCCTATCATAGTCATGAGCTGGGGACAGTGCTATGGCATCTAGCTGTTTGGCGATGATGCTGATTTCAGCAGTTCATTGTCAGAGTGACATGGCAGAGGTTTTTGACTGTTTTTAAAAGCAGGGATGTGCAAGTGGTATGGCATGGCATTTGTATAATGGGGCATGGCATGATCGGCAGCGTGGATGGCATGGCATGGCAGGTTGGCAGGTGTTCATTGAGGTGTAGTGAGTGAATGATATAGGGAGGAGGGGAAGGAATTCTTCAGTGTGTGTCAAAAGAAAATCTGGGGAAGGTACTGACCTTCTTAATGGCATCCGTCCTGATGGTGTCCCATACTTCCTCAGCAACTGTGCTTAGAAGCTTCTGGTTTATCTGTGAGATGTTGAAGCCTTCGCCTCAGGACAGGTCATCATGCCACTGTCTTCTGACCTTGGCCTGGTATACAATGAGGACCTTTTTGCCATTAGGGTGAGCGCACATTGGGTCAAGCTCAAGGTTAAAGTAGAAGTGAGTGAAGGATTGTATGTGTTTTGGTGGCCAGCCACAAAGGTCCATGTATCGTAGCATAGTGTTCTTGCCAATGTTCAGCTGCCTCCAGGTGAGGTCAGCATCTGACACAACATTACATGAGGCCTTAAAAGACACAACTGGTTTGAGCATGACAAGGTCATCAATCTTTGTGAGGCCATATGCATCATTGGAATGAGCTCTACTGGAGTCCTGTGCTTCATGGCATCCTTTGTCAGTAAAATACCATAGTTCTACGAAGTTGAAGAACTTCAACTTCCCCATGGCAAACTGGGATGATCAAGGGATGACATGGTCTGAGACCATCCAGCCCTCATCAAAGTCACCTATCTTGGGCTTCTTTTTCTCCTGTTCCTTTTTCTCTTCCTCTTTCAGGCATTCATCTTCTGCTTGGCATCTGTCTTCTTCCTCCTCAGCCAACCTGGCAAGTTCTTCTTGCTGGGCTGAGTCCACTTGTACCTGCTGGTGCCAGGCTTCAACTTCTTGTGTGTGTGTCAGGTTCCAAGCTGCAGTGAGCTGTTCAGCTGCCTGGTCATCATTGATTTGCCTGTTATTCGCCATGATCTGTCTGATAGCGGCATAGGTGTCTCCTGTGAAGTCTGGACACACAAAGTCAGTAGGGTCTTGGTTGATTTGTGGCATAGGGATATGGGGATGAGGATACTAATGAATGTGTTTATAGAGTAATCTTGAGGTGTTGTAAGTAATGAAAAAAGCAGGAAGGAGTTTATGGGCTCCTTCTGCAAGTCGAACGAGGTGGTGGTTTGAAGAAAAGCCAGCATGTGCTGCACCACCTGTTCACGCAAAGACTACACTCTAAGTCTGCACTCATTCTTCACTATGCTAGCAAACTACAACCTTTGAAGATAAAAGGCAAGATCATGGCAAAGTGTTAAAAATTATTGGATTTTTCATAGACATCAATTGCAGCACCATAACTCTTTCACCTGACACCATCACTAAGATCACTTTCAAAATCCACTCATTCCTCAACACCACTGATCGACAACTGTGACTTCATGACTGGCAACATCTCAGGGGTCATTTGAATTGGCTACTCAATGTCCTTCCCTGGGGTTGACCAGCTTTGAGCAAGTTATACAGAAAAACAAGTGGTAAAGTTCACAATCCAAAAATTTTCATTAACACCACTGTTTGAGCTGAACTCACATGGCTTGCAGAGACAATTCCTAAAGTGATTGGCATGAGATTCATTGACAATGGCTCTTGGGCGGATTCAGCTGCTGATCTCATAATTTGGATGGATGCCAGTCTTACCACTGCCTTCACTTTTGTTTATGGATTTGAAGGCTTTGTCTATCAATTACAACCACCTCCCATGAATATCAAAGTCAACATATTCTTTCTTGAGCTTGTAGCCATTTTCTCTGCAATTTACCATGCTGCCACCAACCCTTCAAAACCACCTCACTGTCTTTTGCTGTTTACTGACAGCCTTGACTCTGTTGGCATCCTTAACAGCCTCTCTGCTACACAATCTATGCACAATGGTGTCCTCCTTGGAATTGCCAAGGTTATTCTCAGATCTCACATTGATTTACATGTACAACATATTGAAGGCAAACTCAATATTCGAGCTGACCTTCTCTCTCATCTTCTTGATGACTTTGCTTGTCAATTCTCTGATACACATGTCTGCTTATTTGATCCCCCATGCAATCTTCTGCTGGTGCAATGGAGGCTGTGCTTTTGAGTGCATTGGGTGGGCATCCCTCCCACATGTGGAATGCTTGCCCATCAATGTTATTGGATGCCTTGGATGATTGTGCATGACATTTACAAACCAACGCCATCAAAATCAGTATGGCAAAGGGATACGCAACCAGTGCATGAGACTACATTAACTTCTGTTTAACTTTTTCTTTACCCCTAACCACAACTCCTAAAAACCTCTCTCGTTACGTCGCCTATACTTCCAAGTTTATTGCATCTGCACCGAAATACCTTACTGGTGCTCACCATTTTTTGCAGGACCTCTATCCAGACTTTGACACCAACCACTCTCACCCTTTGGTTCAAGCTACTATACATGGATCAAAAAAGGTACATGCTGACCCTATTTGGCATAAACAACCCCTTTGCACATCTCACCTTGAAACATTCCTCCACATCACATGCCTTTCAAAATCTTACAATGATTTATTATTCGCCATGCTTCTGTCCTGTTGTTTTTATGGTTGCCATCACTCCAGAGAGCTTGTTTGGAAGAATGACAAAACTCAATGGGATTGGAGGAAAGTCATAAAGCAGTCCTTACTCACCTTTTCTGAGCACCATGCTCAATATCACCTCCCCTACTACAAAGCTGACCCTTTCTATCATGGCACAGACATCCTTTTCAACCACCATGATATTGCTGACCCTGTTTCTCTTCTTCATGAATATGCAACCCTGTGTGATCATGTTCACAGTGCTTGTGCTGCCCTGTTCATTCATGAAGATGGATCTATCCCGACACATTCCTGGTGGGACAAAAAATTCTTTGCATTGCTAGACCAGTCCTTTGGAGGACATTCTGCCTGTGCTGGAGGCATGACATATTATGCTTCTTTAGGTCTTTCAGAATCCATCATCCAAGCCATTGGATGGTGGTCATCACAAGCATGAAAAATTTATATCCACGACAATCCCACCATACGTGCTGAACAACAGCTTGCATCTTTACGTCTTCACCTCCATAATAATTAACTCCTTCTTCTCCAGCCTCACTCTCTCACCATATTTTTTCCTACCTCCACCATCCCCACACACAACATCAATAGCCTTTTAGCTGACAGCTCCCTCACTCATTAATGACTAAGATCCATAAAGTGGATCATTTTTCATGCTACACTGCATCTTGGCTAGAGTGTCTCTGCCGAGGTTGTTGTAAATGCAGGTTCCAGGGGTAAGGAGCATTTTTGTAGGCCTCTGCCAAACTCACATCCAAATTCAGCCTCACCCAATTTGTCATTGTTTGCTCACTCATCAAATTCATCATTTGCTCATGCACCCTATTCATTGTTGTTTTAGATGACTCTCTTCCATGTCACTCTGACTCAGCACTATGAATTAGTGATGCTGAGTCAAGTGCTATGGTCCATAGGAGGTACATAAAAACCCTGGGGATGCTGTGAGGAACCAACCTAAGATGGAACCTCTCATGCACCTGAGGGTTCAGCAAAGATGCAGAGGGGGTTGCAGCCAGAGATAACTTGCAGACAGACAAGAAACTTGGAGTTGAGTAGGTGTAGGGTAGCGTAGGGTAGGTCCAATGTAGGGTAGGTCCAACATAGGGTGGCATAGGGTAGGTCCGACATAGGGCAATGTAGGATAGGTCCAACATAGGGTAGGTCTGACATAGGGTGGCATTGGGTAGGTCCAATGTACGGCAAGGTAGGATAGATCCGACGTAGGGCAATGTAGGGTAGGTCCAACATAGGGTGGCATAGGGTAGGTCTGATGTACGGTGACATAGGATAGGTCCAATGTAGGGTAGGTCTGATGTAGGGCAGCATAGGGTAGGTCCAACGTAGGGCAGCATAGGGTAAGCCACCGGCATAGGTCACTACTGTAGGGTAGGTTGTCAAAAAGAGGTAAATGTGTAATGGGGCGAGTTCTGAACAGAATGAGGTGTATGAGGGGTCATAGGAAAGGTAGAATGGAGGAGAGTTCGGATATAAGGAAAGCAAGAGGCTAGGGGGTGAGGGGATCAAATGCAAGGGAGATCATGAACTGAATCAGACCTAGGTTAGTAATAAAATGGGAGCAAGGCACAACTGGTGATACAGGTTAAATCAATTTAACCATATAAAATTTGATTTTTGCGATTTTAGCATCATACACCTCTGTGGACACTATTTACAGTTGCAATGATTTTAAGAGTCTTTGAACATGCCCTGTTCAGTAGACTAAAAGTGCAAATGCATAGAATCTGAAATAGAAT
>Ga0307507_10008938_pt1 | contig 13597 bp, 8 predicted proteins | sample 7_EM_MG_FD_207223 | JGI IMG/M metagenome (GOLD analysis project Ga0307507, IMG submission 207223) | Populus trichocarpa ectomycorrhiza microbial communities from riparian zone in the Pacific Northwest, United States - 7_EM | ecosystem: Host-associated > Plants > Roots > Unclassified | place...
TTTTTTATTTTTAAAAAAATATTCTTGATATTAGTATATCAAAATAATTAGAAATACTAAAAAAATATTAATTTAAAATAAAAAAATTAAAATTTTTAAAAACATAAAAACAGAAAGTTATTTAGATTTCGTGGGTGCCCTTTCTTTTTGGTTTAAGTGCATGTCTTCTTCCTTTCTGTTCTTTTTTCTTGACTGTACTGATTTCATACACTCACTTATAGTTTCTTATTTTTGGAAGTCCTACAAAGAGTAAATTAACTCCTGATTGAATCAATATTGATTTGATTTGATCCTAATATCAGAACATCTTGCCAATATTTTTATAAACGTTAATAAATATTAGACCATGTACGTAATTCAACAACCATATTATAAATAATCATATCATAAAAAAAAAAAAAAAACAAGAACAGCTGAGCCATTCACTGTTTGGCCTTGTTGATTGTCTCACAAATACACTGTGGACTCAACTGTTAACAAACAATTAAGTTGTCACTGAGTGGCTTTCTCCTGCCCTTTCCTTTTTTTCTTCTCCTCGCTAACTTAGGGCGCTATATGTGCATTAATTCTTCAATCTTCTGTGTTTTACTATTTTGTGTCATCCTCCCTTCTGAGATGTGACGTTGACCTATTTTTTTTCTTATTTTTGGACATTCGCCACGCCTCCATCAGCGTGCATTGAATGCCTTTGCTGCTGCGATCATCTCCTTGGGCGTCTCTCTTGCAGGTGTGGGGCTGCGACTCCTATAAGCTTGGATGTTATGGTCGATCGTGCGCCAGCTTCCAGTTGGATCTCATATATATTTTGATCCGTGTTCTGTTTTTCTTATTTCCATGTCTGTCTGTAATGATTCTCGCTCTCTATTCGTCGATCCTTCCTTAACAAGATAAGTACAATGGCGCTGCTTCTGGCATGTTACTATAAGAAACTTCTATAATTACGAAAGAAAATCAATTACTAATGTATTTCATATCAAACAATGTTTTTTGGATATATTTATACAGAATATACGAACTCTATAATACAAAAAAGGACCAAAGCTCCATGTTGAGGGTTTTAGACTTTGTTTGTTTTTAAATTTTTTTTTATCTAACTTAAAATGCTTGAAAAAAAAAAAGATACATTATTTGTAGAATAAGGAGTTATTAAAAATGATTATGAAATATATACATATATACAATCTCCAGTGTTTTACTTCAAAATACATAAATATTTTTAAAAAGCCATCATTATTTTTATTTATAAAGAAATTATCCTCTTAATTACATTCTTCTAATTTTAGACTCACACGTTGAATGCATGGTAGTGCAGAGAAATAATGTAATTAAGAGGTGTATTGCTATATTCTCTTAAGCAATGAATATTAATTAATTATATTATGTAAAAAAGAAATATATATAATTTCCACAATTATAATTTCTGATGTTATTGTAATTCATGTCTAGAAAGATAGCAAGTTGTAACTTGTCCATTTAATGGAGTTTTTTCATTTTCATTTCTTATATATATATACAGTAATGGTGGATTGCTTTCTTTGGTTGGCAATGGCGGTACAAAATGTTGCTGATGAGGGACTCGGCATCAAATTATTCTGCTGACGAATAAACATATAGTCGATCGATGGCCGATGTGTGGGACACTTTATATGATGGTTCTGCCGTCGTGTAAGCCTAGCACATCAGAGAGGATACAAATATTATATAACCTTTCTTATCTTAGCGGCGGTGATCGGAAACAGGTGGAACTTTTACTTGATCTCGAATTAGTGGAAATCAGGCTGGTCTAATTAGAAGCAACATTCGTGTGCTTGTATATGATTAGCCAGTCAAATTCACTCTTTTTAAAAATTAATGAAGCACCAAGTACCTGTATTTGTCTTTTAAAATAATTAATAAATAAAGGCGAATGAGTCTATAAATAAATAGATAGAATAAAAACCGAGAATATCGTATACATCGATCCACGTACACACCGGCAGCGTACATGTACATGTATATTTAGGAAGACTCCACCATACTTAAAAGCTAAAAAATAAACATAAATATACTAACTGTCCAAAACATTACTCGATCATGAAATTGCAGGAAGCTCCCCTTTTATTTTTGAAATGTGAACGTCCCCACTCTCATCCACTTTAAATTCCCAAGCCTTTCAAAACCTTCATAAGAACATGTTGGCAGAGAAGCCATCACATCCGGTGGCGGTTTGATGATTTTCCGGCGAATCTTGGCCACTATAACTTTCAAGTGGACGAAGCATAGAATTGTTAGTACAAGTGCAAAGGATATTTTAGAATGTGCTGTCGAGCATCGGTACGAGCACATCAATCATATTCCTTTTTTTTCCCATCCCATAAATAATGTGATCACGGGCTGCCTTCGAACACATTCTCAAGTCTCAACAAAACTAGCTGCACAAAAAAACTTCACCTAGTTACGCCCTCTTTCAAACGTAAGTGACAGGCTCGGGTGAGTTGTTAAGGATGGTGAAGTTTTCTAAGCAGTTTGAGGGTCAGCTTGTGCCTGAGTGGAAAGAGGCTTTTGTTGATTACTGGCAACTCAAGAAAGACCTGAAGAAAATCCATCTCCTTAATAACAACAAGAAGAACACCCTCATCAAGCACAGTCATCATAACTCTTTGTCTAGCAACTTCCTTTCCTCTCTTAAGGGGGGGTTCTCTTTATTTGGTCATCAACACAAGGACCATGAAGCCATTCATGTAGTGCTCGCTACCCCTAACATATGCATTACTTCTTTGATATACTTGGCAAGAATTAATGTGATGAATATTGGTGTCTAACAGGTTCATAAGAAACTTGCATCTTCAGCTAGTAAAGGTGATGTGTACGAGACAGAACTGGTTGAGCAATTTGAGGATAGTGATGCTGCCAAAGAGTTTTTCTCATGTCTGGACTTGCAACTTAACAAAGTTAACCAGTTTTACAAGACTAAGGAGAAAGAGTTCTTGGATAGAGGGGATTGCTTGAAGAAACAAATGGATATTCTTGTAGAGCTCAAAGCTGCATTCAAACAACAGCGCGACAAAGTTGCTAATTCTGCTCAGGATTCCACTGAGGATGCCTCTATTGATTGCAGAATCTCTTGTGGTATAATGACAATTCCAACTCTGGCTTGTGAGGATAGCCGATTTTCCAAATTTACGTCATTTAATTAAAGATTTAATATAATGTCACCTTTTCTTATCCTCATTTAAATCTGCATATGCACTTACCATTAGGACTCGTATCCATATTTTTGCTCTCGTGACTCGGAACATGATAGTTCACGCACAACACAAGTACATTTGACACTTAATGTTTCAATTCCTATGCTGTTTGAAATATGGGCCATAAAAGATCAGTACTAGAAGAAAAGTACGCTCAGGCATCATAATCAAAATTTAGCATATAGGAATTGTTAAACTTGTAAAACTGTAGCAGAGAAAAACAAATAGAAATAGCTTTATTAAGTGGGACTGGTATTAGCATTAATGTGCAAGAGTTTATTTTATTTCTTTAACTTCAAATAATCTGATATCAGCAAAATCATGAACTCTATTCTGTATCATTTTTTTTCTTGGCTGCAGAGGAAGATTCAGTGACAGACAGAATAGAACAAGAACAGATTCAGGACGACAGCACAGATGACTTGGAGAAAAATGAAGTCCTAGACTCCCCAAGATCAGAAGAGATGGGAAAATCAACAAGGATCATGAAAAGAGAGGATAGGAAACTGAGGACACTTTCGGGCCGTGTTTTCAATTGCCAAGGGAAGAATTTAAGGATAAACATTCCTCTAACAACACCTTCTCGTACTTTCTCGGCGATCAGTTATCTAGTTTGGGGAGATTTGATTAATCAGTCCTCCAATAATTGCAACCCTGAAGGAAGCAAGCTGCGTATCAACAAAACAAAGTTGAATCATGCAGAGAAGATGATCAAAGGAGCTTTCATAGAGCTCTACAAAGGGTTGGGATATCTTGAAACTTACAGGTATTTAATTGAAGGATTACTCTTTTTTTTAAGAAAAAGCAAAAAAAAAAAATCTACTGCGTTGTTGATATTTCATTTGGATATGGAGAAGCTTACTGGTCTGCAATTAATGATGTGGTTTCAGGAACTTGAACATGCTTGCTTTTGTAAAGATTTTGAAGAAATTCGATAAAGTAAATAGGTTACCTTTTAAACATCTTTTAACATTTTATTTTGGCGTGCATACATATCTAATGGAAAAGAGTTTTTCTTGGTTTTCTTTTTTCTTTTTTATAGGTAACTGAAAAACAAGTACTTCCCATCTATCTAAAAGTTGTCGAAAGCTCCTATTTTAACAGTTCAGACAAGGTAAATTCTGAATCTTAAAAACTAATTAAAGTAAAATATCTGGTCCCGTTATGTATAGCCAAGTTGCAGAAAAAATTATTATAGGATGTTTTCCGACAATGTCAAGTGGCTAATGATCTTGCTTCTCATGTCTGCACTGACGGGTAGTCCTTAGATTTGTGAAAATTGTTTTTGTGAATCTGTCAGACTTGCTCATTAGTCTCAGAAACGACAGGTAATGAACTTAGCAGATGAAGTTGAGGATCTATTTATCAAACATTTCGCTGAAGAAGACCGAAGAAAGGCCAGAAAATACCTCAAACCACATCAGCGTAAAGAATCACACTCTGTGACCTTTTTCATCGGTGAGTTTCTTAATAGTACGTTTGACTGAATTAGTCTAAAACTAAAATTACGGGATAACATTTTTTTAAGTTACCTTCCTTTTTTGATCAATCATATGGGTAAAGAGCTCTGTTCTTGTTCACTTTGTGACATGATACAGGGCTTAAAGAAACATAAATATGGACCCATCACCATCAGGCCACTGGGATTTCAAATGAAGGGCAGTGCCTGGTTCACTTTATTTGGGTGGATGATAAAGCATAGGTCCCATGTCATAGCATTATCATCTTAGATACAAATTTGACCCGTACAAGTATCGAATATTAGGAATACTATTAGCTCCTAAAAAAGACCACTATTTTTCCTTGAGCAATAAAAGCTATGGAGTATGTTGCGTGGACACTTTTGAATGAGCACCCAACACGCATATCAGACATTATGACTCCCTTGATCTTCTATTGGATGATTAAATTTCCTTCTTTGATCTGAAAAAATAAGAAATTACGATCCTTGCATTGCATAATATATCAGATACTGGTTTTCTGTGCGTACAAGCATAATGTTACTCTCGTCTTTTAAACTAGTTTGCACAGCTTTTACGCGATACCTTCCAACATACCTTGAATGCAAATTTAAATGAATTTACTGAATCTAATTCACATATTACTGCAACTTCTTCGACAGATAATAATGAGAATCCCATGTTCAATTAGTTTTAAATAGATGAAAATTAACCTCATGTGAGTGAAAATATTCAGGACTGTTCACCGGGAGCTTCATAGCCCTCCTTGTTGGTTATGTAATAATGGCTCGTATCACGGGGATGTACAGACAGCATCCAGATACAGCATACATGGAAACTGTCTATCCTGTGCTTAGGCAAGTTTCCTCAACTTACTCTCAATACCATGTTTGAAATTCCTAAAGAATGGTAGCTTACAGAAAAAAGGGACTTTGTCATTTGCAGCATGTTCAGCTTGATGTTCCTGCACTTCTTTTTGTATGGTTGCAACATTTTAATGTGGAGGAAATCCAGGATAAATTATAGCTTCATCTTTGAGCTGGACCCCACAAAGGAGCTAAAGTACAGAGATGTATTCTTGATATGCACCACATCTATGACTGCTGTGGTGGGAGTCATGTTTATTCATTTGTCACTTCTTACGAAACGACATTCGTATTCCCAAGTTCAAGCCATCCCAGGCCTTCTGTTATTGGTAATTTGTTGATTGAAAATCTGATAGAGTTTATCCACTTTAAGTAAATTCTTTTGTTTTGAGTCCAATTCTTCGTTTTGTCAATTACTAAAATTTGTCACTGCTTTATGCGCAGAGCTTCCTGTTATTGCTTGTGTGCCCCTTCAACATTTGCTACCGATCAAGTCGTTACAGCTTCCTTTGTGTGATAAGGAACATCGTTCTATCACCTCTCTACAAGGTAAACATTCTGTGAAAGTCTCAAGCATTTTGTTTCGAAGGCTAAGCCTTCACTTGAAAGTTTCATTTGGTTCCTGTGCTGAAAGGAATTTTAACCAAATCATCTATTTAACTGCTTCTAATTTTTATCTCCGCAGGTTGTCATGCTGGACTTCTTCATGGCTGACCAGCTTTGTAGTCAGGTTGGTTTCCGTGCTAAATAAAGGCTCCTTGTTGCAAAAGAATATTGAACCTTAATTAACATTTCAGTGCTGGAAGTCAAAATGTACTGACTGCTTCACTGATGTAATTTGTAATTGAACAGGTGCCAATGCTTCGGAACCTTGAGTATGTGGCATGCTATTATTTAACCGGGAGCTACAAAACTCAGGACTTTGGCTACTGCATGAGGGCCAAGCATTACCGTGATCTTGCTTATGCAGTGTCCTTTATACCCTATTACTGGAGAGCAATGCAGGTACAGTATTAATAAATCTGCTCGGCCTCGTCAAAAAAGAAAAAGAAAAGAAAAGAAAAGAAAAGCTCTACAGCCCCTTGATTAAGTGCCAATCACTTGCTTACTTATAGTTCAGTTTATCATTTTTAAACAATATAACTGTATCTGATTGATATTTTCTTATTTTAATTCGTCGGTGCAGTGTGCTAGGCGATGGTTTGACGAAGGACAGATAAATCACCTTGTCAATCTAGGCAAATATGTATCAGCAATGTTAGCAGCAGGAGCCAAAGTGGCCTATGAGAGAGAAAAGAGTGTTGGATGGCTGTGCCTTCTTGTAGTTATCTCAAGCGCTGCAACAATTTACCAATTGTATTGGGACTTCGTAAAGGATTGGGGTTTACTCCAAATGAATTCCAAGAATCCCTGGCTAAGGAATGAATTAGTGCTTCGTCGAAAGTTCATTTACTACTTCTCCATGGTACATGTTAAAATCCCCTTAATCACTCTCTTTTTAAGTGGAATGACACAAGTTCCGATTAGGAATTTAACTGCCAGCAAAGCCAAAATCTTTCATGGATATTGGTACCAAAGAAGTTATTCTGATTTCTGATTAGACATCCAACTTGCCCATTTTCATTTTAGTTGTAAGATGATCAAGATAAGATGTTCTTAGAAAGAGCACAACGAACATATTCATATCGCAAGTACTGATAGTAGCATTTTACTAAGAAAGTACGATTCCTATCCAATATCATCTAGGCTAGTACTAGTTAGGCAAGTAAAGAGAATTAGAGTTCTGAAATAAGCACATAACAGACACAGACTTGATTTCTTTTCAAGTTGCAGGTTTAAGTCATTTCAATTTTAAAGTAAATTCTAAATCAAACTTTGGATGTTTCTTGCAGGGATTGAACCTTGTTCTCAGGCTTGCTTGGCTACAAACTGTTCTCCATTCAAATTTTGAACATGTTGATTATAGAGTAACTGGACTGTTTTTAGCTTCCCTTGAAGTCATTAGGAGAGGACAGTGGAATTTTTACAGGTAATACGTTGTCTGAAATTGGATATAGCCATTTGTGAATATGATCATGATAAACTCATTTTAAATTTGTCCTGACATTTCATTAGGCCTTATAAAGTGCGAATTTGTTTTAATGGTCCAGGTTGGAGAATGAGCATCTAAATAATGCTGGCAAGTATAGAGCAGTCAAGACGGTGCCACTTCCTTTTCATGAAGTGGATGAAGAAGACTGATGGCTAATGTCTGACGATGCTCATTGGCGGCAGTTGCTTTCAGAATTATTGTCCTTGTACCAGTTGTAGCAAGACATCAACTTGGTCATAATTGTTCCAGGGATAGAGAAAGTTCATACTTGTGTACAGAATTTTCTTCGAGGAAAAGAAAATCATGCACAGATCACCTACCAGAATTTCTTGTTACTCTTTCTTGTCAATACTTTCCTCGCCTTCTATCTAGGTCCTGCAAAACACTGGACTGTGTTGAGAAGGAATTTTTTATATCCAAAACTGAAGTAATTTCTTGTTCAATATATCTTTCTTTCTTTCTTTTGTTTTTGGAGTAACTGATGGATACTCCACAAAGTCATCTGGGGTGCTTTCCACTGTTCATCACATGAATGCATTCAAATCTTCTCCTTGCGTATGTGCTCATGAAGAATCAGTAATTCTGCAAAACCTTGAGCTAAAATAAGCCATGTTTAGCATATGAAATTATAACATTACACTGAGACTGGTGAATTCAATTACAGAATAAGATCATTATGGAATGAGAGGGACTACAGATTATTGATTTCATTTATATTTAAATCTCTTGGGACTTAGCAAACATCATTCCGACAAATAAGATTCAAGGTTTAAACAAGAAATGGCCGGCACACACAATCCCAATCATAAACTACAGTACTCACCCAGGAATCCTCATCAATTGAAAAGTACAAGTTTCCTAACGTTTTCTTTCTTCCTTCTTCTTCTTCTTCTTCTTTTTTTTTGATGATTTTTTTTGTCTACAAAAAACCTTCCATCCACTTTCAATACCAAACACAAGTTATCTCGTAACATTTTTTTTTCGTTTGTTTTAATGTATTCTTTGAATACTGCAGGCTTTCAAACGCCGATCTTACATTCATATTTGACGGGATTTTAAACAGGTAATGGGCATTCGTCTTATAACTCCGAATCCCGAAAGCTTGAAGGGAAATAAACAAATTAACTACGCGCTATCTATTCATTGCTCTCTCCTTTAATACTTCAAACCGACATGTCATACACGAATTATCCGCTCCCGGTAAAAATGTATAAACGGGGAATCGCGGTGCAGCAATATTTTTAAAAGTTTTCGAATAATTTTTTTAGTTTTAAATTATTTATTTTTATTGTTTTAATATGATAATTTTAAAATAAAATAAAAAAATTATTATTTTAATATATTTTGAAATAAAAACAGAGAAACAAGCCACATGCGCAACATCGTATCAGAATTCAAAATATCAAACCGCCATGGCTGCTGCTACCCTCTCGCAATGCAGTTTCTCTCCCGCCATAACTTGTCTGAAATCAAATCCCAAACTCAAACCCATTAATTCACTTCTCTGCCCTGACATTTTACAAACCCATTTGTTTCTCCAACACAAATGCCAGGTCACACTCTCTTACTAAAGTCTCTCTAAATGTTCGAACTTTACTACTATTAAACTCTTAAAAATCAAATCTATCTTAACTCTAACTTGTTTTTTTGTCTGCTTTCCTTTTTGGGCGGGTTGAGAATTTCTCAAACAAAAGCAGCATTACCTAAACTGTCGCATTGGTTAGTTGTGGTTTCTGGGTTAGTGGATGGCAATTCTGAGACATACCCAGAAGCGGGATCAAGTGATTTGAATGAGGTATGTGGTTTTTGGTTATTTGATTTTAGCTTCATTTTCTTTTTTAAAAAACTTGGTTCTTTCTGTAAATTCATGTTAAGAGGGAATCGATTTTACTTACAAGTAATCTGCATTAGTTTGATGCTTTAACCAAAAACGAAGAGGAAACAAAAATTTCTTAGCTGTGTTTTTGTTCTCCCCTGCATATTCTTTTAGGAGGGTGCAGCCACTGACATAAAACTGCCAAGGAGGAGTTTGCTTGTGCAATTTACTTGTAATGAATGTGGCGAGAGGTCTCAGAGGCTCATTAATCGTTTAGCCTATGAACAGGGGCTTGTTTTTGTGCAGGTACTCATCTGTTCTAATGGGCTGTTAGAATGACAATTTTTTGCTATATGTTTCTTACCAGTAAGCATTTATCCTGTTATATTAAAGGCCAGCAATGCACTGTCCTTTTGACTTAAAAAGGAAAAGGAAAAGGAAAAAAGAGTATTCAGAACTGATTTTTCTTGGGAAAGTATAGTCTAAAACTTCCAATAACAAGCCTTTAATGTTTTATGTTCAAACTGAATGCTCCCTAAAGATATGATACGAGTTAATATAGAAATATAGAGGACCTCAAAAGTAATATGAAGTACTAGAAGAAAATAAAAGCCCATCACTTTTCCATAAGGAAATGTTGTCAATGTTATTAATGATCAACATGTTTTCAAAATTTTCTTAATAAAAATTAACTTAAATATCCATAAGATGTTTCTCAATAACTGTTGGAATAATTGGAGCATATGTAATTGCCAGGCAACTTATTTAGTATTTTGCATGAGGTTGTTTCCCAAATAACTATATTTATTTGTTCATGGGATTGAACATGGTTGATTCACAAGTTCCTTTCTGCCTAGGGAATTTTTTTTCAGGAGTGCTATTTTCTTCTTACTCGCTTTTGGGGAAGTTTGCAGAACCTTAATTTGCCCTAGAACATGATAGATACTCTTCAGGGAAGAACAGTTTCTGATGCAAAACTGTGCAACTGAAATTGATTGCTTTTGTGTTTTTATGTTGAAGAGTTACAACAGTTTTGTCCATGGAAATTTTTGTATGCTCCTCGTATTGTTACTGTTTTCGTTTTTTTAGAACTATGAAGTAAATTTCTATTATGTTTTCTTCTCTTGGATAGTTTTGTTCATGGTTATAAGGTTCATCTTTATTGTGTACTCCAATGAACTTAAAAAATCCAAAAATGTTGACAATTTCTTGGCTTGCCTTTATAATACCTGTAATCTGAATTTCACACCGGTCTTGTTTGTACATATAAAGTAATCTCTTTTCATCATAAATATAATTTCGTGGCTTGGTAACATTTCTAGAAACTGTAGCCTGTAACTACCAGCAAATAGGCAATAGCTAAAACAGTCCTTGCTAACATTCCAGCCCATCCTTCATGGTGATACAATGAATTTCCTCCATTCTGCAGGTCAGAAAAGGCAGGGTACATAATTTAGAACAATTTGAGACAAATTTCTATCATTTCTGGAATGGAAATATTAGCGAATTCAGTTAGTGGTTTAGAATGAAAAAAATTAATTGTTTGAAAACATACTGGATTTGGGGATGGTGCAGGAGCTGTGTCCTCAGATACTGTTGTCACTGTAGGTGGGGCTGGGGGGCTGGGGGGATTTGGTGCTGGAGCTGGTGCATGATGATGCCTCTTGTGCTTGTGCTTGTGTTTTCTTTTCTTCTTGTGCTTGCCAGGAGCTGGAGCTGGGGAAAGCACTAATGCTGGTGATGGGGCTGGTGGTGGAATAGCTGGTGCTGGGGCTGGAGTGGCTGGTGCTGGTGCTGGTGTTGGCGCTGGTGTTGCTGGTGCTGGTGCAGGTGCAGGTACTTCCTTAGCTGGTGATGGTGATGGTGTCTCTTTTGCAGGGGCTGGTGCTGGAGCTGGAGACACTCGTGGTGGTGGTAAGGAAGGCGGTGGTGTAGCTGGTGGTAAAGAAGGCGGTGGTGTAGCTGGTGGTGGTGGCAGTGCTGGTGTTTGTATTGGAGCTGCAGTTGGAGGACTTTGCAGTGGTTGTGGAGGTGGAACTATTGGGCTGGTAGCTGGTGCTACTTTAGGAGACGGTGGTGATATAGGAGTGGTTGCAGGTGGGAGTGTCATTGCACTTATTGGTGATTGTGCTGGTGTGGTTGAAGGTGGAGGCGTAGTGGTTGTAGGTGCAGGTGTAGCGGGTGAAGTTGTTGATGGCGATGCTGCTGGTGTTTGGGCATCGGTAATAGCTAATGGGAAACTCAGACAAGCCACGATGAGAGCCCAAAGCACCAAAGCCATTTTGTTGTAATGAGAAGTAACAGGAAGAAGTAATATGTTATATAGAGTTGTGGGAAATAGGTTTTTAATTTTAATAAATGTTTGGTGGAATGTCAAGAGGGGGAGATGCAGTCTTTATTTGAATGCTACATCCCTTCCAATGATTGGGAATGATGTCTTTTACGGCCAGGTCTGCATTTAGTTGGTCGCATCAGTCAGATTTGGGGCCAAAAATTTAGTAATCTGAAGAAAGATTCACTGCTTTAAGTTTTAGGTATATTGGTAACGCTGCTGCTGATATGATTGTCAATAGTTGTGCTGTATTGGATTTTTGGATATTGCATCAATCAGCAGCTAGAGAGACCCATGTACTCGATCTGTTATGCAGTTTGAACTCATTTAGAACCTTAGCACAAAGAGGGAAGGCTGAAGTTTCTTTTTCTTCACGGTGGGATCTCGTAATTAGGTAATATGTGTTTGCTTCAATAGAATCTTGAACCTAACAGAAATTCGAATCACGAGTTTTTATGATCATAAATTATTACCACAATCTTTTATTTGTTGTGCCAGAAATGTCTAGACAAATGATGGAGTGGAAATGAGAGGGAGGAGATGCAGACGGCAAACTGGGCTAACCTTTCACCTACTTAGGACGGACCATGATGTCGATCCTAACACAATCTTTACATTGGTAAGCAGTCCCTGTCCAGTTCAAGTAAAGAGGGCAAGGTAGGGTGCCTTTTTCTGATTTCTTTTTTGTTTCACTCAGCTGAGGACATCTTGCTGTTTAAGGACAAAAAATGCTGGTGACAATTGGGCGCACCTGACATCGCGACGACCTTAAAAAATTTAATGAAAAGAACAAGTTTCTGACATCTTGTTTTTTTTATGGGAAAAAAGTATTGTTTAAGGAGTCGCCACCTAATATTATGGTCACTAGAAATTCTAACTAGTCAACAGAGATTCTATGGTACGAGTCTGGTTACGCAAAAGTAAAGATATTATCACCCTTGAAGCGTCCTGCCTGAGGTAGATTGTATTGTTGGATTTGTTTTAAATTGTTAGAAGTTTGTTGGCTTATGCTATGATGGTCTACTTGTAATATTCTTGACTCAGACATCAGTGAATATTCAACTACGGATATTTTCAACTCTGATGTTGGTAAATATTACGTAACAAAAAAAAACAAAAAACGAATGGTATTCTTTATTCTGGTGTTAGTGAATAAACCAATAAAATAAATTTAAATCTATGCATGCATATTTTTTTTATGCATGTTGAGCCTGAGGCCCAACCCAACTTTTTATTTTTTATTTTTTTAGGACTGGATCTAGCTCAGCTAATCCAGCCGGTCCAGCCTAGTCATTAGCCTAAACTAGTGACCCGGCTGGGCCACACACCTACTAGAAACAAGAAACTAGTGAATTATAATTCACTTATTTTAACCCAATCTTCAATCAATTTATTTATTTCATATTTTTATATATATATTATTTTTGAAAATTCAAAAATTAGGTTATATCAAGGCATTGCATATTCTGTTATCCGTTAGAATTTGTAAAATTATAATCCAATGCACAATGCGAGAGCTGAGCTTGTTATATCCACAAGTTCAGGCTACTTGTTGCAAGATTCTAGTGACCCTGTGGGGATCTAACAATAAGGCTAAAAGTAAATCGCAAACAACTTTCACGAATTGGGGCTAAATCTTGAACGGATAGTTTTGCTGCAAACCTGGTGAAATTCACCAGTCTTCGGCAATGAACCCCCCATTTTTCCATTATAAAAAAGAAAAAAAAAGAGAGAGAATCTGCAAATTCAGAATTTCGACTGGATGCTGCAGTTGCAAAAAATAAAAACTCGTGAGATTACAGTG